>Ga0302221_10001605_pt1 | contig 14466 bp, 13 predicted proteins | sample II_Palsa_E2_1_FD_193517 | JGI IMG/M metagenome (GOLD analysis project Ga0302221, IMG submission 193517) | Peat permafrost microbial communities from Stordalen Mire near Abisko, Sweden - II_Palsa_E2_1 | ecosystem: Environmental > Terrestrial > Soil > Palsa > Peat permafrost | place: Sweden... | reverse complement strand
CCGCCGTGATCGCGTGCTTTGCCATCTCCATGTGGTGGTCCCGAAGTGGCGCATTCCCGGCGGCCCCGGTCGAACACTATTTGCCGGCCCCGCAGTTGACCGAGGTCGCCGTTCGCGGTGGCGCCAAGGTCGTGCTGGATGGCCGCACGTTAAGGATACTGTCCGTCATTCCCGACTTCTCGAGCACGATCGTGATCGAGGTGAGCGAGTCGGAGCCCGACGCCGCAAGCGGATTCCCACGGTCCCTTGGCGAGGCGGCGGTCGCCACTTCGGCCCAGGAACACTACCTGCTCGTAAGCCAGGACGATGGCAGCGCCATGACGGCCGACGTGGCGCGCAAACCCGAGGAGCTGCATGCGGGGGGGTTGCGCTATTTTCGTACGACGCTTGTCTTCAATCCGTCGAAGGACCTCTCCGGCGGAGTCCCGACGAACATGGCTCCGTGGCTTGAAGGCGCCGTCCTCGTCAAGGTCGGGGGCCGCGCGTCGGGCCAGTTCAGGCTGAAGGGCCTGCCACCCTCACGAAAATGAGCCTCACCTGGCACATCATTGCAAAGGACCTCTCTCGCATGAGGCTGGCCATCCTCGCGTGGCTCGGGCTAATGGCGCTCAAGATCCTGTTCTATGCGTCCGTCTCGGGGGTCTTCGGGTCGCCCAGCCTGCCGTGGCTTATCCGCCTTGGGCGGGGTCCCGAAGTCCCGATAAGGGGCTGCATCGAGCCCATCATCGCGTTCGTCCTCGTCGGGTGGATGGTATTTGAGGACTCACTTGCCGGCACCGATGCTTTTTGGGTGACACGCCCGATCTCCGGGGCCCGCCTCCTCGCGGCCAAGACCCTCGGTGCGGCGCTCCTCTTCGTGCTTCTCCCGGTTGCTATCAACGTTCCATGGTGGCTCTCATGCGGGTTTGGCGCCGTGCAGATCGCGCACGCGGCTATTCCCATGGCCGCTGAGTATTCCGTGATCGTCGTCGTCGGAATGGGGGTGGCGTCGGCGACAACCTCCTTCCCCAGATATTTCTTATGGACAATCGCCGGCATTGCGGGCCTCGGTGTCGTCCATCTCGCGGCTTCGGAGATCATACGACCTGGTTTGGGATTCCACTCGCCACAGGAAATCGAGATAGAGCTCGTGCTCACGCGGGCCTCTATCCTTCTAGCGTGCATGCTCCTCGTTTCAGGGGAAATCACCGCTTTCCAATTCCTCTCAAGGCACTTTAGGTTCTCGCTTCCCGCGATGGTTGCCGTGACCGTTGCACTCAGCGTAACGGCCTTCGTTTCTCCCCTTAACTTCTTCCCCTTTCTTGGTTGGGATGCACAGGCAATCGTTCTCGGATACGCGTCGCCAAAGAGGCCCGATTCTGACATCGCCGTGAGTATTCCCTCTGGGCCGGGTCGTCAGCCTAGCTACGACGGATACATGGGGGTTCCCATGAGAATCACCGGGCTCCCGCAGGGAACGGCTGTCTACTGGCAGGCCCAGGCCGAATGGTCAGATGGCGGAAAGAGCATCTGGAAAATCGGAGGTTTTGGGGGACACTTTGGAAACGATCCAATTAGTAAGAAGATGGAAAGCCTCGTCGGGTTCACGCCGGACACTCGCGATTTCGACTGTGACGGCGTTTTCCAGTTTCCCAGGCCGCTGGCGTTGCGATACGCTGACAAACCCCTCTCGTTCCACGCGAAGGTCTATCTCTATCTGCTTAAGGGTGCCATCGCCGCGGACGAGCCGATCGTGGAAGGAAGTTTCAGGCACTCGGGTGCATCGTTCTCCGTGAATGACCTAGCCCGAGGCGAGCACGGAATCACTATAACGGTCACCGATCGATTCGAAAGGGACAGCCTCCTCGCGCTTGCCGGAGTTGTGTGGCCGAGCTCGATGACCTGGGCCCTTGTCAACCGCACCAAGAAGGAGATGCGCGTCGGGAGGGAGGACTTAGGGAGTAATCCATTGGGGATTTCGCTCAACATGGTAAACGTGGTCAGCGAGAGAATTGTCATCGGGGACGTTGCCTCCTCGCAATGGCTGGAGGGCGCGCGCTTGGTTGCCTTCGACTTTGCCGGTGACCACAATGTCGAGCGAGACCTGAATCGGGAGCCATTTCGCTTCACCTACATGGCTCCCGAGGAGTCTAAGTACAGGACAAAGAAGGCGAGATAGCCTGCGGCTAAATGTATGTGCGCGAGTGATGTTGTCCGAAAAAGAACCCCTTTGGGAACACTCGATTTGGCGTTTCAGCTTCACGTTAAACGGCGAACCGGGCTTGAGTTCGCATTCGTTCTTGGATGATGTTGGTTTCTGCGTACTGGTACAGTAATGCCCCCCAAGACCATGCGCCACAGCGGTAACCGACTAAATGAGTGACCTTTGGAAGACGCTGTTTCTTGCGTCGCTCATCCTCAGCGCACTGCTCTTATTTCAGCTGAAAAGGAGTGAAAAGGAGCACTACCGGCTGACTGAGGGACAGAGGGCTTTAGAAGACCAGCTTGAGACAATCGGTAGCATGTCCGTGAAAACCGAATCCTCAGAAGCCAAAGCGGGCGACAAACAGAAGACCGAATCCGACGCGGCCAGAAAAGCAGAATACGATGTCTTGATGTCTGCTTGGCAAAAGAAATTCGCTCAATTTAGCCATAGGCAAAATTTGAGAAACGTTTGGACTTGGTATCACGAAGCTATCGCCAAATTGAATCTCCCGCACGACAAGCAGATGCGATTATTGAATCTCTTACGCGCAAGAGAAGAGGCGGGATACGATGCTTCGGAGGCAGCCAATTCGATCGGCATAACCGATTCACACGAGATCAACCAGGCGATTATAAGCGCAAAGAACACGGCGACCGAAGAGATGACCGCCCTGGTTGGCAGTGCAGCCATCGAGTCGATCGACAACTCTCCGGATTTGAAGGGCCAAGAACAACGCATCGATAGATCTGTTGGGGCGGATCTCGCTATCGATGGGATACCATTGACGCAAGAACAGGAAACGGGCCTCGCTCAAATCTACGAAACCGTTTCCAAGCAATATCCGATCAACTCCGACGATGGATCCAACAACCCGCAGCAACGAGCGAATAGTGGGGCCGCTGTCCTCGAGAAAGCGGCTGCGATCCTAACTCCTGAACAGATGACCGATCTCAAGAACTACATCGATTGGTCGAATCAGCAGGCGAGTTTTTATGAGGAACCGCATAAATAGGCTCATCCCTACCAATCAACGAAGCGAGTGTCGAACGAACGGCACTTTGGCTCCGTATCGTCAATGCCCTCGTTGGGTGCTTGAGGCGTTGCGGCAGTGGGTCTCATCAGGTGCGTCGCCCTCAGTTGTGCCCTTCGGGAATCAGCACTGAGATGAAGCAACCTTGGAAAATGCCTTTCTTTGGCTCCTTGATTCTTGTCGCCCTGCTTTCTTTCAGACTGGTAAGGAGCAAATTGGAGAACGACCAACTGACTGAGAAGCAGAAGACATTAGCCGGGCAGATTGCGGCAGTGAGCAAGAGGCCTGTGAAAAGAGATTCCGCGGAAACCAAATCGGCCGGCAAGCAGAAAACTGAATCAAGCGGGGATAACAAATTAGCTCCCAGTTTGGAAGCGGACTCCTGGAGAAAAAGACGCGAGGCGTTTCGTCACAGGGACGTCTTGAGGGTTGCTTGGTTCCGATATCACGAAGCTATGGCAAAGCTGAACCTCACGCACGAAAAGCAGGTCCAATTGTTGGACCTCTTACGCGACAGAGAGGAGGGCTGGTTCGATGCTAAGGAGGCAGCAATATCGCTTGGAATAGGCGATCCTCAAGAGCTCAATCAGGCGCTTGCAGCCGCCAGAAATTCAATGTCGGAGAAGATTGCCGCACTCATAGGTGATTCTGGCCTAGAAACGCTTGACAGCTCTCTTGTTTTGAAGGCCCAGGAAGGCGCAATCTCCGGTGGCGTCGGTGCAGACCTCGCAATGGATGGGATCCCTTTGACACCCGAACAGGAGACGGGACTCGCTCAGATCTGCGCCGATGTTTCTAAGCAATTCCCGACAGGTTCTACCAGTGGGTCCAACCCGCAACAATCGGCTAACAGTGAAGCCGCAGTGCTTGAAAAGGCGGCCGCAATCCTAACGCCTGACCAAATGGCCGATCTAAAGGTCTACATCGATTGGTCGAATCAGAGGGCGACAATCTTGGCTGATCGGCCGAGGTATCCTACGGATTGACCCGCCTGTCTCTAAACTCATCCCCTTGGGAACACTTGCAGCCGGCGCTAGCACTCACTCGTAGGTCAAATCGAATTCCGAAATCTTACCCGCATCGTTGCACTCGCAATACACGAGAAGGGTCGCGGCCCCAGATTTCCTCAACTTGCTCAAAAGCCTCGTAGTCGCGTGGTTCGCCATGGTAGTCCCTTCTCGAACGATGCCCACTCACAAGGACCTGCCCCACAGGATCGCCGTCCTCGTCTTCCTGGAAAACGCCGCCGGCGAGCACCTGCTCATGCACCGCGCGAAGCCCCCGAACCTGGGGGCATGGAGCCCGATAGGCGGGAAGCTCGAGACCGGGACCGGCGAATCCTCGTTTGAATGCGCGGTCCGGGAGACGCGGGAGGAGACCGGCTTCGTGATCGGGCCCGCCGACCTGCACCTGTTCGCCCTCATCTCCGAGAAGGCCTATGAGGGGCAGGCGCACTGGCTCATGTTCCTGTTCCGCTGCCTCAGGCCCATCCCGGGGCTGCCGCCGGACATCTCCGAGGGCCGGTTCGGCTTCTTCGCCCGGAAGGCCGTGGACGCCCTCCCCCTTCCCGAGACCGATCGCACGGCGCTGTGGCCGGTCTACGACAGCCACCGCGAGCGGTTCGTCGCCCTCAGGGCCGACTGCGCGCCCGGCCGGCCCGTGCGGGTCGTCGTCGAGGAGATCACGCCCGCTCCCGCCTGAAAAAAAACCGCGCTTGATTTCAGCGCTATCCGACCGGAAACTTGTCCTTTCCTTTCACCGTGAACAAGAAATCCAGCGCCACCGCCGAAACCCAGGGCGAAGCCGCCGCCGCCAAGCCGGCCTACGCCGGCGCGCCGGTGAACGCGGCCCTGCCGGCCGAGGAGAAGATCCGCCTATACCGGCTGATGGTGCGCATCAGGAGGTTCGAGGAGCGGAGCCTGCGCGCGTACCAGGCGAAGAAGATCGGCGGCTTCCTTCACCTGTACATCGGCCAGGAGGCCGTCGCCGTCGGCTGCTGCTCCCTCATGGGCAAGGACGACCATGTCATCACCGCGTACCGCGACCACGGACACGCCATCGCCGTCGGGATGGAGATGAACCCGCTCATGGCCGAGCTCTACGGGAAGTCCACGGGATGCTCCAAGGGAAAAGGCGGCTCGATGCATTTCTTCGATCCCGCCCGCAATTTCTGGGGCGGCCACGGCGTCGTCGGCGGCCAGGTGCCGCTCGGCACCGGGCTCGCCTACGGCCTGAAGTACAAGGGGATAAAGGGCGCCTGCATGACGTTCATGGGGGACGGGGCCGTCAACCAGGGAGCCGTGCACGAGGCGTACAACCTCGCCGCCCTCTGGGACCTTCCGGTCGTGTTCGTCATCGAGAACAACGGCTACTCGATGGGCACGAGCCAGGCCCGATCGACCGCCGGGGACCTGGCGCGCAGGGCGGAGGGATACGGGATGGCGTGGGGGGTGTGCGACGGCCACGACCTCTACGAGGTGCGCGCGTTCATGGACGGGTTCCTCGACCTGGCCCGCGCCAAGTCCAAGCCGAGCGTCGTTGAGGTGCGCACCTACCGCTACCGGGGCCACTCCGTCGCGGATCCCGACAACACCTACCGCGCCAAGGCCGAGATCGAGGAATACCGCAGGACCAAGGACCCGATCCTGGTCTTCCAGAACCTTCTGCTCACCGAGAAGGTCCTTGACGAGGCCCAAGTCGAGAAGATCGACGCCGAGGCCCGCGCCGAGGCAGATGTCTCCGCGGAGTTCGCCGAGGCGAGCCCCTTCCCGGGAGCCTCCGAGATCCAGAAGGACGTGTACTGGGAGGCCGACAACCCGTCGGAGCGCAAGTCCGGCGGCCGGCTGTTCTTCAACTGAGCCATGCCCGTCATCCAATACCGCGAGGCCATCCGGCAGGCCCTGGCCGAGGAACTCTCCCGCGACCCCAACGTCGTCGTCCTGGGCGAGGAGGTCGCCCAGTTCCACGGGGCCTACAAGGTCACCGAGGGCCTGCTGGAGAAGTTCGGGCCCAAGCGCATCGTCGACACCCCGATCAGCGAGGCCGGATTCATCGGGATGGGGATCGGGGCGTCAATGCTCGGCGTGCGCCCGGTCATCGAGCTGATGTTCTGGTCCTTCTATTCGGTCTGCTTCGACCAGATCCTCAACAACGCCGCCAACATCCGCTACATGTCCGGCGGACAGATCTGCTGCCCGATCGTCATCCGCGGGCCGGCCAACGGCGGCACGAACGTCGGCGCCACCCATTCCCACACGCCGGAAAACGTCCTCGCCAACCACCCGGGCGTGAAGGTCGTCGTGCCCGCCACCCCGTATGACGCGAAGGGACTCCTCAAGTCCGCCATCCGCGACAACGACCCGGTCATGTTCCTCGAGAACACCATCCTCTACGGCGACAAGGGCGAGGTGCCCGCGGAGGACTACCTCGTCCCCCTCGGCAAGGCCGACGTCAAGCGCGAGGGAACGGACCTCACGATCGTGAGCTACGGCCGTGCGCTCATCCAGGCCCTCGCGGCCGCCCATCTCCTCCAGCAGGAGCACAATATCTCGGCGGAGGTCGTCGACCTGCGCTCGATCCGCCCGCTCGACATCGACACCGTGCTTGCCTCGGTTCGAAGGACCCACCGCGCCCTCGTCGTCGAGGAGCAGAAGCCCTTCTGCGGCGTCGGCGCCCAGCTCGCCTTCATGATCCAGAGCGAGGCGTTCGACGAGCTGGACGCCCCAATCGCGAGGCTTTCGACGGTCGACGCGCCCTCGATCTACAGTCCGCCGGCCGAGATCGAGCAGCTGCCCAACCCCCAGAGGATCCTCAGGGCTGCGATCGAGCTCATCGGCTGACGCGCCCGCGGAGCGGCCCCCCTACCCATGGCGAACATCATCGAGATGCCGAAGCTGAGCGACACCATGACGGTGGGCACGCTCGTCAAGTGGCTCAAGAAGGAGGGGGACGCCATCAAGACCGGCGACGTCCTGGCCGAGGTCGAGACCGACAAGGCCACCATGGAGCTCGAGAGTTTCTTCGATGGAGCGCTGATCGCGGTGTTCGCCGCGGAGGGCTCGCAGGTCGAGATAGGCGCGCCCCTCTGCGCCATCGGGAAGCCCGGCGAGAAGGTTGAAGCACCGGGTGCGAAGGCGAAGGAGGCCGCGAGCCCGGCGCCACCGGCCCCCACTCCCGCGCCGGCCGATGCCGCGCCGAAGCCGGCGCCCGCCCCCGCGGCTGCCCCGGCTCCCGCGCCGGCTGCTGCCGCAGCCACGGCGCCAAAGGCGGCCGCCGCGCCTCCTGCCGAGGCGGCCGGAGGACGAATCAAGATTTCTCCCCTTGCCCGGAAGCTCGCCGCCGAGAAAGGGATGGACCCCTCGGGCATCGCGGGCAGCGGGCCGGGCGGCCGGATCGTCAGGGCGGACATCCTCTCCGCGCCTGCGGCCGCCGAGGGGAAGGGCGTTTCCGCCTCCGTTGCGAGCAGCGCCGCCGTTTCCTCACGGGGACCCGTGCAGGAGGACAAGGTGGTTCCGGTCTCCAACATCAGGGCGACCATCGCGCGTCGCCTTCTGGAATCGAAGACCCAGATCCCGCACTACTACCTCGATATCGAGATCGATGCCGGCCCGATCCTCGAGCTGCGCGCGCAGCTGAACGCGGCGCTGGAAAAGGAGGGCGTCAGGCTCTCGGTCAACGACTTCATCCTGAAGGCGTCGGCTGACGCCCTCCGCCGGGTTCCCGCGGTCAACTGCTCCTGGGAGGGCACCGCCATCCGGCAGCATCCCGCCGCCCATGTCTCGTTCGCCGTGGCGATCGAGGACGGGTTGATCACCCCGGTGATCCGCGACGCGCACCTGAAGACGATCTTTGCCATAAGCTCCGAGGCCAAGGCGCTCGGCAAGCGGGCCAAGGAGCGCAAGCTCGCCCCGGACGAGTACACCGGAGGCACCTTCTGCGTCTCCAACCTGGGGATGATGGGGATCGACCGGTTCGCCGCGATCATCAACCCGCCCAATGCCGCCATCCTGGCCGTGGGAACCACCGTCACGAAGCCCGTCGTGAAGGACGACTCGATCGTCATCGGCCAGCGGATGACCCTGACGCTTTCGAGCGACCACCGCGTCGTCGACGGCGCCGTCGGCGCCACGTTCCTCGCCGCCCTCAAGGACTTGCTTGAGAAGCCGGCGCTGCTCCTCATCTAGGGCTGGACGCCCTCCCAGGCCCTCGCCGAAACGGGGTCGCGGCCCTCGTCAAAGTCGATGAAATCAAAGAAGGTCTCGATCGGCTTGCCTTCAAGGCCCCCTTCCCTCACGCGCATTTGAAGGCGCTGGGCGAGGTCGGGCTGGTCATGCCAGCCGCGCTTCATGAGGAAGGAGTTCCAGACATAGCACTCCTCGTCCGTGCGCCGGGCGCCGCGCTTCTCGATCCAGTCAAGCACGGCCTCGTCGGTTCCCCCCTCGAGCGCGCGCCGCCTGATTTCGTCGTAGGCAACCCCCAGGAACGCACAGCAGCGGGCGTCGAACATGCCCGGCTTGCTGTCGCCGACGTTCTCGACGTAGTCGGGCGGCAGCTTGCCAAGGGAATGGAGGCGTATCTTGTCCAGCATCCGCCCAAGGTAGACGAGGCGGCCGACCTTGGCGTAGGGACTGCGGAGATCGGGCACGTGGGGCATCGGTGGAGGGCTTTCCCGAGCAGAATGCAGCGCCCGCCAGCTTGGCAAATCTTAAGCGCTTTCCGGGGCCCCCATGGGGCCCCTCTCCGCGTGCCGCGCCAGCGCGTCCTCCGACAATCGGCACACCCGCCAGTCGGGAAGCGTCTGCGCCCCGAGCGACGCGTAGAAATCGATCGCCGGCTTGTTCCAGTCGAGGAACGTCCATTCCATCCGCCCGCAGCCGCGTCGGTTGGCCAATCGCGCAATGTGGAGAATGAGCGCCCGGCCGATCCCCTTCTTGCGCGTCCCCGGCTTCACGAACAGATCCTCCATAAAGAGTCCAGGCTTGGCCATGAACGTCGAATAGGTCGTGAAGTAGGCGGCATACCCGGCAGGCTGGCCGTCCACAAAGGCCAGGATGCATTCCGCGGCTGGCGCCCCGCTGGCGGGAAACAGCGTCCGCCGCAGGCCCTCGACGGTGGCCTCAACCCGGTGGGACATCTTTTCGTAGGCGGCAAGCTGCCCGATCAGATCCAGCAACACCGGCACGTCTTCGGCGGTGGCCGGGCGGATATCGAGGTTCATGGGCTGTTGGATCCCGTTCGGTCTTGCCGCACAAATGCCCAGGAGGCTCAGGTGCCCGGCAGACTGTCGAGGAAGGCGTTCATCTCGCGCAGGACATCGGCTTCATTCGATGTGAAAATGATGTAGGTCTCCCGGGCCGAGGAGGTCCAGACCTGGACAAGGTGGTCCGGGTCACGAAACGGAAGCGGCCGAAGCAGGAGCCGATTCAGCACCGTGAAAGCCGCGGAATTCACGCCAATGCCCAGGGCGAGCTTCGCAAGCGCTACTACCGTGAAGCCGGGGTTCTTAGCCAGCTTGCGCAGAGCGTACTTCATTGGGTCCGCGGATCTTGGGACATCCAACTTCGGACGTAAAGTCCGGTATGCTTATTTCTTAAGCAGTCGATTGGCATCAAAAGCGTTGACCGGCAATTCGAACGGAATCAAAGGTTCTGTGACGCGTTCAAACCGACTTCGACACAGTTTTTCAAGAATCGAACGCCGTATATTGCAGACGCTAGCAAATGACGCAGTGACCAAAAATCATATGAAGCCCAAAAAGAAAAATGCTACGCCAAGAGCCACGAGTAGGTTCAAGGACCTTGCTTCAAAGAAAAACCCAAAGGGAGGGGGCGCGACTGTGGCCCCCCCTTCAAAGGGTGAGCCCTCCTACTTTGATCCCTACAAGAATTGAGAAAAGGCGACCGCAAGAGCCAGGCAGGTTGTTGAATGAGCCATGGTTCGAGTCTAGCAGAGCGCGGTGTTTCCGCTTGACCGAGGTTCTCGATGGAACCCCGTGACGGTCTATAGGGTCATCTTTTACTTGGGCGCATTCTGCCCTGTCGCCAACGGGGGGTGATTGACCAATGCGAATCCGGCGCGTCAAGAACCCGCCGTTTTCCGAACGGTGGGTATCCGGCAATCCGTCAGATTGCGGCCTTCCGTTTCCCTAACGTGTATCGGCAGATTGGCCCGTTTGCTAAGCAATGTCATGAACCATAATATATACCAGGTAGCCCAAAGAGCCCATCGCAACCGAGTTTAGGTATCGGCGTCCGATAAAGATCCCGGGGATGGCGTTTGTTGCGATCAATCAGAACGCCGGGCCGCCAGCCAGGCAATTCAATGAATCATAACCTATGGTCCAGCGGCTAGTGCAGGAATCGGGGATGAGCGGTGCGAATCTGATCGGTTGGGCGAGCCCGCAGGCCACAACACAGCACTCCGCAGCGTGATTTTGGTTTACTGAAATTGTGTTTTCACGTTGTTTGCGCCGAGATGAGCGACGACGTATAGTTCAGTTACGCACGATTCCCGTGTCCACCTCATGGAGAAGATGGAGTTTGGTCTTACTTGCCTCCGCAGCGATGGCCGGATGCGCGGGTACCGATTTCGTCACAGAGCATCCTGTCGAAAACCAGGTTCCGCCGCTAAAGGCGGGCGTTTACAGCATCAACGCAGTCGACGTCCGCCCGGTGGCGACCCGTGAAATCGAGCCCGATTATCCTTTCGACCTTGAGTCGATCCTGACCGGGAAAGCCGTTGTCGTGTTTACCGTTCGCGCCGACGGCAAGGTAGCAGATACGTCGGTTGTCGAAGCTGATGATGTCTTATTTGGAGAAGCTGCGGTCGCAGCGATTCGGAAGTGGCGATTTCGTCCGGCTCAGGTCAAGGGCGCACCGGTCGATTGCAGGATGACCCTTCCATTTGTTTTTGTCTCGCCGTACGCCAACTATTTGCCGGGCGAATCGATGCCCGATCCATCGGATAAGGCCCCGCCAGGCGGCTCTCAAAAAGGGACGATAGAACCTCGCTAAATCTGTGGGGTGCCGCGCAATCCGAGACCGGCCTGGATTTTTTGTCCGCTTCGCTTGAGGAGATAGGTCTCCAAGACCGTGCTGGCTCGAAGAACAACAGCGGGCAGCCACTTCTCCACCCCATCTTTTGGCATGTAATACAGGCCCAAGACATCCAGTTTCTCCATGGGAGCCGAAGACAGGATGTTGGTTTCGTGTTCCTCGAGCAGCGCGCGCGGTTGCGGCACTATCCACCATCGCCTCCATATGGAAGTTCGGGACTGATCCCAGTCTGCCGAAACCCGGCTGCCAAATCTAGGGGGGCTTCTTCTTCTTGGGGACCATTTTCGCTTTTACCTTCTTGACGGATTTTTTCTTGGCCATGCCGGAATTCATTGCGGCAGGCGCCATGGACTCAATTCAAATAGCCTGCGGTTGCGCTTTGAGGCCGTCTGATTCAGATACTGGCCTGGACCCGGTCGTCACGAACCTCGACCTGGGTTCCGGGACCCCGAATGAGACCAACCCCTCGCCCACCTTGTTCGCCTGGACCGTCCGCTGTTCTTGTCCTTGCGACGCTCCTTCTCGTGGGTAGCCCGGGAGCCGCGGCGGAAACCGCCGATGACGGGCCGCCGGTAATACCTGTCGGGCTCGACTGCTACCGGATGTGGGAGCAGTGGCCGACCCAGCGTATCGGGGCGCGAGCCTACATGCGAAGCACCTATGACCGCTCCGGTGGCAATGAGGGTGCGGACGCCAGCCACTTCCTCTATCAGATGGCGGATGACTTCAACGTGACGCTCGATGTGGCGGGGCCCGGCGTGCTCTATTTCGCCCGGTACAACCACTGGCATGGAAGCCCCTGGCATTATGTCGTCGATGGTTCCGATCACCTCCTAGCCGAGACGTCGACCCCGGATCCTACCAGGCCGGTCGATGGATCGGTTTTCGTGCCCACCGCCGCCCTACCCTCACCGCTTGCGGTCACGTGGTCGACGACCATGGGCGCGGACCTGATGTGGGTTCCCATTGCCTTCGGCAAGTCGTTCCAGATGGCCTATACCCGCACCCATTATGGGACCGGTTACTACATCTACGACCAGTACGTCGCCGGTGCGCCCCTATCCCAGCCGATAAGGGCGTGGGACGCCGCGACGCCGCCCGGCGCTGATGTCCTCGCCCTTATCGGGCGCTCCGGAACCGACATCGCGCCGCAGCCCGGGACGCCGGACGGTGAACGGGCGGGAATCTACGCAAGGGAGGGCGTGCTTTCGGCGGTGGGACCCGAGGAAACCGCGGTGCTCCTCGACACGCAGGTCGAGCATCCGGCCACGCTGAGGGCCCTCGAGCTCTCGGTCCCGCGCGCAGCGGCGATCGAGTTCGGCCGCATGCGCCTGCGCGTGACGTGGGACGGCCTTCCCCACCCCTCCATCGACGCGCCCATCTGCCTCTTCTTCGGCTCGGGCACCCTCTACAACCGCGACAACCGCGAATACCTCGTGAAGGCCTTCCCGGTGAACATCCGCTTTGACGCCGAGCGCGTGCACCTGGCGTGCTATTTCCCGATGCCGTTTTTCCGGTCGGCCAGGATTGAGCTCCTCGGCGCCGGCGGCGCCGAGGTCCGGGAGATCCGCTGGACCGCCCGGTTTCAGCCCCTGCGCGAGGCGCCCAACCGCCTGGGATATTTCCACGCGAGCTACCGGGACCACGGCGTGCCGGAGCCCGGGAGGGACCTCGTTCTCCTCGACACCCGCCAGGCCGAGGGCGGAGGCGACTGGTCGGGCAGCTTCGTCGGCACCTCGTTCATCTTCTCCGACCGCGCGGACCTGGTCACGCTCGAGGGCGACCCGCGGTTCTTCTTCGATGACAGCCAAAGCCCCCAGGGCCAGGGGACCGGCACCGAGGAATGGGGCGGCGGCGGGGATTACTGGGGAGGACGAAACATGACGCTGCCGTTCGCGGGCCATCCTGTCGGGGCGCGCGACCCCGCGTCCGCCATGAACGCCGAGGACAGGATCGAGTCCGCGTACCGGTTCCTCCTGGCCGACATGATGCCGTTTGGGAAGAACGCGCTGATCTGCCTGGAGCACGGCGGCACCGATGAATCCGCCGAGCATTACCGGTCGGTCACCTTCTGGTACGGCATCCCCAGCCCGTCGCTCATAAGGACGGATCGCCTAAGGGTCGGCGATCCCTCGGACGAGCGCGCGCACGGCTACGCGTCCCCGGAAGCCTCCGCGCCCTATGAGATCACCTCGCGCTACGAACTGGGGGTCGACCATGTGGCAGGGCCCGGTTCACGGGTGGTGTTCCCGGCCGAGGCCGACACCGGCCGGAAGACCACGGGAACGTCGGAGTTCACCCTGAGGCTCGATCCGAGCAACCTGGGGGTCCTCCTGCGCAGGAAGCTCGACTATGGCTTCCCGAACCAGCGGGCGGAGGTCTCTGTCTCCGCGGACGATGGCAGGGCACCAGACTGGATGCCCGCGGGAACCTGGTACCTGGCGGGCAGCAACACCTGCGTCTATTCCAACCCGAAGGAGGAGCTGGGAGCGACGCAGCACGTCGTGCAGACCTCCAACCGCAGGTTCCGGGACGACGAGTTCCTTGTGCCCCGTGCCCTGACCGAGGGCCGCGCCTCCATCCGGGTGAGGATAAGGTTCACTCCGGTCAGGATCCCCCTGTTCCCCGGAAACCCGGTGCCGGAACTGGCCTGGAGCGAGATCCGGTACGATGCCTTCTGCTTTGTGATGCCGGACTGGCGCCCCGGGCATTAGACGCCAAGGGGACTCATCGAGTTCGCGTGAGCCAACGCCGGCGGCCGCGGATCTCGCGGCGGAACCCGTCCCTGCCCCGTCTCAGGCCTTCACCTCGACCCGCTGGCCGCTATTGGCGGCGGCGTAGATCGCCTCGATGATGGCGACGTCGCGGCGGCCCATTTCGCCGGGCGCGATCGATGGCCGGCCCGCGATCAGCTCCTCAGCCATGCCGTCCAGCTGCGCCACCTGGTGGTTGACGTTGGGAAGATGCACCTTTCCCCGGGAGGTCGTAAGCACCGGGTCGTCATAGTAGAATGCGGGGTCTTCGAGCTGCGCCCAGCCGCGCTCCGCGTCCGCCCGGAAACGGCTCACCGCATCGGCATAGGTCGCGAGGCATTTCCCCTGCGCCCCGTCGGCATACTCCATCGTCCAGGTCACCGACTCCTCGACCTCCGAGAAGAGCTTCGGCCGCGTCACCGGCCCGAACTTCGCCGTCACGGC
>Ga0302221_10001604_pt1 | contig 14473 bp, 13 predicted proteins | sample II_Palsa_E2_1_FD_193517 | JGI IMG/M metagenome (GOLD analysis project Ga0302221, IMG submission 193517) | Peat permafrost microbial communities from Stordalen Mire near Abisko, Sweden - II_Palsa_E2_1 | ecosystem: Environmental > Terrestrial > Soil > Palsa > Peat permafrost | place: Sweden... | reverse complement strand
ATAATATTATTTATAAAAATATTATAATATTTTTTCGAATAATTATTAATAAAAAAAAATTATTAATATATAATATTTATAATTTCTTTAATTAAATAATTAATAAAAAAAAACTTTAAATATTTTTAAAAAAAATTAATTTATTAATATAAACTTTTAAATAATTTAAATAAATATTATAATAATTAAAAATAATAAAAAAATTAAAAATAAAATTATAAATAATTATAATAAGTTTAATTTATAAAATAAATTTTTTTTATTTTTATTTTAATTATTTTATAGTTTTTAATTTATAATTTAATAATTTTTTTATTTTAAAGTTAATATTATTTTAATATTTTTTTTATAAACTTATTATATTATATTATATATTTAAATATAAATTCTTTTAAATTAATTAAAAAAAAATTATATATTTTTTAATTTAAAAATATAATATAAATTTTTATTTTTTATTTTTTATAAATATTTCGATATAATTTTATAAAAAAGAAGAATAAAAAAAATCTAAATTAAAAAAATATAAAGTAAAAATAATATTATTATAAATAAATAAAAAATATCTTGAAAATAATCAAGATATATATAAATAAATATTTTTATATCTTTATATAATAAAGTTATTTTTAGAGAACTATAAGTTAAATTAATTTAAAAAGCTATTTAAATTTTAGGTATAAATAGCGGATAAATTAAAGTACTTTGGTAAATTATGGATTTTTGATTTTCGGATTTTTGGTTTTCGCGTTTTAAGCCTTCACCGCCTAAAATCCTGCTGTAGCAGGGGTTCTTTCGGGGCCGATTTTGGATCCCTGTTCGCAAGAGCCGCACCAAACGACTTTGCCGAAATTTCAACTTCAATGTATGCAAACACACACCGATCTGTTAAGCACCTGTTCAACTCCGTCGGCCACAAGATGTTATACTCAAATACACACAGTACTTCACCTCAACGGCAATCGATCGATGATTCTGCACGGTATCAAAGGGTCAAATGGACGACTACACAAATCCTGGGAGTAAATGTTTGGCGCTCCTCCTGAGCATGCTACCTATCATACAACGCCGTCAGATCCTTTCCCTGAGCAAGGTATTGTTTATGCAAGACCGCGCAACAAGGTGCGGTACGGCAATTGTATCGAGAGTTACGACAGCTAGTGTGCGTAAGGGGCATGGTGAGGTTCATGCAAATACGAAATTACACCACGAGACGATTCGTACCAAGGGTCCGTTTGCCCGAGCATCGGGGAATTTTATATAAGCAATGCATGGCAAGGCAGGCAGAGGTGTCTGGGCAGCTGAGCAGCATTGATAGGAGGTTGCTAGTCCGTCTATTGTCTGTTATGGGATTCATGCAGCTATGAAACTGGGCCAACGGACTGGTCATGGCTGGATTCAGCAAGAGAGTTACGCAAGTAATACAAGGCAGATCCATCTAGGCAGCAGGCTGCATTGATGGAGAGTTCTAGGATCGATGTGGTTTCTGAGCATTGAAATTCATGCATGGACGAAGCTACGCCGGGAAAGGAGGATATAACTTTTATCCTGTGTGGTGGGGAAATTCATGCAGAGCAGGGCTGATGCCATGACTGATGTGATTTCATTCGGTGCAGGATTTGCGGAGAAGGAGGGATTTGCATCAAGATTTGCTCCTGAATATCGGGGAAGTCCAAAACAAGGCAAGGCAGAATCACGTCAGCGGCAAAGTTGCATTGATGAGAGGGGCTTAGGTACACGATAACTGGTGAATTCTTGATCTTCTTGAAACCTATGCACAGGAGATGATGTCACGGAGGAAGGGGCTATGGTAGAGCTCAGCTTGTCCTGTCGCTCGGCATAAGGAGAGTTAGAGCACATGTGAAAATGCCGCAGCGGAGAGGGTTGTAGCAGTGCTCAGCTCGCCCACTTTCTCATTATGATGTGGATCGCTCCACCGGAACTGGAGCTGCCGGAGAAAGGATCGTGGCAGCTCTCAGCTTGCCCCTTTGGCATGATGTGAATCAGGCTGTAGGGGAGACAAATAAAAGCTTGCACAGTTGGATCTCTAACAAGATGGGTCAGAAGGAAGAGTAGATATGTCATAGTTCAGCCCAGCGCCTCTCAGAGCATGGCGCGGCAAGGGAGTGCTTGGATGTATGACAGGCTGCGCCTGCAGAGTCATCGTTAATCAGAGCATGTTCATGCAACTGGGTTGACTCCGAGCATCTGATCCAGCTAGTGTGAGGCAGATTCGAGTGAGACGGAGTCAGGGAATTATGCCAAAGCTCAGCTTGCCTCCTTCTCGGGAATGGCAGTGATCTGGTGAAACAGGAGGAAGGATTTGCAGCGGTGGCTCAGGCCGGTCTTGTTCTGCATAAGGTAAGTGATGCTATCGGGGCCTTGCAGCTACGGTGGATCTCCCTGCACGAGAAGGACAGCATTAACGCCGAGGCGTTTTTGACGGTGAGGACGTCAGGGAGCAAGGCATGGCACGAGTTGTACGGTGAGCCGCAGAGCAGTTCTGCGAGGGCAGTGCGAGAAGCCTACATTGAACCCTTTGATTTCCCTCTCTGCCATCATTTTCCAGTCCAGATTGTGCAGCCAGCAGCAAGCAGAGAATTCTTGAATACTTCCAATCATTTCCATGCGCTTGAATGGCCACTTTTTGTCCCCATCTCTTATACTTATGTGCCAACTGCTCCGCGCTCCAAGAGCACAGGTACTCGCGACGAACCTGCCCCGAAGCAATTTAGCATCCTTGACAGGCTCCAGCGCAGCAAGCTGAGCGAGGCAGCACTCAGCATGGCCCGACTAGCAGCAGCTGATGATAGTGGAGGGGACAAGCTTGGAATCCGAGGTAAGCTCTGAGATCGAGATGTTTGGCTGGTAGCGATAGTAACTAACCTGTGGAAATCTGAGTAGAGACCGGCACGGTCTACGACGGCAATGACAACGACGACGACTGCGACCCTCCCTCCATCGACCAACTGCTATATACCATGCTACAGAAGGAGGGCTTTGCAGCGGAGGATCAGCGTCCGAAAACTCAGCCTTCGAAGTTGGGCATGCGGCTGAGAGGCGGCTCTTGATGATGATAACGGGTCAGCACTAAGCGATAACTCAGGCGGCACTCTAGGTGAGCACGCCCACTACCCCTCTGTCGTGGAAATAAACGACCAGTTTTCTAACATAGCGTAGAAGATCCAATTGTGCTGCTGGGCGGTGACGACTCGAGTGGTCCTCGTGCCGAAAGAGTAGCAGCAGACGAGGGTCTTCTCGGTAGCCCAGAGACTACCACCGACTCGACAACTCCGGCCCCTCCTTCCAATCCCGATGGGTGGCACGATATTGATGACTTCCTCGAGACGGCACAGCGCTTGCGGCATGCCGAACAAGAACCTTCGACGTCCGATCCCATGCACCCTCGTACTTCTTCCTCCCGTGCCTCGAGCGAGCCATTGCACGACCACATTGGTACAGCAGACCACTGTACGGCCGAGGGAAGTGGCGTTCAAGGCTAGGAGGATGGGGGTATCAGATGCATGGGTAATGCTTGAAAGGCTTTGATGGTGTTGTCTCTCTCAAGTCGTCCGTGAAAATGAGCTTTGCCCTCCGTCGCAAGCGAATATGCCAACCAGGCCGCGAAACTTCCACGGTCTAGGAAGATTCGTGCTGTGTTTGTTTGTTCAGCGGCACGGGTTATCGCGAGCTTCTTTCCGAGCCCTGGAGGCGCTCGTTTACGGTCCCACTTTTCGATTTGCTCTATAAATATTTTAATTGCAGCTTCGATTATGGATTCTTTAGTTCTGAAGTTCTGCGAGGAACTTGCAATTGCGGGTTCTGACGCCATGGAATTCGTCGATGAGGAAGGTGGCTTATTTGCCTGGTGCGAAGGTAAGTTAAGGTCTTGCGTTGCCTGGCGGGACCCTAAGGCTTATATTTCCTCAGCTTCAGGGAAACTAAGGCTTATATTTCCTCAGCTGCAGGGAAGCTAAGGTCTATGTTGCCTCGGCTCAAGGAATCTAAGGCTTATCTTGCCTCAGCCGCAGGGAAACTAAGGTCTTGGAGCTGAAGGATAACCACATAGTCCATCGATGATTTTTCCAACAATTCATCCCGCATTCTCTATTATGAACCTATGAAGCCATTACGGTTATGCGGGGAGGATTAGACATCCATGAGATGAGGGGCACGAGAATGGATGTCCATGTAAGCCACGATGTCTCTGCAGCATTTCCTTAACTCAATAGGAGCTCTCATGGATCAGAGGACCATACGGAGAGGTTCCGTATTGGAGAATTGCACAATTGATACGCCATAACTCTTCCAATTATATCCACGGTCCGACTTCTATCAATCCTCAACGTTAATGTCTTGCTTCCCCCGCTCTATGATGAGAATCGACGAAGCCAGCTTAACCATTCAAGGAGACAACACTTTCCACAAAATGTATATAAGGGTGCGAATTCCCTTACAAGTTTGACTATCCACTTTCTCATCCCTCCCAATCTTCAAACACCTTCTGAACCTTCACGCTTCTATATATATACTATCCTATCAGAGTTATCTACCAGCTCTCCAAATAGACAATGGCTCCAACAGAGACGCCGAAGCAGCCAGAGTCGTCTAAAGTTGATAACAAACCTGAGACTGCCCAGAATCCGTCCACAGATCCATCTACTACCAAGCATCTTCAGCAGACTATCAGTGGATCGAGTGAGCTCACAGACCCGGCTACGGAGGAGTTTCTTCAAACAGCAACCTCATCCAGTTGGGAGTACGTGCCCAACGGAGCGCTAATAAAACACAGCTAACAAATTCCTTAGAAATGTCCCTGTAAAGCTCTTTCAGCCACAGCCGTTTATCCCTGAGCGGAAGGAGTAGGATATAGTCTCGGATCACAGGGCTGGGTCAGGATCTTAGTTTTTGGGTCTTTCCAGGTTTGTCTTGAATGTATCAAATCGTTCATATATAGTAAAGTTTGAGCACGAAATCCATGATGTAATACAACCTCCAGGGAATTAAAATGATAGCGTGCCCCGGCAGACACTTATGCAAAATATTACTTTTCTAATCTAGCCTTAATCGAGTACTATATGCATTGTTAATTAATTCGCAAGTGACTTGCCCAGGGGTGAATTGACGAAGCCAGCTTGGTCGTTCAAGCAGCTAATACACCATGCTGCATCCGTACGCAGCCGGTTCATCCAGGGGCCAACGGAATCAGCTTCCTTAATCGACCGTCCCGTGTTGGTCGTGCAAGAATGGAGCTCCAATGCGGATAAGGATACGAAACCAATGAATATATAAGGGCAGAGATCCCCTCCGAAGTATTGATCATCACCTTCTGTGTTCCCCAACATCCAGCTCTTCAAGTACGTAACCATATATATATCTTGCCACCACGGACATCGGGGCATCTATCATCCCCATATTAACAATGGTTCCAACAGAGATGGTCCAATACCATCCCCTAATGGCCCTACCTGCGTCAAACACGCCACCAGATAGCCCAGGCCTATCTGCAGACATATTGAGTGATGAACAGGCTAGGGAGATGATTGACGCGATAGCCACCATGGAGATGGCTCCCATCACTCCTTCCTTCCACTGCTGTTCTTGCCAACCTCCCCCTGGGGGCCCACCACCGTCTCGTGCAACAGAGACAGCCCTATGTTCATCAACTGCTTGTCTTACGCCTCTGACGAACTAGCTGTTGTCACAGGTTGAATTCATGCAGCTCGCCCAACAGTTCCTGGACATTCTCAAGTTTCTCAATACCAAGCAGGGGCTTCCTCCTCCACCTGCTGCTACAGACAAAGTTAAATCCGAGGAATCGTCAGCTCGAGCTTCAAAGCTTGAGTTTAAAACCGTTAATGAAGTGTACGTTTTCTATAACATGCAAGTCCAACTTTGATGGAGCTAACACAACTCATACAGCTGGGACGCAAAAGCATACAAGTACAAGATCGTGGAATCGTTGACGCCATCTGATGAAGAGAACGAACTGGATCAATATATCTTTGTGGTTCGCACCCGGATTGGTGAGCACCCTAGCCTCTCCATCAACCTCCGTTCCTCATAATGAGACCAGACAAGAAGGACGAAAAATCGACACTCCACATTAACATCAAATCTGCAGGGTTGCGAGATGTTCTCCGATCGGTTCTGCGAAATGTCAGCGGCATTAGTCTGCGGGAAGAGAAGCCTTTAGTATAGCTACCCTTAGCTTCCTGTAAAAGACTAAAGTCATTATAATTGCTAACTATATCTAGGTCGAACAGAACCTACTTTTCCACTACCTCTCCGATCTCGAGGTATATCGAAGTAGCCACGCTGCCTTTGACGATTCAACGCTTTAGTATCTTAATTTATTGCTCGACTTCATCAAGATAATCTATTAATCTACTACTGAATATCTTAATGTACTTTTTGAGAAGTATAAGATTATATATAATCTTCTGTAAGTCCTCTTTAAGCTAAACACGATTGTTTCTATTACGTAGAATGCCGCATAAAGTGACGGGATTACAGGGGAGTGTGCGCTGTAATTTTAATACAGGGCCTGCTTGTAGCAAGCTCGTCCACTAAAGAGTTTGGAAATACCCTATTCTTTTAGGCTCCTGCCCTGAAAATATGTTGTAAGCCACGGACAAGGGGTCCCACACCTTTTTAGGGCCAGTCCCCTGTAGAACAGGGGGCTGCTTCGCTAAAGAAGCCTATCGTGACACCCTATAGAGTGTTTCAGTACTACAGTTACTCTGCTAATAGCGCTATAATCCTTGAATGTCTCACAGCGTAAATTAACGGCCGTTTAGGGCACAGAGGCTAGAATTACAGCGTCTTATAGTGGACACAATCGCTAAAGTCTCATGTTCCAGGGTGCTGAGTGCTCAAATGCCCTGTAATCCCGTCACTTTATGCCGCTATCTACGTACTTGTATTAGCACTAGTAAGCCAAGATATTTTAAGTATAATTTTAAAAAAGAGAGAAAGTAAATAAATAGAGTGAAATACTTTTATATAGAGTGTTACTATCTAGACTTTAATAGAAAAGTATTTAGTGACGTCTCGACCGCGCTTAGGATTAAGAAATTTCGTGAGATAATGAGGATTTATTTCTTTGGAGTTTTTTCTTTTTTATACTACCAGAAAGAAAAGGAGATAAGAGCTTATCTGGATAGATACGACCGAAAATTTCTTAAGCTTATAAATGTCCACTATTGCCAGTATTAAGGAATGGCCTTTTATATAAAGAAAAATCGGCCTGTTAAGCTATTTATAAATAGCCGGATTATGGTCGACGCGGTCTACTTCCGAGAGGCTAATCCGAACTACACCAAAGCAAGTATTAATGAATTAAAGAAAGAGAGTTTGTCTAGTAATAACTGGATTTTTTTTTGAAGATAAAGATGATTCTGAAAAGGCATCTAACTCGGTCAAGAGCAATGGAATGGAACCATCAGAGGTAAAGGGGGACGACCTCCTTATCTGCAGTTCAACTGTGCTTGGGTTCAGCCTTGATATTAAACTATGGGGTAAGCGCTTCTCCTGCACGTTCATCCAAAATCCCGCGTAGCTAATACGTTTTATATAACTGAGTTTACTGTTGATGATATCCGAGACATCGACTAATAGCCTGAGGCGCTCTCCCACCTTCAAATCCCCTAAAAGAAAAAAAGAGCTATCCACGCTCTTCTCGAAGCTTATATAAAGCGGGCGTTCACCAATTCCTTTTTCTTCGACGACTTTATTATAGGGAAAGGGTTGGGGTTCAACGTACTCTTGTAATATAATGATTAATCTCTGTTAAAATTTAACAATACTAATATATATATTAGCGGGCTACCAGGCACAGACAAGATCTTGACTGCCGAGATCTTGTCCGAGTATTTTCAAATACTACTCTATGCGGTATATTTCTATATATTAGGCAATCTCATTTTTTTATTCCTTTGTAGGTCTCCGCCGGCGAGCTAGGCACAAACGCAAAAAAACTCGAAGAACGACTTCCGCTTATTTTCCAGCGCGCTTTGAAATAGAAAGCGCTCCTTCTTTTAAATAAGGCGGATATTTTCCTCGAACAACGTTCTATCCGCGACATTAATCGAAATGCCTTCGTTTATGTATTCTTGCGAACTCTCGAATATTATCAAGGGATCATGTTCCTCACGACTAACCAAGTAGAATAAATCGATAATGCCATTGCAAGCAGAATATACTTCAAGATTAAGTATGATGTTTTAGCCCCAGACCAGAGAAGAGAAGTGTGGGAATACTTCTTGAAAACGGCGGCAATACCTCAAGGAGCTCCAGTTTACAGTCGCGCAAGGCTTGAATCTCTGGTACAAAAGAAGCTCAACGGACACGAGGTAAAGATTTTTCAATAAAAAAAAAGGATTATTTTACTGATCATTCTTTTACTTTAGATCAAAAACCTGATGTCTACGGCTCATGCCTTAGCTACTCAGGAGGGAACTCCAGTGACCATGTCTCATCTGGAATTCGCTATTGAGGCAAGCGAGGACTTTGAATGTGACGTCAAGGGAGCGGGGCAGATTGAAAATCTAAATTCATATAACTAGCAAGATGAAACGATCCAGGGGGGGCTGGTTTGGTTGCACATACTTTCATACTCGGAGTAATAATTCGGCCAAGCCTTCTAGAGACTTCTTCGATTGCATGGGGTAATTGTCCAATAAGGTGTGGAGAATAAGTGAATCATTACTTGCTTAAGTAAAGTCCCTATAAAAGGATTGACCCCTGTTTTTACAATTATTGCCCAGAGTATGAAGTATAAGCTTTATTTCCTTCCTATTTCATTATTGGCGTCCAAACGGCTCTGCGCTATATATAATCGCTGAAATACATTTCTCAAAGTTCGGAAATTCGGGGATTATGTAACTCCGCTAGCCTCGGATTGACAGCATCTTCATCATGTGATTGGCATCCTACCGAATGTTCTAGAATCATCGGAAACGACCTTCGAAGTACGTACTCAGAAGCACGCCTCCTAGGTGTATAAACCGTCACTAGCCACTGGAGTTTCTGGCCACCGAACGTTCGTGATGGCTGGTTACAGGATCCCTTTCGGCCACCGTATTGGGATTCGTTGTTGGCTCCCATCCAGCCTATTAAACGCTGGCTTAGGTGGGGTTTTGGTGTAGCTAATGGTGTAGCTAATGGTGTAGCTCAAATTAGCTGCTGACCACCATAACTTCCCGGCTTCAATTGATTACAGTCGCTTGCGAAATCGGCTTCGCCTTCACATACCTGGAAATTTTCTCTCTGCCGAGCAAGGGGTTATAAATCTCGCTAGCCAAAAACGGTTACAATTGCACAGGGTTTCTAGATGTAAGATCTCAAAACACACCATATTGATTTCTACTACTTCATGCCAACACGGTCACGGGGCAGTGCAGTCTCGCTGCAGCGCGCCAAACGAGCCACCTTATAGCGCCATTCTCGCAAAATGCTTCTCCCAAAGCCAACCGACCTTACGCTGCGGATCGTTCTGATTAATTGCCAGCCATAATTCCCCTACTTCGTCAATGACATCAAAAACCTCTCCCGGCACATATATGTGATACGGGAATCCTTGGCGGTAGTTAGGATCAATGTTGAACTCGAACAAACTGACAGCAACAAATAGCACCCCATAATTGTTTACCGTTCTTTCATCTCCATCTTTGGCGTTAACATAAGCACCTTTCTCTAGAAGTAGCTGCATGACCGCCTCGTGCCTGTACTCTACTGCCCACGAGAACGGCGTCTGTCCGTATTTGTCTGGGGAGTTCAGGTTGGCGCCCTTCTCGACAAGCAGCTTAACCACCGCCTCGTGCCCGTACTTTGCTGACAGCCCTAGCGGCGTCCGTTCATATTTGTCTAGGGAGTTCAGATTGGCGCCCTTCTCGAGAAGCAGCCTAACCACCGCCTCGTGCCCGTACTTTGCTGCCCACGATAGCGGTGTATGGCTATAAAGAGTATCTTTGCACTCTAGCTCAGCGCCCTCCTTAAGCAGTAGCATCACTACCGCCTCGAGCCCTCTCCCAGCAGCGAACGATAGCGGCGTCCGACCGTCGCTATCCTTTGAGTCGATGTCGACTTTTTCCGCAAGTAGCAGCCGGACGACATCCTCATGCCCTCTCTCAGCAGCGAATAATAGCGGCGTCCGACCATTGCTATCCTTTGAGTCGGTCTCGACTATGCCGGTCTCGAGTAGCTGCTGTACAATAGATGCATGTCCTTCTAAAGCAGCCCATGATAGCGGCGTCCGACCGTCGCTATCCTTTGAGTCTATGTCGACTTTTTCCGCGAGCAGTAGCCGGACGACGGCTTCGTGTCCTTCCTCAGCAGCGAACGATAGCGGCGTCCGACCGTCGCTATCCTTTGAGTCGGTGTCGACTTTTTCCGCAAGCAGCAGCCGGACGACATCCTTATGCCCTCTCTTAGCAGCGAACAGTAGCGGCGTCCGACCATTGCTATCTTTTGAGTCGGTCTCGACTATGCCGGTCTCAAGTAGCTGCTGTATAATAGATGCTTGCCCTTTTAAGGCAGCCCATGATAACGGCGTCCGACCGTCGCTATCCTTCGAGTCTGTGTCGACTTTTTCCGCGAGCAGTAGCCGGACGACGGCTTCGTGTCCTCCCTCAGCAGCGAACGACAGCGGCGTTCGACCTATATTCCCTCCAGTAGCCTTCGAGTCAGCGTCGACTTTTTTCGTGAGCAGTAGCTGGACGACGGCTTCGTGCCCTCCCTCAGCAGCGAACGATAGTGGCGTCCGACCATTGCTATCCTTCGAGTCGGTCTCGACTATGCCGGTCTCGAGTAGCTGCTGTATAACAGATGCTTGTCCTCTTAAAGCAGCCCATGATAGCGGCGTCCGACCGTCGCTATCCTTTGAGTCAGCGTCGACTTTTTTCGTGAGTAGTAGCTGGACGACGGCTTCGTGCCCTCCCTCAGCAGCAAACGATAGTGGCGTCCGACCGTCGCTATCCTTCGAGTCGGTCTCGACTGTGCCGGTCTCGAGTAGCTGCTGCATAACAGATGCTTGCCCTTCTAAGGCAGCCCATGATAGCGGCGTCCGACCGTTATTGTCGTTCGAGTCAGCTTGGATTCCTTTCTTCAGGAGAGCATTTATTGCTTCTTTAACCCCGAAGTATGCCGCTAAGTGCAGTCCTGTAATTTGCCTCGGAAGCTCTTGGCTATAATTTGGGTGCCACAAGTGGCGCTTAGTAGCCAGCAACCCTTGGCTCGACGCCTCGACATTAGCTTTGCTATCAAGAAAATCTACGACCGCTTGGGTTAGAGTCGAAGCCTCGCGAGCATGGTGCCCCCAGTTGTGAGTAGCGTAGTCGAAGAATTGATAAGATTGCAGCCGCTCCTCGAACTCGTCGTCCGTGTGACAAAAACCGCTCTTAAAGACGCTAAAGGAGAGATAGGTGACGCAGATTATGGTAGCATCTGCCGCTGCGTCTGGGAACCAATCTTTCTGCGTTCGCTCGAAATATTCTTGTGTTGTATAGTGGACTAAGCGGACAATATTGCTCTCTTCATCAATCGTGACTAATCCAGCACAAACGGAGACTAAATCTTCAGGTTCGGGAAGAAAGTCGTCGTCAAGCTCCGACATGCCAATCCTTGTACCGAGGGCATGCTGTAGTTCACGGCTGGAAAGGGGTCTCCTGGCATGGACAACCCAAGATAAAACTTGTGAAGCAAGCTTTTGAAAGTCTGCTTCTTGACCTTGGATTCTTTCCATTGCTTGTTCATAGGTACTGTCTAGACCTTGCTTACCTCTAGGCAAATTATTCAGAGCAATTTTGAGATCTCCTGGCGTAGGCTTGCTCATAAGTGAATCCATATGGAGTTGCGCAAGGAGAAACCTAAGACGCGAAATTAATAAAATAAGGCTGAATTAATCAGAGGGAGGAGAGTTGTACATGCCATCTACCGCCTCTAGCATTTTCTTCCTAATTGTATTTTGAAGATCCATGTATTTTGAAATGCGCGATCGTAGGAGTAGAGGCATTCGGCCGTTAACATATCTCAGAACATCTTCATCACTAGCACGAATCTCAAGGTTTATACTTCCTTCGAACTCTTTCTGAATCTCTGGGATGAACCTTGAAGTCGCAAAGAGGTTGACTCCACACTGGGCTTGAAGGCGGAATATGTCAGATAGGAATCTCGACCGGATTCCGTCATTTGCTTGACATTCATCTAGCGCATCAACCAAAATAAAGGCCCGCGAATAATGAGAAGTCGCATTATATAAAGCTCTCGTGATCTCGTCAAGTGAGGGCCGCGTCCGTTTGTCTTTGTGTCGCTCATAGAGAGTTTTCACACTCTGCGCTACAGATGGCTGTTCCTGAACAAACTGCTTTAGCAGGCTTGTTAATACATCTTCCAACCTCTGTTCGTGCTGCTTTCCAAAGTTGTAATATAGGTATGCGATGCCAACGCTGCCGTCGTTTTGGAACCTCATGTTCAGTTCTTCCACCACGATTGATGTGAGAATTGTCTTTCCCGCCCCGGGAATACCTGGACAAAATAACGTCTTTTTGCTAGTACCGAGCCACGCTTGAAATTCCGCTGATTTAAGAAACCATTGGCCGGTTCCTGCCTGCCGCCGGCTGATGAAATCGCTCTGCTGAGAAGCGTAGTCAATCGGGGTGAGCCATTTAAGGATGGCTTGATGCTCTTCGCGACTTTCTCGATTATCCTGACGCTCATGTAACCGATTTACGCCGTCCTTCGTCGCTAGAGATATTTGGCTATGCTGATTTAGATTAATAATACATTTGGGTTGGAAGTAATTACCTGGAAAGTCTCCCCTGGAATGCATTCAAGAGAGTAACATTTGCGATGATACGGCTTCGAAGCTCTTTAATGTCTTCCGGCTCCCATTTGAGTCTCTTCCACACTCGTTTCACCCTTTTGCCGACACTCCCGTGGCCTGGCTTCAGTTCGTCATACTTGTCTAGCGTTTGCTCCAGCATATGGAGAACATTCCGGCAACCGTTAGCAATCTCCTTTAGCTCTACCTTCTGTTCGGCTTGTAGCTCATTGTGGAGTTCGCGTTCGGAGAGGACGACTTCGACATCTTGAAGGACGATGGAAAGACTTCTGACCCTATTTAATTAAAATCGTCAGCATTGATTGGCGTCTTGCCAGGATAACGTACTCATCGGAAATGTCCTTGAACTGGCTCGGCGCATCGACGAACTCCTTTCGGATCTTGTTGGCAAGTTCGATTGCCGCGATAAAGTCGCCTACACTGAAACCGAAGCTCATTGCAAAATTGGCTCGCTCGTTATCTTATGTAAAGGATAGTAAGGGTGGCAAATATAGAGACAGAGTGTGTGTGTGTGGGGTAAAGAGAGCTGTCGGACTAGACAACAAACATGTCGTCTGCGTTGGGTAGTATTATTCTGGGGACAAAACCTTACGGCCTTAGGCATTCATGCGGCCATTCTCGGCCCGCCTCATTTTGATTAAGCACGTGGCGTCTCACGTGACGCTCTAAGCAAGCCAATTAAAGAGGTGTACGTGTACTCGGCTTAAAGTTATCCTGCGCTTATATCTTCATCGCTATTTAATTTTCCCGAAATCGGGATTTGATTAATAATTTAATCGTGTTATTATATTTTATTTTATTTTATTCTTTATTATTTTTATTTATTATTAATTAATCTTTATTTTTAAAAATATATTTTATTATAAATATTATTTCTTTAATATTATATAATATAAATTATATATATTATATTTTTTTATTTTTTTTATTTAATATAATTAATTATAAATATTTTTAATCTTTTATTAATAATATTTATTTTATTTAAAAGTTATATAATATTCTTAAGCGCTAGGTCACGTGATCGTGAGTTATTATACTAGTCTATTAATTATAATATATTAATTATTAATTTAAGCAAGTATATAAAATATTTTTAATTAATATTAATATATATATTAATATAAATAAATATATTATTTATAATTATAATATTATTTTTTAATTTTTAAAATTTTAAAATTATATAAAATATTATTTAAATAATTAATTATTATTAATTATATATTAATATATTTATTTATTAAATAAAAATAATATTAATAAATAAAATAATTTTTTTTTAAATATTTATTAAAATTATTAAAAAAAAAAATTTATATTAATTATTTATTTATTTAATAATAATAATTATATTATATATATTTAATTAATAATTATTAAAAATATATTTTTAAATATATAAAATATTATAAATATAAATTTTATTTAATATTAAATTAATCTATATTAGTTATAAGCATCACGTGACGCGAAAGATAATATTAGTTTATAAATAATTAATATATTAAATAAATTAATATAATATTATTAAATAATAAAAATAATTAAATAATAATTTAAATATAAAATAATAAATATTTTATTTAATTTTTTTTTAAATTAATTTATAATAAAATAAAAATAAATAAA
>Ga0302221_10001601_pt1 | contig 14487 bp, 3 predicted proteins | sample II_Palsa_E2_1_FD_193517 | JGI IMG/M metagenome (GOLD analysis project Ga0302221, IMG submission 193517) | Peat permafrost microbial communities from Stordalen Mire near Abisko, Sweden - II_Palsa_E2_1 | ecosystem: Environmental > Terrestrial > Soil > Palsa > Peat permafrost | place: Sweden... | reverse complement strand
TTAAAACAAGTTTTGTAAGCGTATTAGTATTAAGCTTAAGTTATCGACCGCGAATTACTTGCAAACTAATAGTTAAATAGAAATTGTAAACTAGTATTTTGATTAACAATTGCGCCTTTATATTAACTATTATTAAAATAACTAAGATAAATAAATATCGATTGTAAATTACTAATAAGCTTCCTTATAACACAAAACTACTAGCTAATTGCTATTTTTGACTAAAAAAGGATATAAACCGCGTATATCATTTGACTAAAAGACCTTAATTAAAGCTTATACGCTAAAGGAGAAACTAAACCGTATAAAAGCTAAAGCTTTAGTAAAACGATTACACAAATCTTAAAGCATTATATAAGGAAATATGACTCGATCCTAGCAACGATATGCGGCACAAGCAAATAAACACTATTATGCAATGGATTTTAGAGTAAGGGATAAAGTTTAAATTATAGTAAAGCATTAGAAAAACGATCGACCGAGCTATAAATTAGCATAGCAAATAGATAGCCCGTACGAGATTTTAGAGCAAATCAAGCACTCCTTTAAGCTTAAGTTGCCGGAATCGATTAAAGTGCATCCGGTATTTTATACTAAAAAGCTATATAAGGACCCTAGAAACTTATTACTTGGCTAGACTAATCCGGAATACGATTTAATAAAAGTGCAAGAAGGCGAGGAGGAGTACGAGGTATAAGAAGTACTAGTAGTAAAGCTTCTTTGTAGTAAACTATAATATCGGGTGAACTAGAAAGGCTAAGATCCTAATCTTGATTAGTATCTTGCTTCTTTATTAAGCAATAGCCCTATTACTTTGCAGGAATTCCATCATGCGTACCCTAATCGACCGGGCCCCCTAAGGAACTTAGCATATTAGCTAGAATGCGCACAAAAGGATAAGTTTCTTAAAGCTAAGGTAAATGATGATTTGGAAGGGTTAAAGCCTAAAAGTTAAAGCTGCCCTAAGAGAGGGAATTCCCCCTTTAAGGGCGGCTTGACAAACGAGGCAGCACGTCATGTGACTCGGCAAAAGAAAAGGAATTATAGCTATTCTAGAACCGATCGGGAAGAAACTACGAAATCGATGGTATAGTTGTACGATTACGGAATACAAAGCTCGAGGACGAGCTTTCTCGAAAGGGGGGGGTAATGTTACGGTTCTAGCATTCCATTCCATGTCACGTGGTCACGTGCACTAGCGCGGCTAGCATAGGCGGTGTGGAGCGGCAGAACTCGAGTATTTGTACGAACTAATCCTTTGTAAATAACCTCTTCTTTCCTTAGCTTTGAATAGTCATAATTGGGACCATTCAACCAACGCACTTCGTGCTATGAATCTGGCGCTCGTGACACTTTATAAAGCTACTTAAGCTTTTTAAAACCTTTTAATACTTTTTATAATAAATTTGCCTTTAGCTTATTTTATATAAGCGTAAAGTTAGTAAATCGAAGTTAGTTATAAAATTGTAAGTTAAGGGGATATATGCTATAATATACGCGAGATAAAGTATTATAGCAAAGGAGGAGCTTACTAATAATATTACTATTAATATATTCTTAAAGGAGGCTATTATTAATATAAAAGTAAAAGATTATACTATTACTATTTTGCGCTTAAAAAGTTTCGGGAAGCGGGGTATTTTAAGCGGCTATTATAATAAATAGTTTTAAGAAGTAGTTTTAAAGTCTAAACTATCCTTTTAAATTATCCTTTTAAATTATCCTCTTAAATTGTCCTTTTAAATTATCTTCTAAAACTATCCTCCGAAATTTCCCTCTTAAATTGCCCTCCGAAATTGCCTTCCTAAATTGCCCTCTTAAACTGCTTTCTTAAATTGCCCTTTAAACTATCTCTTAAAACTATCCTTTAAATCTATTCTTTAAAACTATCTTTTTCTTAAATTGCCTTCCTCTTAAATTATCCTCTTAAACTAGTTTAATTTAACTTTAAATATAAGAAGCTTTTAATTAAAAGTATCTAGTTTAAATTATATATTTATAACTTTAGTTTTAAATTCCTTATATATAGCTTAATTAATCGGCTTCCTTTTCTTTTAAAAGTATTTCTTTATATAAGATATAACTTACAATTTTTGTCGCTAATTTTTAAGCAATTTAAGCGCTTTAGCTTTATAGCGCAAAAAGTCTTCTTTATTAACTATAAACAATTTAATTAACTTGCTAGCATAAAACGCTATTAATATCGCTTATTACTTTGCTTCTTGCTACTTTAAAAAGTTTTCGAAGATTTGCTTCGCAATTCGGAAGAAGCTAGTTTACTTATAGCTTTTAAGAATAATGTGTAAGGCAAACACGAGTGCTAATTATAATAAGTTAAATATATTATTAATAAAGGTTTTTAAAGGATACCTTTAAAGATTAATTAAATTTAAGGTAAAATTTTGCTTTACTTTATAATTAACAAATTTAAAAACTTAGCAAAGCCTTAAATTAGAATTTATTATCAAATCTCGATAAAAGAAAGCGCTTGCTAGCTAATATTATAATATTTATTATAAAATAGTTTAAATTTTAACTATTTAATCTTATTATAGCTAATAAAATATATATATAAATTTGCTAACTTATTTTAGCTAACTTTATACTTAATTTTATTGCTTAAGAAATTTGTATTATAATAAGAAATTATTTTGTTTAATATTATAAAAAGGTTTTATTAATATTTCTTTATAATTAAATTATAAAATTAATCAAGCTAAATTTGCTACGCTCGAGTATTTTCCGGTAATCTTCCTTTACTTAATCCCGAGTATTATCTTTTAAAGGCTAAAATTAATTACGCAAAGCTTATATAATATTTTAAAAAGAGAGTCGTTTTTAAGCAACAAGTAATTTAAAGTATAATACAAGTAAAGTAAACTTTATTATATAATATACTTAATCTTAAATATTTTAATATAAAAAGCTTTAAATAAACTAATTCCCTTGCTTAATAATATACTTTTTAAGCTAAAATAAGTATTCCTCTTTAATATCCTCAAATTTAGCCGGTTAAAGGGCTTATAGCCGCGCTCCTTTCTTTGCTTCCCTTTTAGCCTCTTATTTATATCTTATATTATTAAAAGAGTATTTCGTTTAACGTTTAATTGCTCGGTTATTTAATTAATTATTAATAGTAAAGTAGCTCGGCAAAAAGCAAATATAAAGCGTTAAAAGCGTTAAGGTTAGCTAAGTATTATATATTATAAGATATAAAGTTAATTATAAGCTTAGCGTATTACTTAAAAAAGCTTTTTTTATTGGCGAGGCATATATTAAAGATTAAAGGGAAAGATGCTATTATTAAAAGGGATTATAAGAATAAAGAATGCTATATATTCTTTTAATAAAGTCGATAATAAAGATTAATTGCAAGAGCACTATTATACTTATACTATTATTAATAAAAGTGCGCAAATAACACGCGAACCGGGCTTATAATTATCGCAAGTAATAAAGGTAAAGTAGTTATATATAATTATTTAATTAAAAGGAAGGAAACTTGTAATAAGGAGGCTTTAATTTATAAAGGAGCTACTAAGTAAGCACGCTAAGCTTTTTAATTGCTATAAAATGCTTAATTTTGTAAAGTATAACTTTTATCGAGAAGTTATTAAGTAACTTAGCTAAACTTTAACAAATATTAACAAATAATATATTAAAATTTATTATTAAAAGTCTTTAAGAGGCAAAAAGGATAATTTAAAAGGATACTTAAAAGGATAATTTAAGAGGAGGATAGCTTAAGAGGAAGATAGCCCGGGAAGAGGATAGCTTAAAGGGCAGCTTAAGAAGAGGACAAATTAAGAGGAGGATAGCTTAAGAGGAGGATAGCTTAAGAGGAAGATAGCTTAAGAGGAGGATAGCTTAAGAAGAGGATAGCTTAAGAGGAGGATAGCTTAAGAGGAAGATAGCTTAAGAGGAGGATAGCTTAAAAGGAGGATAGCTTAAGAGGAAGATAGCTTAAAAGGAGAGTAGCTTAAGAGGATAATTTAAATGATAGTTTAAAGGACAATTTAAAGGATAATTTAAAAGGATAATTTAAGAGGATAATAACCTTTTAATATAAATAGCTATTAATAAATAATAGCTAGCGCGCTAAAGATAAAGTAATATTTCTTATTAAATGTGTTCTTTAATACTATTATAAATAAAGCCTTTATTATTTGTAAAGTAATAAGAATAATATTATTATAAAAAGCGTGTTTTAACTATTCTCGATTTAAAAAAGGAGAAGCCTTTAATTAAACTAATACTTAATTTTAGAATATTGTGCTAATATTAATATAGTCTTTTTTATATAATTATAAACGTTTGTATATATATGCCCTCTTTATATATAATACTTGAATTTTATCCTTTATTATATTATAATTTAAGTAGCTTAAACTTAATAGTTACTTCGAGTTTTAACTTTATTATCAACTTTTTTTAAAATAACTTTGCAAGAACATCTTATTATTATACCGCTAAAGCAAGCAAATAACGTTTTATATATTATATTATATTAAGGAGTTAAAGTTAATATAATTATAAGGGATATTATATAATTTATTACAAATGCAATTATTAATATAACTAATCCCTCGCTTTTTAATTATTATAAATCTAATAATAATTTAAATTTTATTAATACCCAAATATAATTACTTGCTAGTAACGAATTATTTAAAGAACTTTAAAATGCTTACCTTAATAACGGCAATATAAGGTATATATACCCTATATTCCCTTATAATATATTATTAATATTATAAGGCCGGATTTTCTTAACTATTAAAGATTTCGAATAAATATTAAGTTATCTTATATATACGAAAACGCTTTATAAACGGCTTTAAATCTCGAATACGTGTTAATCGCGTTTCTTTCTATTAATACTAGCGCGACTAGTATTCCGATAAATAAAGCTATAAAAATAGCTTTAATTATAGTTTATAACTTTATTAGGGACTTTAATGCTATTAAAGCAAACGAGACTAGCAATAAAGAGCAATTGCCGGCGCAAATTACATTTATACTCCTAAAGAGAGAAGATAACAAAATAACGGTATATAAAGACTAATTTAAATAAGTAAAGTTTAAAAAATTAGTAAAAGTTGTAACTAAGTTTGTAAATAGTAATATATTTGCTTTACTAGCTCTTGCTTTGCTAGCTCCCGCCTTACTAGCTCCTACTTTGCTAGCTCTTGCCTTGCCAGCTCTTACTTTGCTAGCTCTTGCTTTGCTTCTTAGTGCAGCTTAAGGAACTTGTAATATAAATAGAGGGGTAACACGGTTTAGCCGCTTATGCAATTATAAGCTTTTAATAAGGCAAAATCGTTGCTATTATTATTAACCTTTTTCTCTTATTTATAATAGTAATATAAGGGTTTTATTACTATATCGAGGATTTAGCTTAAGTCTTTAAAGTAAAAGACATAGTTAAGAGGATAATTTAAAAGGATAATTAAAAGGCTAATTTAAATGCTTATAAGTTAAACTCCTTTTTTTTGCAATAGTAGTAAGAATAAGATAAACTAATAATTATAATTAGCTATAATTTTATACTTGTAACAAGAAAATCCTATTATAAGCTAATATAATAAAGAAATTACTAAGTTTATTAACTTTAACTATATTATTTTAAGGACGCTTCTTTAAGTCATTTTTGCTAATAAGACGTTTTCGAGGGCAATTTTAATAGTAGTATTTTTAAGGTAATTTTAAAGGCTAGTTTAAGAGGCTAGTATAAGTTTAGAAGGATAGTTTAAGAGGGTAGCTTAAAGGACAATTTAGAGGACAATTTAGGAGAGCAATTTAAGAGGACAGTTAAAGAGGACAATTTAAAAGATAATTTAAAGATAGTTTAAAAGGATAGTTTAAGAGGATAATTTAGGAGGACAATTTAGGAAGATAGTTTAGGAGGACAATTTAAGAGGATAGTTTAAGAGGATAGTTTAAGAGGATAGTTTAAGAGGATAGTTTAAGAGGATAGTTTAAGAGGATAGTTTAAGAGGATAGTTTTAAAAGTCAATTTAGGAAAACAATTTCGGAGGATAGTTTAAGAGGATAGTTTCAGAGGATAATTTAAGAGGTTAGTTTCGGAAGATAGTTTAAGAAGTTAATTTTAAAGGTTAATTTTATTTAAAGGGTTTAATTTTATTACTTATTATATAAATTATTATTAAAGTTAATAACTTATATCAAACTTTATCCTTATTTTACTTGTGCTAAAGCTTTGCCTTTGCCTTTACTTTTGCTTTAAATATTAATTAACGCTTGCGTTATAGCTTTAATAATATTAGCCCGTAACTTATTAATTATGCAAATTTTATCTTTTATAGCATTATCCTTTGCAAGAAATACTTAAAAACACACTTTTATATTCTTATTTCCTTGCTTATAATATCGAGTATACCTTTATATTATAATAGTAGCTCGATAATCCGGTTTTAAAAACTTAACTAATATAGCTTTAGCTAAAGTTAAACTAGTTATAAAAGCGCTACTTATTATAATAATATATCGGGCAATCCTTTAATTTAAAGCTTCTTTATTAATATCGAGACAAAACCTCGTAAGCTAAGTAGTAATTGCTTTAATAGTTATTATTTTATTAATTTAAATAATATCTTTTTTCGAAATTTTACAAATATATATTATTTATTAAAGAATATAATTAGCTTTATGCATTAATATAGTTTTATAATATATATAAGATATAAAATATAAGCGCTAATAAAGAAGTATAAAGTCCAAATTTAATAAGCTTCCTTTTTTTTTACATTAATAAAATTATATTACTCGTTTATCTTTTTACTAATTGCTTTAAGCTTAGCAAATAAAGCAATAAGTGTATTAAGATTCTTAAAATAAGGATCCGAATCCGACTTAAGAACTTATTATTAAATATTATTATTCTTTTTTAAGCAAATATAATTTATTTACTCTTGCTTAATTAGTTTAAGGGGTTTACTATTTTCGTTTTTCAAGTTTATTAAAGCTAAAAACGAGGCGCAAAGTCGGGCTTAATAATATATATTAAAGAGATCTTTCTTAAAACTTTAATAGTTATTTATATTTTTATAATAGTTTTTACTTTATTATTCTCTTTTCCTTTTCTCTTTAGCATTTAGTAATTCCTTCTTAGTAATATATAATTACTTATAATAATTATTTTACTCTTTCTTATTATTATAAAAGATTTTATTATAAATAAATTAAAGCACTTTAATTAAAGGAAAGCCTAAAAAGTTACTTATAATAATAAATCGAATAAAGAATTTCTTTATAAGTAATTAAAAGTTTTAAGCGATCCGGTTTACAAGTTTTGTATTTAAAGTCTTAATATAATATTTTTTTTATTATTTACTCATCTTAATTGCTTTAAAACTTATTTAATTGCGCAAAATCTTATCTTTAGCTTACTTTAGCCGGACTATTACTTTAATATAATAAGTAATATCTTTAAGCTTAAACTATAATAAAGTTTTACTTATAAGAATAATAAAAACCTTATAGCATATGCAAAGTAAACTTAGTTTTCGAAGCAAATTATAGCTTTAGCGTCTTTGCAAGATTTCGAAGGCTTTAATTATTATTAATCCGGAATTCTTTTTAATGTAAAATTTATCTCGGAAGAGGGTAAATATAATTGCGGTTTAATAAGGGTATAAATTATAAGTAGCTAGTTTCGGCTTTATTATATACTATTTACCCTTTATATTCTTCTTTTTTTCCCCTTTTAGCTAAACTTGCTAAGACTTTTTTTTTAAAAAAAATATCGAGAAACTTAATTTAAAAAGAATTAAATGTCGAGATTATAAAGACTTTACTATTTTTAAGTTATAATATAAATTCCGAGGGCGCTAAGTTCTTATTACTATTCTTAAACTCGTTTTCCTCGCTAATTAAAAGTCCTTTTACTTTTATAAAGAAAACTTGCTAATTATATACTTTAATTACAATTAGTGTGTTTTTAACGCTAATAAAGAAATAAGCTTAACTTTCGTATATTTAAATGTCGAGAAGGCTAAAAAGAACTAAAGTAATATTAACTTTAAGCCTCTTTTTAATAAAATAAGTAAGACTTAAAGGGGTATATAAGCAATTAAATTTAAAGCGCTTAATAAATTCTTTATTATAAGTATAAGATATAATCTCTTTATTTGCAAGAGGATTATTTAAATAATAATATCTTTCGAGGGAGGCTTTAATTTAAACTTATATATAATTAATATAATATTAAATATAAGCAATAGCGTATATTATAGTAGTCTTGCTAATATTTATAATATAGCTAAGAAAAAGAGATTAAGCAAGGGTATTAAACATTTAAAAGCTATATTAAACTTTATATACTTGTATAAGCAAGAGTTGTCTTTTAAAAAATCTTACTTTAATAATATAATCTAATATTATTTTAAGTTTAAAATTATAATAAAATAGTTAATAAACTTAAAGCTATATATGCAAATCGAGATATATATAAGCAATATTATCTAATCTTTATTATATTTTAAGCTTACCCTATTAGTATAAAAGTTAATATTAAAGAGAGAGAAGTAAATACTTATCTTTATTTATATTGCAAAGATACTTATTATACTCTTTTATACGCAAGTTATAATCTTATTTTAACTTGTCCTTTTCTCTTTTTAGCAAGCTTATAATCTCTTCCTCGTTAGCTCTTTAAAGCAATTAACTAATATCGTATATAATTCCTTTAAAGCGCTTATTAATTATAATAGCAAGTTTCTCGGCAATAGGGACTACGGGTTTCTCGATAATAGGGACTATAGCTTTCTTGGCGATAAGGATTATAAGTTTCTCGGTAATAAGGACTTGTAATATTTCCGGGGCCCGACAATTATAGCAAAAGATAAGCTTTTTAAGTATAAGTCTTTAAAGGTAAAGCGTTAATATGCTTAGCCCTTAAAAGGCACTAGAAGTATTAAATATTACACTTATAGCATTTGCAAATATATATACAAATAATATAATAAAATACTCCTTAAAAAGTCCCTTTATTAGCAATTTGACTTTAAATTTAAGTTTGCAATTTATTAAAGCAAAAGCAAAGCCGAAAGTCTTCTTTATAAGCGCGTAATACTTATTTTAAGAGAAATAGCTAGCGCGAAGCTTCTTAGTCGGTAGCAAGCAAAATTGCTTATCTATTAATAGGGTAATTAGGATAAGGTAACCTTATAATAGCAGATTTAAAAGACTTTAATATACTTTATTATAAAGCTTAATATTAAATATAAAGCAATTTAAAAGTAAAGGAGGAGGCTTGGCTACTTGTTATAAACATAATAGTATAATAAATCGGGCTTTTTAAGCAAAAGGAGTAATATTTGTAAAATTATTAAACGTATTTTTAAAAAGCTTAAAAGCATAAAATTAAATAACTTACTTAGTATATTAATATCTAGCAACTCTTGCGCTACTTTTATAAATAAACTAGAAAGCTTAGCTATTATAGTTATAATTTTGAAAGTAGCAATTAAAAGGAAAGCTTTAAAAGTAAAGTGTAATAGATAATAGCAAGTAGCGTTTTATAAGCTAAATATATATATATATTAAAGTTAAAGTTAATATTAATATTAAGATATAAAAATCGAAGAAGCGCTATAATATTATTAGTAAAGCGTAAAGTAAAAAGCGCTAACATGTAATATAATAAGGAAAGCGTTTTACGAGGGACAATTTTGCAAAGGATAATTTGTAAAAGATAATTTTATAAAAGGCAATTTTGTAAAGGGCAATTTTGTAAAGGGCAATTTTATAAAGGGCAATTTTATAAAGGACAAATTGCAAAAGGACAATTTGCTTTACGCTAAGCTATTTTAAGAAAGTCTAGCTTAGCCGAGCTTTATTAGCCTTAGCTTACTTCCGAGAACGCGACTATTTAAATTGCGATTTAATAATTCCTTAACCTTTAGCTTCCTTTAAAGATTAATATTATTATTAAACCTTCTTAGTTTATTGCGCTTATACTTGTCTTAAATCCCTTATATAAAATATCCTTTTACGTAATTGCATTAGCTTTAAATTTGTTTGCTCTTTTATTACTTTACAAATTATAATAGCAAAACTCCGATTCTCGACTCCGATTCTCGACTTCGATTTATTACGCATCCCTTTAGCCTTCGCATTTTTTAGAGACATTTATTATCTTTAGCATTAAAGACATTCGATTTACCTTTATTTAAAAGCTTTTTCGTCTTTTACTTCCCGCGCGCTTTTTAAATAGCTACTAGTATAAATTTTATAAATCCCTATTAAAAACCGGGCGAAATTAATAAGCTATTAGCTAAAGATCTAGTTTAGCTAGCATACTAAGATTTATAGCTAATTAAATATAATAAAAGTATAGCTAAATTATAGCTTTTTACTTTGTAAAATAATAACTTTGCAACGTTTATTAGTATTATTATATAAGAACTAGCTTTATAGCTAAATTTAGAGTTATATATTAAAACTATTACCGATTATATAAGCGCGACTATTATATCTTTATTATAAAGGGTATATAAAAAAAAATAAGGTAAAAGGGATTTAAGTTAATATGCTAAAAACAATATGCTATATAATATTAGACGAAGGATAGCTAATTTGCTAATAGAATCTTTAACGGTTACTTAAAAGGATAATATATAATCTTAAATATAATAAGCGTATATTGCTATAGCTAAACAATTTTTAGCACTATAAAAGAAGAAGGCTTAGCGTAGCAACGCTAAATAGTCTAATTAAAATGTCGATAAAGATAATGCTAAGTTTATAGCTTCAACTTCTATAATAGTAGCTAAGTTTATAGCTTCGACTTCGACTTCGACTTTTATAATAGCTACTTTAAGATTATCTTTAAAGGCAACTTTAAATACTAAAATGCTAGATAATATTAAAGCAATTTTAAAAAAGTAACAAGTAGCAACTTATATAAGAAAGACTATTTCTTTTATAGCTAATTAAGACTTATATTATCCTTCTTTTTAGTTAAAGGGGGAGCGTTACCTTATTTACCGAACGATTATTATTTAGCTTAATCCCGTTTATGCAAAGGCTTATAAAGCACTATTTTATATTTTTATAAAGATTATAGCTATTATAAATTAAGATGCGCAAGTTATAAGTTATAAAGATATATAATATAAGCACTTAAGCTAAGACCGATTTAACACAATTTTAAGAGCAATGCATTTAGCGTATAGTAACCCGCTATTAATAGGCCTTTATTATAATGTGCTATATAAAGCTAAAGGAGAAGATATCTTAATTTTTAATAAAGATAACTTTAAGCGTGCTATTAAGACGCTAGACTTATTTGTAAGAATTAAAGGAAGAGACAAGTTATTTATAACCTTTTAGTAAAGGTATAAATACTAAAATAGCGTAAGAATATAAGAAATAAACTAGCATCTTAAACTAGCCTTTTAAACTAGCCTCTTAAACTATCCTCTTAAACTATCCTCCTAAATTATCCTCCTAAACTATCCTCTTAAATTGTCCTCCTAAATTGTCCTCCTAAATTGTCCTCCCAAATTGTCTTCCTAAACTGTCCTCGAAACTAGCCTCCGAAATTGTCTTCCTAAACTAGCCTCCGAAAATGTCCTTTAAAACTGGCCTCCTAAACTATCCTCCTAAACTATCCTCTTAAACTGTCACAAGCGCCAGATTCATAGCACAAAGTGCGTAGGCTAAATAGTCTCAATTACGACTATTCAAAGCTAAGGAAAGAAGAGGTTATTTACAAAGGATCAGTTCCTACAAATACTCGGGTTCTGCCGCTCCACATCGCCTATGCCAGCCCGCGCTAGTGCACGTGACCACGTGACATAAAATACTAGAACCGTAACATTACCCCCCCCTTCCGAATAAGCTTGTCCTCGAGCTTTGTATTCCATAATTGTATAATCGATTTCGCAATTCCTTTACAATCTGCTATAAAAACAGCTACTTTCCGCTAAGTCACATGACAAGGCTGCCTCATTTGTCAAGCCGCCCCTAGAGGGGGAATTCCCTCTCCTAGGGCAGCCTTAGTTTTCAAGCTCTAACCCTTTTAAATCATTATCTACCTTAGCTTCAAGAAACTAATCCTTCTGCGCGCATTCTAGCTAATATGCTAAGTTCCTTAAGGGGCCCGGTCGATTAAGGTACGCATAATAGAATTCTTATAAAGCAATAGGGCTATTGCTTAATAAAGATGCAAGATACTAATTAAGATTAAGATCTTAGCCCTTTTAATTTACCCGATACTACAGTTTACTACAAAGAAGCTTTATTGCTAGTACCTCTTATACCTTATACTCCTCCTCGCCTTTTTACACTTTTATTAGATCGTATTCTAGATTAGTCTAGCCAAGTAATAAGTTTCTAGGGTCCTTGCATAGCTTTTTAGCATAAAATACTAGGTGTACCTTAATCGATTCCGGTAACTTAAGCTTAAAGGAATGCCCGATTTGCTCCAAAATCTTATACGGGCCATCTATTTGCTATACTAGTTTATAGCTCGGTCAATCGTTTTTCTAATGCTTTACTATAACTTAAACTTTATCCCTTACTCCAAAATCTATTATATAATAATATTTATTTGCTTATGCTATATATTGTTGCTAAGATCGAGTCATATTTCTTTGTATAATGCTCTAGGATTTATGCAAACAGTTTACTAAGGCCTTAGCCTTAATACGATTTAGTTTTTCCTTAAACGTATAAGCCTTAATAAGTATATCTTAATCAAATAAAGTGCGGGGTTTATAACCCTTTTTAGTTAAGAAGGGGGATTAGCTAATAGTTTTATGCTAAAGGGCAGCTTGCTAGTAGTCTACAATTAATACTTAGTTATCCTAGTTATCTTAATAATAGTTAATATAAAGGCGCAACCGTTAATTAAAATACTAGTTTACGATTTCTATTTAACTATTAGTTTGCGGGTAATTCGCGGTCGATAACTTAAGCTTTACACTAATACGCTTGCAAAACTTATTCTAGAAGTCTAATATAAATTAGGGGCCCCGATTTAATACAATTGTCTCTAAAATGCTAATATGCCGTATTACATGCAAGAGGAATAACGGAGCTAGTTTGCAAGCTATAACTATGTCTTATACAAGTATTATAATCGGTCGTTTCTTAAGCTTATCCACGAATATAGCTACTATATTATAGCTAGCTTTGCTCTTAGGGCATTTCTTAAAATCGACTATAATATATTATTAGGGCTAATCCGGAACCGGCAAAGGTTGCAAGAACCTTAGTTTCTTATCTTTAAAAACGTGCAAGTAGCGGCAAGTATAGCAATTAGCTCGGTATTAGTTAATATCCTTGCTTTATTCTAGCTAATAGTAATGCTATTAAAGCAAAAATTGTAGCTTTATTTGCCCCGGGTATCTTAAAAGGGGTTAGTTATATGCTTTATATATAATTGTAATACGTAATAGCATTTTATTTATTAGCATACTATTAAGTACGTATAACTTCTTATATTATAATAGCAAGCCGTCTCTTAATGTCTATGTCTTTTCTTGCTCGAATTTTGCTTTTATATAAAGCTCTTCTAATTCGGGAGAAGTTCGGTTAACGATTAAAATCTTGTCAAGTAGCTAAATATTATCGTATAGTTAAAGAGTAAAGTTTATTATAAGTTTTAGTTCTTATTCGGGTTCTAATGCAAGTTTTATAAGGGCTAATTGCAAGTCTTGTATAATTGCCGGATCGATTTTTGCACAAGGGAGTAAAACCTAAGTCTTATATTCCTTTATAACTTTGCCTTGCTCCTTTATATCTTTATACTTCTTGCTTAAAGCGTTTGCTCGTTTATTTGCCTTCCTTGTATAGTATATAAGCTTGAAATAGAATCGAGAGAGGTATTTTACTTAATAGGCTTGTCTTGCAAAGAGTTTCTTTGTAGTTATAAAGTATTTAAGGGCCTTATAATTTAAATAAACCGAAAAGGGATTAGCTTGTAATCCTTCTAGTTTTGCTTGCTATTGCTCGAATGCTAAGATAATAGCTAGCATTTCTTTATTATAGATATCGTAATTTAGCTAAGCTAGTTATATAGTTTTTAAGAAATAAGCTATAGGGTGCTATAGCTTGTTTTCCGGTTCTTGCTAAGATAAAACACTTGCTATAACTCTATTTAAGGCATTTGTCTTTACTATTATAAGTAAATCGGGCTAATAATATTATAAAATCGGTGCTATAAGCATAGCTTGCTTTAACTAGTCGAATGCGGACTAGTAGCTTGTGGTTTATAAGTATATAAACCCCTTATAAGTTAATTTGTTTAATAGTTTAGCTATTTGCTTGTAATTTGTAATAAAACGCCGGTAAAAGTTGCAAAAACCTAAGAAGGATTATATGCCTTTAACTATAGTCGGTTCTTTTTAGTTCTTTATAATAGTAACCTTTTCCGGATTTACCTTTATATTATTTGTAAAGATAATAAACCCTAAAAACTTTATACAAGTGACATTAAATTCCGATTTCTTAATATCA
>Ga0302221_10001597_pt1 | contig 14506 bp, 13 predicted proteins | sample II_Palsa_E2_1_FD_193517 | JGI IMG/M metagenome (GOLD analysis project Ga0302221, IMG submission 193517) | Peat permafrost microbial communities from Stordalen Mire near Abisko, Sweden - II_Palsa_E2_1 | ecosystem: Environmental > Terrestrial > Soil > Palsa > Peat permafrost | place: Sweden... | reverse complement strand
CCATGAGCATTCCATCACAGCCAATAGTCACGGAAAGCACTGACTTGAAGCCCGCGGATCGCATTTCGATCGAGCTGTCGTCGCGCCGCACGGGGATGTCCTTCCAGCGAACCCGCATGAGCGCGGACCGGACCCTGATGTCGGTGATGCGGACGGCCATTTCCCTGATCGGCTTTGGCTTCACGATATTCCAGGTGTTCGGGCGCTTGCGCGATTTGAATGTTCTTGCCAAGACCAGCCATGCTCCGCGGAACTTTGGCATCGCGCTGGTAGCCATTGGCATCGTCATGCTGGGGCTTGGTATCGTCTACCACATCCAATACATGGTGGCGTTGCGCAACCAGCGCCGGGACATGGTCCAGCAGAAGCTGATTCACGGCGAGAGTCCGTATCCCGTATCGCTCACGCTGCTCGTAGCCACCATGGTGTTGATGCTTGGATTGCTCGCGATCGCCAGCATGGTTTTCAATATCGGACCCTTCGAATAGATTTGGGGAAGAAGGGCGAATAGCCGGTGAAATCGTCTCAGTAATGCTGGATGTCCTTGCTGGACCCCGTCATGAGGCACAAGCTTTCTTGGCCCTGCTCAACAATAAGGGCGCCGAAGCGCCCTTATTGATTCACGACTTTTTTGACAACGCGGTTTTCGTCCTAGCCACCCGCACCGACCTTGTGCATCGCCGACAATGCGTCGTCGAGGGTAAAGGTTGCCGCCTTCTGGCGTGGTGGAAAATCTGCGAATGTCTTCACGAACTCGGTCGCTAGGCCTTGGGCAGCCATGATCATGTAGGCATGGCTAAGGTACCAGTCCCAATATGTGTTCGACGTGATGTCTGCGCGCTCGTAAGGATCCGTGCGCAAGTTGTGGATCTTGGGAATGCGCAACTTGGTGAACGGTTCGCCCCAGATCAGCAACGTGCCAGGGCAACGCTGCTCCAGGAAAGTGATTTTCCAGTTGTCGAAGCGCATCGCCACCAGGTCGCCATCGTCATCAAAGTAGATCAGCCCTTTGCGCGGCCCAGCCTTTTCCTTCCCCGTCAGGTAAGGCAGGAAGTTGTAACCGTCGATATGTACCTTGTAGGTCACATCGCCGGCTTTGTAGCCCTTCTTGAGCTTCTCCGGCACATCCGGGGCGCCTGCCGCGGCGAGGAAGGTAGGCAGCCAGTCATGGTGCTGGATGATTTCGTTAGATACCACGCCGGCAGGGATCTTGCCGGGCCAGCGAATCACTTCGGGGATGCGGAACGCACCTTCCCAGTTGGTGTCCTTCTCGCTGCGGAACGGCGTCATCGCCCCATCCGGCCAAGTGTTCATGTGCGGGCCGTTATCGGTGCTGTAGACGACGATCGTATCTTCCGCAATACCAAGCTTATCGAGGGCGTCCAGCACCTGACCGACATTTTTGTCATGGTCGATCATGGTGTCGTGGTAGCGCGACTGCCAGTGCCCGGCCTGGCCCACGCTCTCCGGCTTGGTATGTGTGCGGCAATGCATGTGGGTGAAGTTGACCCAGCAGAAGAACGGCTTGTCGGCCTTGTGCTGACGCTTGATGAAGTCCACCGCAGCAGCGGCAAATTCATCGTCGCAGGTCTCCATGCGCTTGCGCGTCAGCGGGCCGGTATCCTCGATCTTCTGCTTGCCCACGCGTCCCCAGCGCGGCTCTTCAGTGGGATCGTCCTTGTCGGTGGCAAAACTGCGCATCACTCCACGGGGGCCGAACATTTTCTTGAATTTTGGATCCTTCGGATAGTCGAAGTCCTCCGGGTCTTCCTCGGCGTTCAGGTGATAGAGGTTGCCGAAGAACTCGTCAAAGCCATGTGCCGTCGGCAGATACTTGTTGAGGTCACCCAGATGGTTCTTGCCGAACTGGCCGGTAGCGTAACCCAACGGTTTGAGAAGTTCGGCGATGGTCGGATCCTCGGCCTGGAGGCCAACCTGCGAGCCGGGGATGCCGACCTTGGTCAACCCGGTGCGGTAACCACTTTGCCCGGTGATGAACGAGGCACGTCCGGCCGTGCACGATTGCTCGCCATAGGAGTCGGTGAAGCGGATGCCTTCCTTCGCGATGCGATCGATGTTGGGTGTGCGGTAGCCCATCAGGCCTTCGCTGTAGCAACTGAGGTTGCTGATACCGATGTCGTCACCCCAGATGACCAGGATGTTCGGCTTGCGCGCACCTCCGGCCTTGGCGCCTCCCGTCTTGGGTTTCGTACCGCTGTCTTTTGCCTTCTGAGTCGCCATTTCATGTGCTCCTTCAGTTGTTATCGCGTTTGCTCGGGGGAGGGCGGGTCACCGGTTGGAGACGTGGTGAAGACGGTGGACCAATCGTTCTTGATGCTGATCACGATGAAGCCATACAGCTTTGCTGCATCAAGCGAGTAGTGATTTTTTTCTGCGTAGGCAAACTCACGCGCGGCGTCGTCGTGATTGATCAGCAGTTGCAGTGAAGGGCCTGTGCGATCCTTCGAATAACGCATCATCGCGATATCGCCCTGGCCGCCCACGTTGCCCGCGACAAGGATAGGTCGCGCCCCGATGGCGAGATTGATGGCCGGCGGCTTGCCTTCCTTGTCGTCGATGTGGCCGATTTTTCCCGTATAGATCAATACCGCGCGTTGATCCTTTTCGGCAAAACGCGTTTCCAGGCTGCTACCGATCACTTGCTGCGGAGGAATGCCGAATACCTGTTTCGAGAAGGCTCTTGTATAGGCGACCGGGCTTCCGCTGGCGATCCAGGTCTGAAAGCCGTTCGCGCGTAGATACGCCAGCAGCTCGATCATCGGTTCATAGCCAAGCTGGGTATAGGGCTTGCCGTAATGCGGATTCTTCACGGTTTCGGCCAGATGCTGCATATCGGTTGCGACTTCATCCGTGGTTTTTCCGTCTATTACTGCTGCCACGACGTCGTTGAGACCTGCCTGTCCGGTAGCCTCTAGGGCAGAGATATCTCCAGCAAGCAAAGCAGCGATGGCCGGCTTGTTCTTCAATTCGGGATGCTGCTTCACTGCAGCCTTGACCTCGGCGACGACCGGCATCACTGCTCCCGGCAGCGGCTTTTCCACGATCAGCGTGCCATCCATGTCGAAGACGGCGATGCGTTGCTCCACGGGCACAAAATCAGTGCCACCAGGCTGGGTGACTTTCTGCACGAAAGCGACGACGGCCTGCTTGGTCGCCGTGTCGTTCCAGGCAGAAAGCGGATCGGCGGCCTGCGCGGCAAAACTCAGCAACACGAGCCCGGAAGCAATCAACAAACGTAGACGCATCGGATAACTTCATGTGGCATATGGAGTTTTGATGGTGCGCACGTTCTTCTGCGGTGAAAAGCGTAGTTGTCCTGATTTCGATTCAGTAAAAATACCGACTGAGCTCATTCGAATCGAAAGAACCATCGACCGGATAGAAGCCGTTGGCCATGGGTCCGTGCACTGCTCCCGGTCGCCCACCCCTGTCCTGGTCGTGCGAGCCCGATCCTCTTAATCGGCGGTCAACGCAATAAGTTGCCAAACCTGGGGTTCTAGGGCTCTCACTCGAGGCCCAAGGCGGTGCCATCGGTAGTTTTACTCATACCCATGGCGTACTTCTTCACTGTCAAATAGGGCCTGGATTCATGACGATATGTTGAGCGTCCTGAGCGAGCGCTTCCGTGCCTGCCGTGTGCGACACATCGGGGAGGTTGATCTGGTCCGCATCATCAGGGACCCACCAGCCTTCGGATCGGTTGCCCTGTGCCTATCCGCATGACGAACTTGGGAGTGTCCGATGGGTCCGGCTGAAATCCCCACATCTCGCACGATTGTCGAGTGGTGTGCGTTGGGTATCGAGTTGCTCGCGATAGCGCTGATTGTCAGCGCCATTTTTGCGGCAACAGCGATCTTTCTGTATGGCCTGGTGACACAAGGTGAGTATGGTGCGCAGCACTATGAGCGTTACAAGCGCAGCCTGGGGCGAGCATTGCTTCTCTGTCTTGAGATTCTTGTCGCCGCCGACATCATTCGAACGGTCGCCCTGGATTCAACGATTCAGAGCGTGCTGGCGTTGGGACTGCTGGTCGTTGTCAGAACCTTTCTAAGCTGGTCACTGATTCTCGAAGTGGATGGGCAATGGCCTTGGGCGAACAAGGGGCCTTCCGAGTGACACATCCTGCCAGTTTTGCCCCAATCCACTATTTTGCGCGTTGCGAGGAATCGAGCATGGATGGTGTCGCCATCGAAAGAAATTTAATACCCGACCAAAGCACCAAGCCCGAAGGCATGTGCTGGATCGAGGGTGGAACGTTTCGAATGGGCTCGGAAAATTTTTACGAAGAGGAAAGGCCGGTTCACAAGGTGAGCGTCGACAGCTTCTGGATCGACGCGACACCTGTGACCAATGCTCAATTCCAGCGATTCGTCGAGGCGACAGGCTATCGAACCTACGCGGAAATTCCACCTCGGGTGGAGGACTATCCTGGCGCCGATCCATCGATGCTCAACGCAGGCTCACTAGTGTTCACGAAGACGGATGGCCCGGTCCCCATGGTCGTTTCGAATTGGTGGCGCTTCGTGTTCGGCGCAGACTGGCGCCACCCCTACGGGCCCGACAGCGATCTGACTGGTCTAGAGGATCACCCGGTTGTCCACATCACCTTGTGCGACGCCGAGGCGTATGCCCGCTGGGCCGGCAAGCGACTCCCCACCGAAGCCGAATGGGAGTTCGCCGCACGAGGCGGTCTCGATCAGGCAGAGTTTGCCTGGGGCGATGAGCTCATGCCCGATGGACAGCCGTTGGCCAACTTCTGGCAGGGCAGGTTTCCGTACGAGAACCTGCTGATCGACAAATACGAACGCACCTCGCCCGTCGGCACGTTCCCCGCCAATGCTTTCGGCTTGTTCGACATGATCGGCAATACCTGGGAGTGGACGCAGGATTGGTATCGTCCCAATCATGGTGATGCGGAGCGCAAATCGTGCTGTGTGCCTGAAAATCCCCGCGGTGGCAGCGAGGAGGAAAGCTACGAAGCGAACGCCCCGGGTCTGAAGACGCCACGTCGCGTACTGAAAGGCGGCTCGCATCTGTGCGCCATGAATTATTGTCGGCGCTATCGACCAGCAGCGCGCCATCCGCATCCCGTCGATACATCGACAAGCCACATCGGCTTCCGTTGTGTCATCGGCACAAATGATGGGTCACTTGGAGACAGGTCATGAATTTTGACATGCTGCTACAGGCCGCTCAGGACGTGGTGGCTCCCGCGGGATTCACGACACCTCTGCTTGGTGCCTCCGAAGTGTTCATGCTGCTCTTCATCACCCTGGGGCCACCGCTCAAGACACCGGCCGTATATTTCGCACGGACTCATCAACTCGACGCCAAGACGCAGCGCGCTCTCGCGTTCAAAACCTTCGTGCTCGCCACGATTGCCGTATTGATAGGTGGGTTTCTTGGTTTGGCCCTGCGTGGCAACTGGCATATCTCGATACCTGCGATGCTGCTCGCCGGTGGCATCATTTTTTTTCTGGTCTCCCTGCGCACCGTGCTCGAGCAATACGAGCCCGCTGCCGTCGCCGTCCCGGCAGCGGCGCCTTCAGCAGGCGATAGCGCCGTCGCGAGGCCTGTACCGTCGGCTTTCGAGATGGCGGTGCCGATGATCATCACGCCCTATGGTCTGGCGGCCCTGATCATTCTTCTGTCCGCAAGCCATAGCATGGAGCGAACCATCACGGTGACGCTTTGCCTGCTGGGAGTGATGGTGCTGCATTTGCTGGCGATGCTCTTCGCCGGTCCGATGTTGCGGACGATTGGTCCGCTTCCGTTCAAGATTTTCGGCACGGTCATTGGTTCATTGACGGTAGGTCTTTCGATTCAGATGATGATTGCCGCGCTCATCGAGCTTGGCTTGCTGAGTTCTTCAACCTCCGTGCTGGGTTGAAGTGACCAGGTGGATCAGGGCATCCTGGAGGCGGACACCTGAAGGCCAGTACTTGCGCGATCATTGATCTACAGGTCTGGCACTTACTACGCGCTACCGGAGACGGATGGCATGTCTACATCCACCAAGCAACGAGCCGCAGCGGCTTCCAAAGGCAAACGTGCGAGCGCTCATCGCAAGGCATCGGCAGCGGCTGAAACTCCATTGCCGGAGCAGACCTATACAAAGTCGGTCCCGCAGCGCCTGGCTATGGCCAAGCAACTGCGCCTGGACTGTCCACGCAGGTCGCTTGCAGGTTGGCAGGTGCCAAAGAAGCGCACGGATCCGATCGATATCCTGATTGCCAACTCCGAGGGGCGCGTACCGCACCTCGTGCCGATTCGCAATGGACGCATGATGGCATCGCCGTTCGCGTTCTATCGGGGGGCGGCGGCCATCATGGCGAGCGATCTGTCACAAACCGTCTCCACGGGTTTGCATTTGCAGATTTGCGGGGACTGCCACCTGGTGAACTTTGGCGGCTTCGCGACGCCGGAGCGCAAGCTTATTTTCGATATCAATGATTTCGATGAGACCACGGTTGGACCGTGGGAGTGGGATATCAAGCGCCTCACGGCCAGCCTGGTCGTTGCAGCCCGTGCAAATGGATTCTCCGACGGCGTCGGCAAGGATGCCGCCTGGTATGCGGCAAGTGAGTACAGAGATCACCTCGTCAACTATGGAAAAATGCCGATCCTCGAGGCTTGGTATGACCATCTGGATCTTCAGGACATCATCGACCAGATGGTTGATCCGGCCATGCGAAAGCGTGCCGAGGCGGCCGTAAAAAAGGCCACCGAATTTACCGCGCATACCAAGGAGTTTGTGAAACTGGCCGTTGAGGGTGGGGCGCCGCCACGCATCCGTGATGAGCCGCCGCTGATTTATCACGACAACTCAGACCAGTTACTTACGAACCGTGAGGAGCTGGATCTCGCTTTTGCGGAATACCGCCGCACGCTACCAGCGGAACGTCGCGTTCTGCTTGACCGTTTCGAAGCGGTTGATGTCGCAGTAAAGGTCGTTGGTGTGGGTAGTGTGGGGACCTACTGCGGAATCATACTTTTTGTATCCGGATCGGGCGACCCCTTGTTCTTGCAATTCAAGGAGGCACGCACGTCAGTCATCGAGCCTTACATCGGCGCGAGCGTCTACAAGCATCACGGACAGCGGGTTGTGGTGGGACAGCGTCTTATGCAGTCGGCTAGCGACATTTTTCTTGGTTGGACGCAGGGTCCCAAACGTGACTTCTACATACGTCAGCTTCGCGATGCCAAGGTCTCTCCTGACATAAGCATCATGAAGCCGATGAATCTACGCAACTATGGAAAACTCTGTGGCCACACCCTTGCGCGTGCCCATGCCCGCTCGGGCGACGCGCTCTTGCTTGGCGCATACCTTGGCAAGAGTGATGCGTTCCCCGATGCGATGACATCGTTCGCGGTCGAATACGCCGATCAGAATGAACGTGATCATGAGGCGCTGGTACGGGCCGTGCGAAGCGGGCGACTGAAGGCAGAGCGCATCGACTGAAAGCGATCTGCGGACCGACGGTTGATGGTCATAGCGTGACTTGCAGTCGGGTTTCGAAAATATTCGGGTCGATCGACTTTCCCTGCCGTTCGCTATCGGCATGGATGAGATTGGTTTGGATCTTGAGGTACCTGTTGAGGTACCAGTTCAGACCCAGCGTCCAGTCGTGCTCCTTGCCGCCAAGAATTGGCTCGTCGTTGAGGTCGACCGAGCTGTATCGGAGCAACAGTTCAACCGCGCCGAACGTCTGCTGGGGACGCAGATCGCTGACTACGCCGTTTGCATAGCCTCGTGATTCTCCGGTCAGCACCCAGCTGCCGAAGACGTAGTAACCGCTGGCGTCGTAGGTGCTCAGGCCAAAGGGACGCTGAATCCTGGCATTGAGGTATTCGCTTTGCACGGACCATGGCCCCGAAATCCAGAGCTGTTCAAGGCCGACGCGGTCTATCCTATCGGCGAAGGCTATGTCGCCGGAGTTGACCAGCCGTACTGATGTCAAGCCGGCCTCAGGCCGGGTGCGTATGACCTCGGTTGCAGGTTCGAAGACGCCGAACATATTCACGTTGCCCGCGGGTGTTTCTTTGGCGGCAGACGCTGCAAAGTGCAAGATATTTCCAGGTTCATTCAGCGGTATCCATACCAGGCGACCGGCGGCGGTTTTGCCCTTGGTTTTCGGAGTGCCGTTGAACAGGAAGCCCTCCCCGGGCTTCGGGCCACCCCTGTAGTAGTAGCCAGCATCGACAATGAAGTGGGGTCGTTGCAGCGCCCAATCGATCCCGATGCGGCGGGTTTCCTGAATCGCCTCGGTGGGGAGCGCAGCTTCGATGAACGACGTCGCGGTTGAGCTCGTCAGGTTTTCGAGACCTACCGGAATCTTCGAGAACCCCAGGCGAAATGCACCGATATCGTGCTTTAGAAGCGCGGCGCTTTGAATCCTCGTGTAGACGTCCTGCCACGCGTGAGACTCGAAGTCATAGGTCATCGTGAAATCAAAGACACCACTTTTGCGCGCATAGATACCTATCTGCTTACGCCGGAATGTATTTGAGTCAGTAAAGGTGCCGTCGTCATGGCTGAAGTTATCGGAGTCATATTGATAACTTAAGCTCATCCCGAATGACGTTCCGTCACTGAACGTGCAGGCCGCTGGCAGTTGGCACGATAGGGCACTCGTGGATGGACTATCTGCGGCAATCGACACGGCGGGCACGCAACACAGTGCCACGGCGGCCAAAGCGATTCGGGCACGCCCCGTGAGGTGCGTGCCCGTGTCGTGGAAGAAAGCCCGCATGGGTGCATCCATTTCAAATGCGCATTGAAACCACTTCCAATGGGTTCCGCCGGTTAACAAAGATCAGCTGGCAATGCATACAGGGGAGGCCTGGCTCACTGACCTGCAGGAGTGACCGCAACAGCCACGGCGTCGGTAAAGGTGGCGCGGATAACCTGCCCAACCTTCAGCTTGACGAGCTCCGCACGCATGTCGGGGTCCTTCACCTGGAACACTTCATGATGGCCCTTTGGCCCAACCATGGTCACGGTGTAGTGCTTCTTGTCGATCGCGACGATCTTTGCGGTCACGTAATTTCGTTCCACACCCATCGCAGCGGGCTTGTCTCCGACGGGCGCCCGTGCGACTGACGTGGCGCTGGCCGTGCTCAAATCTTCCGCGGACCGCAGCTCAAGCAATACTGAGTGCGTGATATCCACATCTATGTTGTCGCCAGCCTTGATCTGGGCGAAATTTCTGACTTCAGGTCCGACTTTGATCGTCTGCTCGTTTCCGTCCGGTCCCCGGACCGTCACCGTACGTGCCGCCTGATCCACGGCGGTTACCTGGCCTTCGATGGCGACGTGACTGGTGCTGCCGACCTGCGCGAGCACGGGTTGACTGAGCAGCATGGCCACGGCGAGGCAGCCTGCTGCGCCTGAGGCAGCAAATTTCGAGGTGGTCCGAAGGCCTGCCCGGGCCGGGTTTGATGAACGTGGGGTAGAGATGCTCATGGGGTTGTCCGCCTAGGGTGAAAGGTGCCGAAATAGTCACGCGCGGCACGGCTTATCGGTAGCGAACAATTACCTAGGCGCCGCGAGTACTTTTGCTAGCGGACTCCGTGAGGTTGTAACAGCGACTTTGGGATCCTTTTCGCGCTCCGTCGCTGGCGCTTGCCACTCCCTTTGACTACCGCCAAGCACGCGGCGCGTCATTCAGTGGCCGCCGCGAAGCGGATGGTGATGCAACCTACCGCATTTTTACGGTAGTGGCGCTTGTAGATTTGCGGTTTCCCCAGGTACCAATTTTCAGCAGATGCTTTGACCTATGTCTTACGTCGAAGGAGAGCTACCCATGGTCAGTCGTTCCCGTTTGTGGTTGCTGGCTCCTGGTTGGCGGACCCTGTGGAGAAAAGCTGCCTTTGTGGTGCTGATGGCTTTTGTTTTCGCTGTGGCGCAGGCACAGAGTGTCGCTGCGAAACCGTGGCCACGCAGCTTCGACATCGATGGCATTCACCTGACCCTACACCAGCCGCAGCTCGACAGCTGGGATGGAAACCGGCTGAAAGGGCGCATCGCGGTAGCGGTCAAGACCGGCGAGAAAAAAGATGCCGACGGCAAGCAGCACGACACGCTCGACTACGGCGTGCTGTGGTTCACCGCGCGCACTGAAACCGACAAGGTGCGCCGTCAGGTCACGCTGTCCTCCATCACGGCGGACAAGGTCAGTTTCCCCACCGATGCGGCAAACCAGCCGCGCTACCTCGACGCTCTGACCAAACTCGCCGCTCGCGGGGGACAGGTGGTTGACCTTGACCAGTTGGAGGCATCGATGGCCATCGCGCGCGAAGCAAGCAGCGAGCACGACGTCGCCCTGCGCAATGACCCGCCGGACATCATTTTTTCGTTTCAGCCGTCGCTGCTGGTATTGATTGATGGGAGTCCCGTGTTGAAGCCATCAGGCGCCGCGGGCGTACAGCGGGTCATCAACACCCGCTCGCTGCTATTGCTGAAGGAGGGCCACTACTACGTAGCGTTCGCCAACCGTTGGGCAAGCGCGCCGTCCATTGAAGGACCATGGACGCTGACTACTTCCGTACCGGCGGGATTGGACGCGTTGAAGGGCGCCGCAGTGAAGGCTGGGTCGGCCGATGTGATGGCTGAACCACCACCGGCATTGAAGAAGGCTCTCGAAAGCGGGGTCGCGCCGAATATCGTGGTCAGCAGCAAGCCGGCCGAGTTGATCATGATCGAGGGGAATCCCACGTTCGTGGACATTCCGGGCACCCAGCTTGCCTTCGTGGCGAATACCGGTTCAGACGTCTTTATCGACAAGTCGCATGACCAGACCTGGTACGTGCTGATCTCCGGACGCTGGTTCAGTGCGCCCTCGAGCAAGGGGCCCTGGCAATTCGTCGACGGACACAAGCTGCCAGCAGATTTCGCGGCTATCCCTTCGGACAGTCCCAAGAGTGCGGTGCTCGCATCCATTCCCGGAACACCCGAAGCGCGCGAATCATTGATTGCGAACTCGGTGCCGCAGACGGCGACCGTCGATCGCAGCAAGGCCAGCTTGCACCCGACTTATGACGGCTCGCCACAATTCAAGCCGATCGACGGAACATCTTTGCAATACGCATGGAACACAGCGGTCCCGGTGATCCGCGTAGACGCAGACAGCTACTACGCCGTGCAGAATGGCATCTGGTTCAGTGCCAACTCGGCGATGGGGCCGTGGTCGGTCGCGCTCGAGGTGCCGGCGGCCATCTATGGCATCCCTGCAAGCTCACCGCTGCATTACGTGACTTACGTTCACGTCTATGGTCACGATGGCAACACGGTGTATGTAGGTTATACGCCCGGTTACTACGGGACCGTGGTCAGCGGTGGCACCGTGGTCTACGGCACCGGATATCCCTGCAATGCCTGGGTGGGCAATGTCTGGTACGGCTGTCCGGTGACGTACGGCTTTGGGGTTGCGTTTGGATGGGATGCCTATGCTGGCTGGAGCTTTGGCTTTGCCTGGGGCGCGGCCTGGGCCTCGGCGTGGTACGGCCCCTGGTGGGGGCCGTGGGGTTACTACCCGGGCTATTACCCTGGCTATTGGGGTGGCGGCATTGCGGCAGCGAATGTCTACGGACGCTGGGGCAATAGCGTCGTGCGCGGCGCAGGTGCGGAATGGGCCAATCCCTGGACCGGCAACTATGGCCGAGCTGCGCGGGGCGGCTACGTCAATCAGGTTACCGGCGGTCGTGGCGTGGGCTACGCCGGCTGGAACACCAATGCCTATACCGGCACGACCACGGCGCAGGCCGGTGGCGTACGCTACAACCCGCAGACCGGCCGCGTGCTGGCTGGCCAAGGTGGAATTGCCACCAACCCCTATACCGGGAACACCGTCGCCGGCGGATCGCGCACTGTGGTCAACACGCAGAATGGACGCGTCACCAACGAGGCGGGTGTGGCAGGGCGCGATAGTAATGGAGCTGGCGCCGCAGGTGCATTCAACAGCAACGGCGCGCAAGGGAATGCGCACGGGGCGGGCTACGTGAACTACGACAAAAATACCGGAACCATCAACCATGGTGGCGTGGTTAACATCAATGATCAGATCTATGCCGGCAAAGACGGCAACGTGTATCACTACCAGCCGGGTCAGGGATGGCAGCCAGCGGGCTCCTCAACCCACGGCAACGCGGCGCCGGCGGACTCTGCCGATATCGATCGCGACCGCATGGCACGCGATCGTGGTGCCGACATGGACAACATGCGTCAGAACCATTCAGGTGCAGCTTCGCAGTTTGACCGCAGCAATTATGACAATCGCTTTCAGGGGCGCATGGGCGGTCAGCGGCAACCGGCCGGCGGTGGTCGTTTCGGCGGCGGCGGTGGCTTCCGCAGGCATTGAAGATCTTGCCGGCATGCCAGGCAAGGACTGATGTTGTGCGGATGACGACGGGCAGGGCAGCGACATCAATGCCCTGCCCGACTTGTTTAAGCAGGAGCAACGTGCTCGTGGCATTGAAGGTCTCGCCTGAGCAGGTGCGGCGCTGAACCGCTTGGCGTTTATGCGCGTATGCATGTCTTGCCCGGACCGTGCTGACCGCTTGCCTCGCGCTGCCTACCGCTCGTCCCGGCCATCGACCGGCTGCCACAAAGCAGTTGCAGCGACTTGGCGGTGTCAAGAATGTGGATACGTACCTGACCTTTCGCATCCAACATCATGGATGCCAGCAAGTACGCAACTACCGATTACGACAACCTCACGCCTGGGAGATGATATGAAGCCACGCTTATTTTCCGTATGCGCGCTATGCATAGCCAGCTCGCTGGCTCAAGCTTCATCCAGCGTTGATACGGACTATCTGACCCCGCGCATTGCCGTCGGCGAACACAACTCCAACATTTACTCCATCGCGTCGTCTGTCAAGGCAGAGGGCTTCGACGAATTGGTGCGGCGTAATAGCGGCAGTGCCGACTACACGCTAACTCAGGAGTCCGCTGATCACGCACTGACCTTCAATGTACGGGATATCTACGACGGTTCACCCGTGAACCAAGGCGAGTTCACGATGCGTGAGGGTGGTGCGACCGACTGCAATAGCAAGGGTGAATGCCATACCTATACCGATGCAAGTGGTCTGCTATACAACCAACTGCTATGGGGCAGGCCACCAGAACATCTGACGGCTGGTATGACGTGGAAGGTGACGATCAACCAAGCGTGGGAGTTTGGCGCTGCGGGAACTCAAACCGTCACGGTGATGCGAGTCGACGACGCCAACGGCACGGTAACCCTGATGCGCGAGGGTGCCGCCACCGGTGCGCTAGCCGATGAGCCGACCGAGGTCACCTTGGTCAAGAACGGAAAGAAAATCACGCTGGATGTCACGCCAGGAAAAGCGCAATGGACCGGCTACACGACGTTCCGTCACGGCATCGTGCTCAACGACGAACTACTCGTCACGCGCACAGAGGATCTTGATTCGAAGGAGACCGGCATAGTGAAGGCTACGTTGCGCCGCTACATGCTCTCGAATGCCGCGCCTTACCCAACGCTATAAGCATCGAACGAGGTTGCGGGAAGGCTGGCCAACGCCTGCGACGACTTGCTTGCTCGTAAAGACCTGCTGATCGCCATCGACAGTCGTGTAAGGCCTGTTGCCCATCCGTCTGATGGGGAGGGCGGCGCGGTTTGCACCTCCATGCCGCGCGTTCCTACCAGCATCCGTATAACGAAAAAGGCCACCGCGTGGGTAGCCTAAGTCGTTGAGTCTAGTGGTGGGCGGTACAAGGATCGAACTTGTGACACCTGCCGTGTGAAGGCAGTGCTCTACCGCTGAGCTAACCGCCCGCCGAGAACGCGAGATTTTAGGGGGAGTTACGTGGCGGGTCAATGGCTGCGCCCGGTTGGCTGCCCGGGAAGGCGCCTTGAAGGGCCGCAAACGGGCGCGGCGGCGCAGGCCGGGGGGTTGTAAACTCGCCGCTCTTCAAATGCCAAAGCGCCCGATCATGGACTTTCTCAGCACTGAATTTGCCCACATCCTGCATGCGTTGCAGCATTTCGAGCTGACGCCATGGAAGATCGTCGGCCTGCTCGGCTCGGTGATGTTCACCAGCCGCTGGTTCGTGCAGCTGTATTACACGCGCAAACACAAACGGGTGGTGATGCCGTTGTCGTTCTGGTGGCTGTCGGTGGTGGGTAGCGCGTTATTGCTGGGATATTTCACCATCGGCAAGAACGATTCGGTGGGCATCATCTCGAATTTCTTCCCCGCGTTCGTCTCGGTCTACAACCTGATCGTGCATCTGCGCCATCACAAGAACAGCGTGACAGGTGACGAGATCCCGTAGAGCCTGTGGGAGCGACTTCAGTCGCGATGCTCTGGCTCCGCAAAACAATAAATCGAAGCAGAGCATCGCGACTGAAGTCGCTCTCACAAGAGCAACGATTTCCCGCGAGCACCCGCCCCTCACCCCAGCCCTCTCCCCTCAGGGGAGAGGGAGCAGAGCGGCTCACTCGGGATCGTAGTC
>Ga0302221_10001596_pt1 | contig 14507 bp, 4 predicted proteins | sample II_Palsa_E2_1_FD_193517 | JGI IMG/M metagenome (GOLD analysis project Ga0302221, IMG submission 193517) | Peat permafrost microbial communities from Stordalen Mire near Abisko, Sweden - II_Palsa_E2_1 | ecosystem: Environmental > Terrestrial > Soil > Palsa > Peat permafrost | place: Sweden... | reverse complement strand
TAATTTCGCGTAAAATATTTAAATTAATAATATATAAATATTATTAGTTTTAATAATAATAATATTTTTATTAAAAATAATTTATATATTATTTATCGAAGTTTTAATTTATAAAAATAAAAATAAAATAATAAAAATATTTTAAATAAAATAATAATTTATTTTAAAAATCTTTTAAGTTTATTATTTATTAAATATTATATTAAAATCTTTATTTTAAATATTAATATTTATTTTTATATATTAAAAAAACTAATATATTAAAAAAACTTTATAATTTAAAGATTTTAAATTTTTATTATATAAATATATAAAGTTATAATTAATTTATTATTATTCTTTAATTTATTATTATTCTTTAATTATTTTTTTATAAAGTTTTAATTTATAAATTAAAAAAATATTATACTTTAACTTTATTATTAATTATTTTATTAAAAATATTAAAAGTTATTATAATTATTAATTTTTATTTTATTATAACTATTAATTTATTTTCGGAATTTATAATTATAATATAAAGTTTTTATTATATTTAAATATAACTTTAAAGTTTAAAAATATAAAATATAAAAAAATTTATTTATTAAGTTTATTTAAAAAAAAAAATATATATATATAAAATATTATATTTTAATAAATAAAAAAAAATTTATAACTTATATTTAATATTATATTTATAATTATATAAGTTATATTTTATTTTAAATCTTTTTTATATATTATATAAAATATAATATAATATAATATTCTTTTAAAAGATTTTATAAATTATATATTTAATCTTATATAATATTATTATTTAATTTATTATTTAATTATTTTAATCTTTAATATTTTTATATAAAGTATAAAAGTAATATTATATAAGCGATTATATTAATAAAGTTTTTATAAAGACTTTTTTATTAAAAGAGTCTCGAATATATAATATTATATTTAAATATAATAAAGTCTTATTAAATACTTTTTATTATCGTGATTATAAATAACTTTTAAAAAAAGTAAAGACTTAAAATTAATTATATTTTACTTTATTAAAAAAAAAAGTTTTCGAGAAATATTTAATATTAATAATAAATCTCGGGAATTTTATATAAATTAAATACTTTTTTATTTTTATTTTTAATATTATTTATTAATATTTAATGAATAATATAATTAAACTTTTAAATAAAAATTAAGTTTAAACTTTTTAAAAATATTATTTAATACTTAAATTATAATAAATAAAAATAATAATTTAAAAATATTATAAAAATAATATTTATAATAAAATTATATATTAATTTAAAATAATTAAAAAAATATTTATAATATAAATAAAATAAAAATTATATTATATATATTTAATTTTATTAAAGTTTTTATAAATAAAAATAATTTATAAAATTATAAAAATATAAATATTAAATATATAATAATTATTATTATTAAATATATAAATATTAATAATAAGTTTTTATTATTAATAATTATTTAATTAATTATTATTTATCGAAGTAATTAAATTATATTTTTTATTTTTAAATAATATTATATATATATTATCTTTAAATATATTAACTTTAAAATTAACTTAAAATAATTTAAATATATATTCGACTTTTAAACTAAAAAATAAGTTAATTATAAATTATAAATATTAATTTATAATAATTTTAAAATATATAAAATTTTTAAAACTTAAAAATTTTATTTTATTAATAATATTCTTTATTATTATTTTTTTATATATCTTATAAGCTTTAACTTTATAATATTAAATTATTTATTTCTTTAAAAAGTTTTTATTATAATAAAACTAAAAAATTATTTTAAAAAAATATAAATATTATTAATAAATAATATTTTACTTCTTTATATAATTTTATAAAAAAAAAATATTTATAAAAAAAAATATTATAATTATATAAATAGCTTATAATATATTTCCGCTTAATTTAAATAAAGTCTTTAAAATAATATTAAAGTTTTTTATTTAATTAATTATATTTAAAGTTAATAAAATAAAAATAAATTTTTATTATTAAAATAAAATATTATAAATATTTATAATATTAATATTAATAAAAAGTTTTATATTATTATATAATTTAATTAAATAAAATACTTATACGTTAAATAAAATAAATATATTATACTTAAAAAAATATATATAAAAACTTATCGATATCGCTTAAATATCTATCGTTAAATATATCTTCTTTTATAATAAAAAATAAATATTGACTAAAATAAATAATAAAGTTAAAGTTTGCCGATTAACTAAAGTATTTAAACTAAAAGACGCGAAGGTAATAAGCTTTAAGGATATTATAGTAACACGAGTAGCGCGTGCTGTGAAAGATGCTAAGGTCAAAGGGAAACGTGGTCGGAAGCGTAAGAGTGATACGTTAGAAGCAGATGAGCCAGAGCCAGAGCCAGAAGTAGCGCGTGCTGCGAAAGAGGTCGTCAAAAGGAAAAAACGCGGGCGGAAGCGTAAAATTACTGCGTAAGAGGCAGAGTCAGAGCCAGAAGTGGCACGAATGATCGACGTGCGAGTGCTATAAAGGGCACTAGTAACGCGGATGATATAAGACTATTATAAAAAAGATTAGAGAATCGTTTCTCATTATTTTTAGTTCGGATTTAGTTTTTAGAAACAAGAAATCGGATATTAATTAATGTTCGTAATATTCTCGGCACAATAGAAGAAGATAAAGTTATAAGTCGCTTGTAAATTATTAGCAAGTAATTTTTATGTCGAGACTAGACTTTTAACTCAAATCTTTAACACCAGTTCGCAGCTGCGTCTCGAAGAGTATTCCACCTCCTGCCAGTTAATAGTGCTGTAAGCGGGACCAAGCACTAAGGTCGTCTTGGAAAATCGGATAGTTGTTATATTACATTTAAAGGTGGTAAGTATAATCCGTGGTTGCGAGACATATAGAGTGATAATACTTTTCTCTATAATTTTGTCTGCCCGGAGCCATACAGACGTACTATAGTAAAAATATCGTGCCTGCCATTTCAACTCTCCACCCCCTCGCCAGCTCCCGACGTCCCACCCTATGTGTGTGTCCGTACATCCGCGCGGTGCACGGCCGCTTCGTACAGGTATAGCCAGAAGTTGGACTCGCAGTACCATGCCCGCCAACGGGCGCTGCACAGGTCAGCGTTGTCCCGCGTCGGTGTCGCTGTTCGTCAGGTAGTCGAAGGGGTGGATAAGTCAGCACCAAAATCTCAATGATTTTTAATTTGAGTCATATGCCAACCGCATTAATACTGCGACGACCTAGCGTCATGCAGCTGTCTCCATCCTCCGCTTCCTAAATACCTGAGGCATCAAGCTGCAAATCGGCACCTTATCGGCGCTCAAAACACAGTTCGAGCACGTGATGCCAACCGGCCATTTGGCTGACGGCAATCTCTGGCTCCTAGCTGTTGCATCCATCCATGTTTGCCTTTCTTATATTGCTGGCCAGAAGCAGAGTCCAGCCCCTTCAATAATGATCTCTCTTTTGCTTCATTATTCGTTATTCTCAACTTCACTGGAGACATTATGGGATGACAAACTCCTGACGGTCTGCTTGTTAAATCAGGTAAAAGGGCGGGGTCAAGCGTCAAAGTGGGGTGTGGGCGGGGGTGGTCGGGCACATGGATATGTCAGGTCGCCCTTTCCTTAGCAGAAATGGTTAAAGCGGCCGTACGGTTGAGTGGAGTGAATGCGAGATGGTATAAGTAACCCATCATGCCCAGCTTCGCAGAAGCTGTCGTTTCTACTGTACGTTGCGCAACTCCGACTACTTACCAGTCCTCAGCCTGATGCCGCTTTGAGGCATCCAATACGCCCAATCCCAAGTACGGCTCCTCAAAGCGCAGCCACGCACTGCTGCCTAGCCTGGGCCTCCAATCACCCATCGATATGGAGGAGCTAAGGTGAATTTTTTTTTTTACACCTGCTAACAAAAAGGGCGCACCACGATAGATACGATACAGATCTTTATTGGCCATCACCTTCTGCTTCTTTCGGGATAAACGCCGAACCTTCCGTTACATTTGCTCAACACTATCCTTTCATTGAACATGAAGACCAGTTCACCGATTGGACAACATGGGAAAGCCAAGATATGCAATTATCCATGGACTCCGAGATAGTCGAAGAGGATTTGCACCCGCGCAAATCTGATGCGCCTAATGTTCCCATTGATCTACAGCGCACTAATGAACTTCTCTCGACTCTGACTACAAGCCCCCCTGCAGTCGTAGTAGGACGGGTTGAGGGCACGCCATCGCATGCCACATCACATACAGTCACAAGGTATGTGTCCTGTATGCACTGGCAATGTCGAACTTTGGAACTAATTGGCCCATTAGCTCTGGTATTTCCACCGCAAGCCGCAATGCAAGCAAGCCATTTGCCTGCCCTGAGTGCCATGAGAATCACGACGATTATTCGGGCCTCATGGTGCACAGATATTACACTGGTCATAAGAGCTTCGGCTGTCACAACTGCATCTTCACGGCGCATCTTCGATCCGACTTTCTCCAGCATATTAAGGACGTACACGCACTTACGACTTGCCATGATTGCGGTACTGTATTTGATGGACCAGGAGAATTGAACAAGCACATCGCGCTTACCAACCATTCGGCATATCAGTGCAGCGCACAGGGTTGCGAGAAGACTTTTTCTAGATTGGATATATACCGGCGTCATACGCTTCTGCATAGGAGCGATAGCCAACGGTACCCCTGTCCGCATTGCAAAGTATACCAAGGTTCTAGCGGATTTAAGCGGAAGGATCACCTTACGCAGCATTTGCGCAATTATCATCATCTTGGGGAGGATGAAGAGAAGAGTCCTACAGGTCGTTCATGTCCGCATGAGAGCTGTTCAGAATATCGGAAAGATCTGTGCCGGTATTCAGATGAGCATCCGTTTAAAAAGGCGTCCGAATACAGGATGCACATGAGAAAGGTCCACGACGAGTCCCCATATCCTTGTTCGGAGCCTGGCTGCAGTCGCGTCGGTGGGAAGGGGTACTTTCGGAACCGTGATCTCATTAAACACCAGAAGAAGGAGCACTTGGATGGGCAGCTATGACGGAAGAATGTCGTGTTGGATTTGTCTGTTCTATTCCTTGGCGCGTTTCTTCTTTTACCAATCTCATTGCTTTTAGTTTCTGATTTCAGGTTTGTAGTGTTGCGACCACATGACAGCTCATGGCCTGAGGCTCTGCAAGAAGACTTGCAAGAGAACCATGAGTGGAGATCACGTGAGAGTTCTTGGACTAGTCCATTATTACGTGATGGATTCCGAGGAGCCCTGGAAAGGTCCATAAGAGTCCGCCGGATCCATTGGGATCCTGGAGCAGGCAGGTTTATGTTAGTCTTGTAGTTCTCCTCAGATACAATATGCTATGAAGATAAAATTGTCCTTTTACAGTAAATGACTCCTCCCTGTCGTCTATATGGTAGCCAACTTTATCAGATACAGCGCCACTTTAAGGGGATATTACCTTTAAGACGGCAGAGGTTGCGCACAAGTCTGTTACAAGATACGACCCAGTTTTCACCTATAATACACAAATACTGTGGTAGGTACGATTGCACGGTGCAAAAGGAGCTCAAATTGGGAGTGGTGTTTGGCTAAGGAGCTAAGTACAGCAGGCCACGAAACGTCCTTTTATACCACCGGCCACGTGCCACGCACGTGACCCCACCACAATACTCTGGTGTGTAGTGATCCTGTCGTGAGCAACAGTATTGAACATACAAGATTCTATTATTTCAGTTAGATCCTTAGGCAGGAGTTTGTTTTAAGTCAGTAAGTAGAGAAATGCCGGCGATATGTGTGCCCGAAAACGATGTCGGCAGAAATTTTCTGTAGAAATGTGTTTGATTTTTGATTTTTGATACATATCGCGATACTCCGGAGAAAATTATCCTATGGAGACTTCTCCTTTGTTTCTCTAGTTTAAAACACGTGATTAACTTCTCGGTTCAACACCTCACCTCCATAGAAGTTAAGGGGGAAGCCGATTTCGGAATATCGACTCACCGCTTCCGATCACCATTACTGCTGAGTTCCTCTGAAAATTCGAATCGATAGTAGTATGAAAAACTGTGACACTATATCCCGTTAGGTTCAGTGCGATCGATCTTTCGAGAGCGACGAAAGCCTGCAGCAGCACAAACGACAATCACCCGCGCATACCTTCGAGACGATAGGGTCGATGCTGGTGCGCATTTGGATATAGGGTCTGTTTTGTTCAAGATTTTGTTTGCGATCTTCGTGCCCTGACCAACTACGTCAGGCATGAAAATTATTACTAAGCTGGATGTGGCGCCAGGCACTGCAGTACTTCCAGCCACTGTTGGCCTTTGTGTCTAAGGCTTCACAATTGAAATTACAACGTAAATATTGCGGGGTTGTTTTACACCAACCAAAATCGTCTCGCTTTGATCCGAGGTATAGATCCACGTGGCGATCTTGCATAAAATCTACACGCCATATTAGCTACCAAGGCTAATAATAATTCCTTGTATTATAATAAAGTTTAAGAGCTCGGATAATTCTTTTATAAACATTAAAGATAATATAAGCTCGATAGTAAAAGTTATAATAAAGAAAGTCTATTATATTATCGAAGGACACTTTTTATAAATCAAGTATAAAGATAATGATATAAATATAATTTTTTAATAAAAGGAGTTTAAAATATTATAAAGTAATTATAGAATATAATTTATTAAAAATTATAAAAAATATTAAAGTATATATAAATTTTTAAATATTTAAAGTTAAAATATTTATTATTTTTTCGATATATTAATTTTTTCGATATATAAAAATAAACATTATTATTTTTTAATACTTTAATATATTATTTTTTTATTTTAATTTTATTTCTTTTATAAATAATAAAAAAAATAATAAAATAAATAATATAAGTTATATTATAATTTTAAAAAATTTAAATTTTTAATTTATTTAAATATATCTTAAATTAAAATAAAGTTTTAAAGTTTATTAATTAATTTAATTAATATAATTATATATTTTATTTTAAAAAAAAAATTTCCGGATTTTATAATTTTATTTTAATATTTAGAATATTATAATTATAAGTATATTAATTTAAAGGATTATACTTTAAAGTAATAATATTTAAAGTATAATATTTTAATATAATATAAAATAATATATATTTTTTATTTATATTTTAAATTAAAGTAATCCGGATTAAAATAATATAATTTAAATTACTTTAACTTAAAGTATATAAATTTAATTTATTAAAACTTAAAATAAATTAAAATCTTTTATTAAAATTAAAATTATTTTATATAATAATATAAAAGTTTAAAGTATTTTTATATTTAAGTTTAAAAAATTAAATTTAATATTTTTAAAAATTTATTTAAAAATTTATTTAAAAATTTATTTAAAAATATAAAAGTTAGTTTTTTATTTTATTTTTATTAATTTTTTAATATTTAATTTTTTTATTAATTTTTAATTTATAAATATTTTTTTTTTTATTATTTATATTAATTATTTTAATTATATTTATATTTAAAAGTTTTTTCTTTATTATAATTATTTTATTAAAAATAATTTCTTTAATTTTTTTTAAATATTTTATTATTATTTTTAAATTTAAAAAATTAATTAATTTAATTATTTTTATAATATAGTTTTAACTTTATATAATATTTTATATAAATAATTAATAATTTTATTAATAATATATTATTTTTTAATATTTTATATTTATATTTAATTTTAATATAAAGAATATTTAAAGATTTATAAAAATTTTTATTTATAATTTTTTTTATTAATTTTTTTTAATTAAAGTATTCGAGAATTTATTATTAATATAAAAAATATAAATTTTTATCTTGATTTTAAAATAATATAAAAAAGAGTTTAATAATTAAATTTTTATATTTTTATATATTTTTTTTAATTAATTAAGTTTTATTTATTTATAAATTTAATATATTAAATAATAAAAAATAATTTATAATTAAATTTTTTTTATTTATTAATTATAAAAATTTTAAATATTATTAAAAAATTAAAATTTTAGTTTTTAAAATATAAAATTAAATTAAATCTCGAAAATATAAAAATCTTAAAGTCGTTTATAAGAATTAAATTAAGATTTTATAAAAATTAAATTAAGATTTTTATTATTATATATTAAAAGCCCGTTTTTAGTTTTTTTTTAATTTTTTAAATATTTATTTTAATTTTTATTATCGCGTTATTTATTTTTTATTAATAAAGTTAAAATTAATTTAAGCTTAATAAAATTATTTAAAATATAATTTTAATCTTTAAAATAATATAAATAATTAAATAATATACTTTAAAATTATATTACTTTTTAATAATTATATTATAAAAAGAATATAAAATATACTTTAAATAATATTTATAAAAATCACTTTAGTTATAAATTACTTAATATATAAATCTTATTAAAACTAGTTTCGTTAAAAGAATTTTAATATAAATAAAAAAAGAAAATATTTTTTATTTAATTATTTTTAATATTTATTTTTTAAAATTTTATTCTTTTAAAAATATATTATATTTTTATTAATTATATTATAAATAATATAATTATAAATAAAGATTAAATAAATTTTAATTTAATAATCTTTAAAATATTAATAAATATTAATTTTATAATATATATTATATATATATTATATTTAAATTAATAGAAATAATATAATTAATTCTTTAAAGAAATTATTATTAAATATTAAACTAAGTCTTATTATAAAAGTATAAAAAAAAAATTTTAAAATTAATTTTATAAAAAAAAAATTATTTTAATATATTATTATTATAATTAATATATAAAAAATATAAATTTTAAAATACTTTATAAATAATTTAATAAAAAAAAATTATATTTATTTTTTAATCAATTAAATATTATTAATTTAAAATAAAAAGTTTATATATTTTAATTATTTTAAAAAATATTTTTAAATAATATTTAAAAAATCTTTAATATTATTTTTTTATTTTTCCGGGTTTTATAATTTTATAAAATAAAGATTAAATATATATATAATAAAATTTATAAATTTTATTATAATAAAGTTAAAATTATATATATTATTTTATTTATTTTTTATTATAATTATATCTCGAATAAAAAATTCTCCGATATTTATTAATAAATATTAATTAAAATTATATTAAAAATTAAAAAAATTAATTAATTTTTATTATTTTATTAATATTAAAAAAAATTATAATATTATTAAAATTCTTATACTATAAATTTTATTATAAACTAATTTTAATTAATAAAAGATTAAGAATTAATTTAAGATTTATTTATTTATTTATAAATTATAATAATTTAAAATAATTAAAAAAAAATCTTATAATATATTTATAATATATTAAAATAAAATATTTATTTATTTATAAATAATTATTAAATAATTATTTTTAAAGTATATTTTTTTTAATATTTATTATATAATTATTTATAAAAAAATTTATTTTATATAACAATTTTTTATAAGTTCTAATAAGTCTTTTAATTATTATATTTTATATTAATTAATTTAACTTAATTAAAAATTATAAACTTATAATAAATTATTTAAAAAGAAATTTATTTTTTAATTTTAATTCTTTTAAATATATTAAAGTTAAGTTTATTTTTTAATTATTTTATTAAACTTAAAGAATTAATAAATATATTAAAGTTATTTTATAATTATTTATTCGATAAACAATAAAATATTAATTATAGTTTTTTATTAATTTATAATATAAATCTCTTTTTAAAATTATTTTTATTATTAAATAATCTTAATATAATAAATAAAAAATTTTTTTTATAATTATTAAAAAAAATACTTTTCGCGAAGTATTATTAAAAAAAAATATATTATAATTATTTTTTTTAAATATTATAATTTAATATAAAAAAACTAAAAGAATTATAAAATATTAAAGTAATTTTTATATAATATAAAAAATTATTATAATAAATATATTTAAAAATATAATTATTTAATTTATATAATTATTATTAAAAAAGAAATTAATTTAGTTATTATAAAAAAGTTTAATTTAAAACTTATAAACTTTAATTTATTAAGTTTAAAATAAAAAATAAAAAAAAAATAAAAAAAAATCGTTAAGAAATATTAATTAAATAAAAAGTTTTCTTTTAAGAAATTTTATTATTTTATTATAAAAAATTTATTAATAATAGATTTATAAATTTTTTTAAAAAAAAATTAAATATTTCTTTATATAATATAAATCTTATTTAATAAATTTTGATATAAAAATCTTTTTAAGAATTTTAATATTATAAAATTAATAAAAATCTTTAAAAAAGATTATAATTATTTAAATTTTAATAATTATATATTCGTGTTAATCTTATAATTTATTATTATTAAAGAAACTTTAATATATTTAAAGATTAAAACTAATAATTATTTATTTTTTAATTTCGATAATATTTTTTTTTAAAGAAAAGACATTATATAAAAGTTATTTATAAAGTCTTTTTAATAAAAAATAATAAATAATAAACTATTAAATTTTATTTTAATAATTTATAAACTCTTTATTATTATTTTTTTATAAATTATTCTTTAATTAATAAATTTAAATCTTAATTTATTAATTAAAAAGTCTTTATATAAATATAACCCGAATTATATAAAATAATATAATAATAATATTTTATAATAAATTTATATTTTTATTATAAAAAATAATATTATATATTAAAAGAAATTTCTTATTCGACTCTTTAATAATAAATAAATTATTATAAAATATCTCGAGTTCTTGTTTTTAAATAATTTTAATATATTAATTTCGTTTATTAAATTATAATTAGTTTTTTTTATAAAGACTTTTTTATAACTTTTAAATTTATATTATTTAAAAATATTAATTTTTATCTTTAATATTTTTTATTATATTAATTAAAATATAAAAAATAATATATTATTTATATTAAATAAAGACGACATTAATTTCTTTTATTAATAAAAATAAAAATTATTAATCTTTAATTAATATTAATATAATTTTTTATATTTAAAGTTTTTATTTTAATTTATTTTATAAAGATTATATTAATATTAAATATTAAATAAAAAAAATTCTTTTTTATAATTTAAAATAAAAATATTTAATTATAAATATTCGAATATTTTTATTTAATAAAATATATATATTATTATTTTATATATATTATTTAAAAATATAAAATATTTTAAATTTTATATAAAAATATTAAAAAAGATTTTATTAAATAAAAGTAAATATTTTTTTAATATTTTAAAGATTTATATAATAATTAATTAAATATTAAAGTTTAAATTATTAATATTATTTTTAAAAATTAAATATTAATTAATTTTTATATATTTTAAATAATATATCGTGTATTTTAATTCTTTATTTTATAATACTTTTTTTTAAATAAACGAGTAAATATTTTAAAAAAAATATTAATAAGATTAATATATAAAAACTAAAATTATAATTTTAATAATAAATTAAGTTTTTTATATTAATTCTTAAAAATAAATATAAATATATATATAAACTTTATTATAATTATAAAGTAATAAATAATATTAAAATTAATAATTATATAAAATTAATTTAATTTTTAATAAAATAAAAATAAAAATAAAAATAATATAATTTATATATTAAATTATTAATAATTTTAAAGATTTCGAAGACTTTAAAAAAATAATAATTATTTTTAAGTTATTCTTAAATTATAAAAATATTAAATTAAATTTATTAAATAAATATAATATTTTATATATAAATATTTATAAAATAAATAAAAGTTTTTTTTTTAATTATATATACTCGACTTTATATAATATAATATTAAAATAATATTTTATATTTTTTATTATTATATAAAACTTTTTTTATAATTTTTTTAATATTATTAAAAACGACTTAAATTAATTAATTTTTTTTTATTTATTATATAATATTTTTTTTATCTTTATTATAATTATTAATAATATAAAAGATTTATAAAAAAAAAATATAAAATATTAATAATATAAAAGAATTATTTATAAGTTAATAATTAATTTTATTATTATTATATAAAGTTTATTTATTAATAAGTTTTATTAAACTTATAAAAAACTTATATAATATTATTATTATATTTAATATAAAAAATTTAAACGAATATTATAAATTTATTTAAAAAAGTTATTTTATTAATCCGGTTATTTATCGTTATAAAAAATATTTAAACTTAATTAATAAATAATATAAATAAAATATAATTAAGTTTATAATAAATATATTTTTTTTTTAAAAATTATATAATAATTATTTTTAATAAATTTATTTATAAAAAATATCCCGGTTATTTTATTAAAAAATATATTAATAAAGAATAACGAAATTATTAAATTATTTTTTTCTTTAATAAAGTCGTTTATAAAAAACACGTATATTAATATTATTTTAAGATTATATAATATTATTTAAAGAAATATTCTTTTTTTTAAAGATTATAATATAATTATTTATAATAAATTTAAAAAGTATTTAAATTATTATTTTATTAAAAAATATAATAAAAAAAATAAAAATAATTTCGTTTATACTTTTTGTTATTTAATTATTAATAAAAAATATAAAAATAATTTAATTAATTTTATTTTTAATAAAAAAAATATATATTATTATTATTTTAAAATTAAAGAATTTAAATAAATATTATAAGATTATTTAAAAAAAAAACTAATTTATAAGTTTTATTATTAATATATATTATTTAAAATAAAAAAAATATTTAAGTTTATATAATAAATAATATAAATAAGACTAAATTAATATTTATAATAAAAATATTAATATTAAAAATATTATTTTTTTAAAGATTATATAATAATTACTTTTAAGTTTATTTATAAAAAATACTTAAATTATTATTATTTTATTTAAAGATATATTAATAAAAAATATAAAGATTATTTTATAAGTTTTTTTTTTAGTTAAATAATTAATAAAAAAAAATATTATTATTATCTTAAAATTAAAGAATTTAAATAAATATTATAAAATTATTTAAAAGAATTAGTTTTTAAATCTTATTATTAATATATATTAATAATAAAAATATTTATTCTTGTTTTATTATAAGAGACAATAAAGTCAAAACTTAAATATTTTTTATATAAAAAATAAATATATAAAAATAATTTAATAAATTTCTTTTATATAAATTATAATTAATTTATTTATAAAATATAATTATTTTATTATTATTTAATTAATATTTATTCTTCTTGTTATCTTATTATTATTATTTATATTTAATTAAAAGATTTAAAAAAGAATTATTTTTATATTTTTATATTTTTAAATATTTAATTATTTACGATATTTATAATTTTATTTAATAAAAAGATTATAATTTTTATTTTTTTAATTATTTTATTATTTATATTTAAGTTTATATTTAATTAAAAAACTTAAAATAAAAGTCTTTTTATATTTATAATTATTTAATTAATTATAATATTTATATTTATATTTAAACAAAAGATATAAAATAAAATTATTTTAATATTTTAAATTAATAAGTTATTTATAATATTTATAATTATATTTAAATAAAAATAATTAATTAAAAATATAATTTTTTTTTTATAAAATACTTTATATTTTTTTATTATTAAATAAAAATAATAATAGACTTATTTATAATATTTTTTTTTATTAATAAAAATTATTTTTATATATATAAAATTAATTTTATTAATATAATATTTATAATTAATTCTTTATAAGTCCCGTTTATAAATATTTTTATCTTTATAAATAATTATAATAAATAATTTAAATTAATTACTTTTATTATTATTATTAATAAAACTCGTAATTAAAAACTTAATATTATATTTATAATCTTAAAGAAGAATATTAAAAAAATAATATATTAATTAAAAAACTTTAAAAAAAATTCTAAAAAATTTAATAAAAAATTATTTTATAAAAAATTTTAATCTAGTCTTATTATTAATAAAATAATAAAATAAAATAATAATTTTATTTAAATTTTAATTTAAAAAAAATAAAAATAAAAAAATCTTTAAAAAAAATTTATTTATAATTAAATAATAATTAAAGTAAAAAAACTTATACGGAATAAAAATATTTATTCTTATAATATTAATAAAAAATAATTTATTCTTAAAAGTTATTTTCTTAATATTTAAAAGAATAATCTCTTAATAATTTATTTTTGTTTTTTAAAATAAATTAATTTTATCTTTAAACTTTAAATTTTTTATAATAATATTTTATATTTTATATTTTATTATATACTTTATTTATATATATTATATTTAATATTTTAATATAATTAATATTTTAATATAATTAATATTTTAATATAATTAATATTTTAATATAATTAATATTTTAATATAATTAATATTTTAATATAATTAAT
>Ga0302221_10001595_pt1 | contig 14509 bp, 2 predicted proteins | sample II_Palsa_E2_1_FD_193517 | JGI IMG/M metagenome (GOLD analysis project Ga0302221, IMG submission 193517) | Peat permafrost microbial communities from Stordalen Mire near Abisko, Sweden - II_Palsa_E2_1 | ecosystem: Environmental > Terrestrial > Soil > Palsa > Peat permafrost | place: Sweden... | reverse complement strand
TAACTTACCTTATAAGCTTACTTATATATAACTTAAAGAAACTTGCCTTTAAAATAGACTAACTTACGCTAGTTAAGATAAAATATTTATAAAAGAAGTTTAATAGCAAAAAGTGTAATAAGGTGCTTTAAGATATAAAACATATACTAAATAACACTTTATTTTTAGGATAATAGATATAGAAGAAGAAGAAGAAGAAGCAAGAGCAAGTATATATAAGAGGACTTAGATATATATATTAATGCTATTCCCTAGCTTAGCGCTATATTAAAGTAGTATGTAATTAGTATACAATTAGTATACGGCTATAATATAACTATAACTTGTATATAGCATATATATTCGGCAAGTGCATATAAACTAGAATTGTTACAAAAAGAGGGAATAATTGCCCTCTTCTTAGATAGTAAAGCTAAACTTAAAAGGGGCTATATTCTCCTTGTCTTATAGCAGGAGGGTATTGTAAGGGGGCGAACTTTAGCTAGAAGAAAAGGATTTACAAGAACGTCTCTCGGATATTAAGCAAGCAAGCAATAGGTAAATGCATATATATGTATAAAGCAATAACAAAAGAAACAATTAAAGCATATAAAAACTAATTATAATTATAAAGCAAAAGCAAAACGCATAAATAAGCAACAAATAAACAATTATTAAGTGATGTGTATATATATGTATAGATGATTAGGAGTAAAGCATATCTAGCTATAAAAACTTAGCAATTATACCTCTATTCTAGTCACGTGTAGTATTAGCTAAAAACCTTTAAAATCGATAAAATTTAATAGTCTCCTTAGCGCCCTGTTATACTTATCCCTCTTATATTTATTGCTTGTATTTAAGTAATAAAAGCAATTATCCCTTGTTTTTTTACTTTATTATTATCTAATATTACTAAGTATTCTTTATTATCTTTAGCAAAAACCTTTAATCCTTTTTATTTGCACTTAAAGCACAACTTTATTCCTAAGAAATATAGCTATTTTTTCCTCTTACAAATACTTAAACGCAATTTTAACTTGCTTTATAGCTTCCTTTTACTAAGCTAGATATATTACTTTATTAGCTTGCATATTACTATATATTAGCTATTTCTTTATCTTTGCGCATATTACTGGGTAATTAAGGCACTTTAAGCATTAAATTATATTATATAAAGCTTTTACACCTTTTAGCTAAATGTTTTTAGTAAAAGACTTATTATTATTTATATCCTTAAAATAATTAATTATAAAAATATGCCAAGTATTATATAAAGCTTTAACAATGTTTTATAAGATTCTTATATTAGTTATATTATTAGATTTAACTAAAATTAAGCTAATTAGAAGGGAAATTCGAGGTTATAAAAGCTTTATTTTACTAGAAAAGGGGTAAGTAACAAAAACCCCTAAATAATAAATGTATATATTATATACCTTTAGCGTAATACTTATTATCTAGTCTTCTTTGCCCTTTATAAAATCACTAAATGCTTTCCTTTTATTGCTTTAAATAGATAAATTGATATATTTCCGATTTTAGAAAGTATATATTATAAAAGTATTAAAAGGATTTAAGTCCTTAGGAATTAAGTACCCGATTTCTTGCTTATTATTAGCTAAGAGGGTTTTAATATAAAGAGAGGTAATAGTCTTAAATCTTTTAATATCCCTTTTATAAAATTGCGATATTATAAAGTCCTTATTATAATACTAGATAAGTTAAAGGTATATAATTAAGAAGATTAAGTTACTAGGCAGCATTTGATAAAATTAAAGCTAAACTAGAGGATTTGCTTAAAGTAGCTATATAATAAAAGAGAAATAACTATTTAGTATAATACTATTTAGCCTTTTAATATTATAATAAATGTAAAAACGCAACATTTCAATTTTATCAATTAATAAGTTTAAAATTTCACTCTTCTTTACTTATACAAAGTGCAATTTTAGTACCTTTACACCTTCGATAAGCAAATCGACTAATAAGGTTAATATAAGGCTTATTGTCCGTTTTTTAAGCTAAAATCGATTTTTGATAAAGTGTTATTTGATATAATTTGCGATTATAAGCGTATTTAAAAAGAGCTTTTATATATTTATATAAACTTAAGCAAGTTAAAAACTAGTTTTATCTTTAGTAATATTATAAACTTGTAATATCCTTTTTAGTATATTATTTGCATCTTTAATAAATTATATAAAAAGAAAGTATATAAGCTCTTTAAAATGCTTTAAGCAAGGGATTTTGTATAGTTTAAGTCTATAATACTATTTTAATATAATAGCTTTTAAAGTAAAGAGCTAGCTATTAAAGTCTAAGTTCGATTATAAAGCTATGTCTCCTTTTTATAAATTACTTATTATATAAAGACATTCTTTAATTTCGACTAGTTTATAGAAAATAAGTTTCTTTCCTTTAAATATAGCTTTCTTTTTGCTAAAACCCTTTATTTTAAGTCTTTTATTAAAAATTAAAGGCTATTCTTTATTATTAGAATTAAAATTAAAGTAAATACTATATTTAAAAGCAGCTTTCTTAGCTCTTTTTATAGCTAGAGCTTCGATTTATATACTAATAAAAGTGCTAGCTACTAGGGGGTTTATATTACTAGCTTTTATATTATTTGCTAGCTTTAATGCTAAGGTTATAACTGTTTTAAAGTCTAAAAAATTAATAGTAATATCGGTTCTTTTATATAAAAATTAATCGAAATTAACTTTACCCTCTTTTATACTAAATCTAATAGCTAAGTCTTAAATAGCTTTATATATTGCCTTTTCTTATTCTTATTTAGTAGTTTGCTCTTAATTAGCAAGTTATTTAGCAAGTCCTTTTATAATAAATGCAAGTATAAGTATAAAGGCTTTTAGTATATTAATTATAATTGCTTTCTAGTTTATAGGCTTGTTTATAAAAGCAAGAAATAGTTTATCGGCGTAAGTTCCCTTAATTAAGACTTTAAATTCTTTAAAGGTAAAGCTTAGCTAGCTAAGCTTAATAGCTTGCAATTTATCGATTTTTAGCTATTAATTATTTGTTAAGCTTTTTAAATAGTTTAAAGTAGCTTTAATATTACTAGTAATAAGTGCTAATTAAGTGTAAATTAAGGCTTTGCAAGCACGCTTTAAAGTTATTATATTAAGCAACTTAATAGCTTTATATAGCTCGATTTTCGATTTAAATAGCATATTTAAGTTATTATATACATTTTTGCTATATTAAAGGTATTTTTATTAAATAAATTTATTAAAAGCTTATACTCGAGAAGAGTTTTTCTAGTTCATAATTCTAATAAAGCTAGCTAAAGCTTTGCAAGAAATCGCTTTAGCTTTCTTTATATCTTTTATAGCTTTAATAAATGCTTTATTTTAAGTGTTATATGCTATTAAAGCATCTCCTTTTAATTTAAGAGCTTCTTTATTTTAAATTATATCTTTTAGCTTATAATTACATCTTTTACTTTATCTTTACTTTATAATAATATAATATTAAATGTTATAATTATAATAGCTTGTTATTTATCTGAGAGGTTTTTGATAATATTTAAAGCTTATACTAAACTTGTAACTTTAATACTAGCAATTTGTAGCTTTATAAGTTTATAAGGTACAAATATATAGCATATAACTAAGAGCTCTTTGTTTTTAGCTTTTTTAGTAAGGGTTTACTTTATACTCGAGATTTCGGCTTTATCTTCTTGCATTTTATAAAGAATTTGATATTTTTATAAAGTGTAAGATATATAAGTAAGTTATAAGGTTATAAAGCATAAATATAAAGTTATATAAGTTTTAGTAAGGGTAAATATTTGCTACTTTATAAAATTGACTAGTTTATAACTAAAAGTAAAGTTTTAAATGCTATAAGCTTTTAAATGTATAAAATAAGAAGAAAAATTAAAGAGAAGGTCTCTTTTTTAAAGTATAAGTTCTTTCTTATATAAAAGTGAAAGTAAGTTAGTATTATATGCAAAAAAAGTTTTTATAATATATTTACTTAAAGAGAAAAAGCAATTATAATATTAAGAAATAAAGGGTTTAAGGCAAATATATATAATTTTAAAAACTTAATTAAATTAAAGAACAAATTAAGGGTTTTTACAAGTAAAATGAATACAAAAAGCAAATATAAATTAACTTTATCCCTTTTATATTTATTGCTTGTCCTAAGCAAGTAAAAGTAAAGTAAGTAAGGGTTTTTAGTAAATAAAACGCAAATATAAGTTAAAAGTAAACAAAAAATATAAGAAACTTTATATATAATAAAGGAAATTAAGTATATAATAAAGGAAATTAAGTATATAATAAAGGAAATTAAGTATATAATAAAGGAAATAAATAAAAAGAGCTTAAATAACTAGATATAGAGTAAAAAGTAATTAAAAGCTAAAATAAAAAGGAAATACCGGGTTCTATTTTAAAATAAATCTTATAATTACCTCTCTTCCTCTAATAACACCTCCTTTTATAGCTATTATTAGTATTTTAATAGCTTAAAGTATAATAATACTATTAAATTCTTGCTTTAGCCAATTGTAAAGATTCTTTACCCTTTTTTTAACTATTACTTGTAGCTTTTTAGCTCTTTTACTTATACTTTAGTAGTTATAGCTATAAATTTATTATTATTATTTCTTCCGGTTATAATCAAATAAAGGGCTTTATTTAATGTTTTTGTTACTATTAGTCTTCCGGTTTTATTATTATCCTGTATTCGACGCTTTTAGTATAGCTTTTAATATTACTTGTAGCTTAAACTAGTTTTTGCTAATTAATTATATCTATACACTATAATTATTAACTAAGCCTTAGCTTAAGTAAAGTCTAATTTTAAGTAGCATAATCCTCTTTAAGTTATTCCTATATTTTAGAGTGCATATAAATTAAAGTTTAAGCATTAGTAGCTATATATTTATAGTTAATAATAGCCTTTACTCCTTAGTCTTTATCTTTACTTGTTAACTTAGCTTTATTTTAGTTATTATTAAAGTAGACATACTTCCTCTTCTTAAATTTAGAGAGTTCTAGGACTTATATAACAATTCTAGTGTCTTTTTCGATTTTTTAAGTAATTTTAGTATAAAACTTTATAATAGCTTCCTTTTTTAGTTTTATATTAGTCTAGAATTTAATTTCTTTAAAAGTAAGCTCTAGTACTTTATCCTTATAAGAATACTAATATTAGTCTCTCTTGACAAATTGCTTTAATCGGTTTTTTGTATATATATAGCATAAGAGAGTCTTGTTTAATTCTTTTAATATATAAGTCCCCTTTAACTAGTTTGCTTCTTTAACTTTGTATAATCTTAATTACTAATATAAAAACTTAGTGTTTTTAGACTTGTTTTAATTAATATTTTTAATATTATATATTAAAATAAGATTTTTAGCTTAAATCAGTTTTTTATAAATTTAGTGCTTAGTATCAAAGTTAGTTTTGCTTTTAATATGCTATCGAGTTTTTTATAACTTAAACTCTTTAATATCTTTATTACACATTTAAATTTGCTATATATAAAGCTATAATAAGGTTAATCAATTATAGACTTTGTCTTATTTAAAAGTCCTTTATATAAGATAACAAGTTTTTATTAAAAGTATTACTGCTTTGCTATATATTATATAAAAAGGAGTAAAGCTTATAAGGCTATATATAATAGTTTTATTTGCAAAAAGCACTTAAAGTAAAATGTTTACTTATAATTTCTTTTTTTTATACTTAAAGCAATTAAAGCTAATATAATTAGTTAATGCTTATACTTTATTATTCTATTAGCTTTAGCATTATATACAAAGATTATAATCTTATAAATCTTTAGCTTTTAAAGCTTTTTAATTACTAAACCTTTAAATTTAGTACTATTATCGACTTTAAGTTTTATAAATAAATTATATTAGCAAATTACTTTAGTTTAAATAAATTTTATAACTTCCTTGCTAGTAAGGTTCTTTATAAGTTTAGCTTTTAGCTATCTAAAAAAGTTATCTTTAGCTATTATTAGATAATTATAGCCTTTATATTCGGGTAGCTTTATAACATATATGCTAATATAGTAAAAAAGAGGAATAGCTTTTATGAGAAATAAGGCTTTTTCTTGTTATTGCTTATACTTATATTAATATACTTTGCAAGAATTGTAATACTTATAAATATTATTATATGAACCCTTTTAATAATATTTGTTTGCTAGCCTTATAAAAGTGGGTTTTTAGCTTAAATAGCTAGTTTTGTTATATAACTCTTTTATTACTTTTACTCTTTAAGCTAAATTATTAAAAATTAAATGCAAAAAGTATATTTTGCACTTATTCTTTTATAATTACTTGTCACATATATTATAATTTAGTGCTTCCTTCTTTAATTTATAAAATTTGCCTTTAAATATGCTTTTAAGCTTAGCTAATATAGTTGAATACTTTATAATTGCTTAAAATTGCTTTAAATAGCTTTTATCAAGTAAATTAATTGATATAAAACTATTAATTGCATTTTAGAATACTAATATAAAGTAATATATAATATTATAATTATTAGTTATATGGTTTAAAATAGCCTTTTGCTTAAGTGCCTAAAATGTAAGGCTATTATAGAAGGGGGAATTCCCCCTTTAAAAGCAACTTAAAAAATAAAGCTTGTTTTTAAAGTAAAGCTTTAACTTGCAAGTTTTAGCTAAGCAAGGCTTTAGCTAATTAAAGCATATATTAAGCTTTAATATAATAAATTTATCAATATTTAAATTATCTTTATAATAAAGGCGCTAGGATAGTTTATTAGCTGCAATATGCTTCTTACCCTTTATATAGCATACCTCAAAGTCGAATAGCTTAATTTAAGCAAGCTAGCGCATAATTAAAGCTTTAAAAAGGTTAATAGCTACCCGATTTAGCTAAGTAATAAGCGTATTAGCGTTTATTTCTAAGATAAAATAAATATTATATAGCTAAAATTACAGTTTTTATAAAGCTTTAAAAACCTTTTTACATTTTCTTTTAATAATATTATAGCTTTGTTTAGCTTAGTTTTATATTTTAAATTTATATCAAGTAACTTTTTTATATCCTTTATTATTATATTAGCTTAAAACTGCTCTTTATCCGAATAAGCTAGCGTTTATAGCTAAAATAATAAGTTTTTATAGCTTATAAAGTAATAATATAATAATAAGTTTTTCTCAAAAAGTTTATATTGCCTTAATTTATTCCTCCCCTTATAAGAAGGGCTTTCCTTTTTTAAGTAGCCGATAAATTAGTTTAGATATTATAGCATATACTTCGATTTAAATTTTATAATATATATAAATTCTTAAAAATACCTTAGCCTTTATAATATTATTATACTAATATTAGTTTAAGATCTTATTAACTTTAGCAATAGTAAGGCTTCTTCTTTTAAAACTATATACAAAACTTATAATATTTATGCTATTATAGCAAAATTGTAATTTAAGTTTAATAGAAGCTTTAGCTTATTTAATCCAATTTATAGCTTTATTTAAGTTTTGCAAATGCTTGAATACAAATCGACGGATTTTAAAGAGCTTTAATTCTTTATTATAGTTGGTATATAGCCCTTTCACTTTAATATTATCAATAAATAATATAATTATAGCTAAAAACGAGTCTTTTAAGATTATTATTATTACTTATATAAACTAGGCTATTAAATTAGTAGCTCTTTATAGTAAAGTAGTCATTTTAAATAAGTTAAAAGGGGTTATAAAAGCTATTATATCCTTACTTTTAATATTTAAGGTAAATTAATTATATTTAAAGAAAAAATCGATTAAGGGAGCATATTAGTATCTAGCAAATTCCTCTAAAAACTTGTTTACTAATAAGGGCATGTTAATATCTTATAAAGTAATAGAATTTATCTTTATTACTATATTAATAAGTTTATAAGTATTAGCTAGTTTCTTTATAACTAAAAATTAAGGGTTTTTATAAAGTTTATTGCATTTTTATTATTACTAGTATTAAAGCTTTAAAGTAAAGGAAGTTCTTTTCTTGCTAAGCTTTATATAATATTGTCTTAATAAAAATAAGGGGGCTAATATCTTTATAAATCTTTCTTACTTCCTTTTAATCAAAAGCAATAATACTTTTATAGTTAATTATTAATTCTTTAAATATAGCCCTTTCCTTCTCTTAAAGCTAATCTCTAGTGTCTAGTTTTACTAATCGCTTAAGTATAAAGCAAAAGCCTCTTAATATTATAATAAAGCGTAAGAGTAAATAGTCCTAATATTCGCTTACTTGATTTTATAGGGTATCTTATGCCTTAAATTGCTTATACTAATTAAGTTATCTTTTAAGTCCTTTTCCTATTTTATTATTCCTATTAACTAGCTATACCTTCTTAGCTTTTAGTTTATAAACACTATTAGCTAAAAGTATAAATGGCACACTTATAAAGTCTTATAATGCAATTGCTATTTTCTCTAATTTTACTTATTTTAGCATATTAGTATACAAAATATTTTCACTTTTATCCTTGTCTTTTAAATATAGCAATACCCCCTTTAATTTATTAAAAAACTGTAAAAACTCTAAAAACTTTAATCCTTTATTCTTAGCTTTAATGATAAAACTAGCTAATATTAAATAATATAATTTTACTTTAGCATTTAAAATATTAGCATTTAAAATATTTGTTACTTATTTTCGTGTTATATCCAAGAAATGCTTTATAAAAGCTAAAATAAAGGCGCCTTTTATAGCTCTTATATTTAAAAAAAAATTTAACGCTAATCTTAAATTATAAAACTCCTTTAAAAACCCCGAAATAACTTTTACTCTTCTAATACTTTCTTTAGCTAAAGTATTAAGCCTTAGTTTTCCTCTTCCTCTTCTTTATTACTCGAATTTACCTCCTCAATTTTTAGCTAAAAGTCTTACTAAAATTAAACCCTCCTCTTAAAAATACTTTTTAATAGCAGAACAATTATAATTATATAAGCATTCTTTAAGTCTTTTAAATTAATAAATGTATTATCTTATAAACTATTATCCTTATAGTTTATAGCTATTTTTATTTTATTAATAAATAGCATTTTTAGCAAAGTCTTAAGAGAGTTGTCAATTAAGAAGAATATATCCTTATAATTAACCCTTTTTGCAATATTAATTTTAATTTTAGCTATCTTAGCAAAACCAAATTAATTGCTTATAACTATAAATATAATAAAGGTATTAACACTATAAATAACATAGCTTAGTTTCTATTACGGTTCTAGCATTCCATTCCATGTCACGTGTGTCACGTGGTCACGTGCACTAGCGCAGCTAGCATAGGCAGTGTGGAGCGGCAGAACTCGAGTATTTGTATAAACCGATCCTTTGTAAATAACCTCTTCTTTCCTTAGCTTTGAATAGTCGTAATTAGGACTATTCAACCAACGCACTTCGTGCTATAAATCTGGCGCTCGTGACATAATTCAAAGCTTAATCCAATTCCAATCCTACAGAGGATTTAAAATTAAACTATACAAAAAAAGACAACGCGTCGCCTTTATCCCAAACTTAAACGAACTAAACTAAACGAAATCGACTAAACTAAACAAATTATACGAAATACAAACCTAAAATAAGCCCTATTGCAATAAGCAACAAACAAACGAAATGGCACGATCTTATTATAAAGTAAAGGCTAGCCCTGCCGCTAGTCCTTATAAACTTACAAATACTCGACTATCCCGTCCTTCCTTAATTCTTAAAAAACTTAAATTCAACCTTAAATACCTCCGATTTGCATACTAGCAAGACCCTAAACAACTTTACAAATAGATTTTAGAAGCTCTTTATTAACGTGATAATACAAAGGACCAAGTTATTATTTTAGAGGCCGAAGCTTTAAAATAATAAACCCAACTAGCACAACTCGGTATTAAGAACAAAGCCTTTTAAACCGAACTCCTAAAAGCATATTATCGACAAGCTATAACTACTACTCTTTTAGTATAACGCCCTCTTTATTCTACTAAGCTCCCTAATCCCCCTATCTTTAAAGATACTAAGGATATAAGTCTTTTTAACTAAATCTCCCGAATTAAGAATAAGCTTTATAAAAATATAAACTATTATCTTACTAAATTAATAAAGCTTGCATTAGTAAAAGGCTTAATTAGAAGTAAAGCTACAAAGCATATATCTCCACATTTAAGGGATAATGCTATTAATCCGTATACAACTATCTAAGATCTATTCGACCATTTAACCTTTGCTTTTAAGAACCCGAACCAGTTATTTATAGCTAAGAATAATTTTAAGAAGCTCTTTATAAAGTTTACTTAATCCTTCTACGACTTCTATACTAAGTTCTTGCAATTAGCCTCTAAAGCTAAAGTCGCACTTGCAAAACTAAAGTATAAGCTAAATAGCAAGCTATCCTTTAATCTCTAAAAGGCAATTATCTTGCATTTTAATACCGAATTGTCCTTTTATAAATTTGCAAAGCAATATACAATTTATAACCAATCCCTAAAAGCAATTAAAGAACGCGAGTCATATATACGCAAACCCTATACGGATGCAAACAAGACAAACACCCTTATATCCGCAACTACACTTGCAATTGCAATTACGACTACCCTATTAACTACCCCTTATATAAATACCTCCCCGAATATAAATAACCTCCTAAAGCCTATATACTAAAACCCTTTACGCTAGCAATTAAGCAATACAAGCAAGTGTTTTATTTGCTAAGAATCGGGTTATAAGATAAATAATTGTCTAAAGTATACAAATATTAAGGCTATTAAGCAGTCGAAGGAAGTTCTAAAGTTATCGGAAAACAACGACCCTTAAAAGAAGTCTTTACTTTAAAGGTATATAATATCGATTTATATAAAGTAAACCTTAGTTAATTGCTTAAAGGGGATTCCTTTACCTTTCCTTATATAATTAGTAGTAATAAACTAAGAATAAAGACACGTATACTTATTAATACTAAAGCAAACGGATATGCATTTATTAATACCGAATTTGTAGCTCTTGCTACCCGATTCCTTAATACAAAAACACAACAACTCCTTATACTATATAATATACAAGGATTTAATAGCAAAATTGCATAACCAATTACCAATTATATAAAATTAACACTACTTATAAATAAAAGACAAATAAAGGTCCCTATACTAATTATATAGCTAAGGGGATAAGATATAATCTTAAGCCGCAAATAGGCCGCAAAAACAAGAGTCCTAATTAACTACAAAAACCGGCAATTAATATAGCTAGAAGATTACCCTAAAGATAAAGGCTAAAACCGCATATTAGCAACTGCTAAGAAGAACCTTTTGCTGTAACCCCCTAATCTTATATATTAAAAGGATGCCGATCAATGTACTAAGCTTATAGCAAAGGATAGCTAAAGACTTAAAGCTATACTTAAGCCCAAAGCGCGAATAACTTAAAGGACTAATTAAAAACAACGATATAAGGACATAGATAACAAGCTATAAAGTCGAACTAATAAGCTCGAGCTACGTAAGCAACTTATAAAGAAAGCTATAACCGAAAAACCCGAAAAAACGATTAATATTTGCAAGATTAGCTACTTAGCATTCTATATAAACCTTAAATACTCTAAAAATACCCTATTCTTATTGTCTTTATACAAATTAGACCGTGAGCTCGCGAACCGAAAATAAGGACAAGAATCGAAAGCAAAAGAGCCGGATCTTATAAATTAATAACCTTATAAAACCAAATTACAATAGCTATAAAAGATATTACTAAAAAAGCTTAAAGAATTTACAAATGTGTTTTTAAAGATAATATCAAATAAATTACTACTACACCGGCTATACAATTATAAGATTTAGCTTAATAATCCGGAAGATACAAATAAAATCGAATATTCCCCCTTATATTAATAGTTTACGCAAGAACTCGAGGAAATAAAGAAGTTTCTAGAAAAGAATTTATATCGGGGCTTTATTAAAGCTAGCTAATCACCTTTTGCATCTCTAGTCTTATTTGTTAAAAAGGCTAATAAATTATTGCAGTTTTGCGTCGATTTCCGTAAATTAAATAACCTCACCTATAAAGACTAATACCCTCTTCTATTAATCGATAAAACCCTAGCCTATCTAGCTAAAGCCAAGGTTTATACGAAGCTAAATATCCGCTAAGCATTTTACCGAATCCGAATAAACCCCGAATTAAAAGAAACTTACTACATTTCGTACTTATTACGAGTCTTATAAGTGCAAAGTTTTATAAGAAGGCTTAACTAATAAACCCGCAATATATTAATAGTATATAAATAATATTTTGTTCGATTATTTAAACGACTTTTATACCGCTTATTTAAATAATATTATTATTTATTCGGAGGATCCCTTAAAATACAAATGCCACGTATAAAAGGTACTCGAATGTCTCCGCCAAGCAAGGCTCTAAGTCGATATTAAGAAGTCCGAATTTAATATTACTTATATAAAGTTTTTAAAGTTTATCGTTTTTACAAATAATATTAAAGTAAACTTAAAGAAGGTTGCTATTATAAAGAACTAAAAGGAACCGACTATAATAAAATGCATATAATTATTTTTAGGCTTTTGCAACTTTTACCGGCGCTTTATTACAAATTATAGACGAATTGCAAAGCCCTTAAATAAACTTACCCGTAAAGGGACCGCATACCTATAAACAACAAGCTACTAGTCCGCATTTAACTAATTAAAGCTAGCTATGCTTATAGCACTAATCTTACGATATTATTAAGCCGATTTACTTATTATAATAAAGATAAATGCCTCGAATAAAGTTATAGCAAGCGTATTATCCTAATAAGACCTGCAAAGCAAGCTATAGCACCTTATAGCTTATTTCTTAAAGACTATGCAACTAGCTTAGCTTAATTACAACATCCACGATAAAGAAATGCTAGCTATTATCCTAGCATTCGAGCAATAGCGAGCTAAACTAGAAAGAATACAAATAGACAACCCCTTTTTAGTCTATTTAAATTATAAAGCACTTAAATACTTTATAATAACAAAGAAGCTATTTGCAAGATAAGCCCGTTAAGTAAAATATCTCTCTCGGTTTTATTTCAAGCTTATATACCAAGCAAGGAAGTCAAATAAACAAGCAAATACTTTAAGCAAGAAGTATAAGGATATAAAAGAGTAAGGCAAAGTTATAAAGGAATATAAGACCCAAGTTTTGCTTCCCCGCACAAAGATCGATTTTATAGTTGTAAAGGACCTATAATTAGCCCTTATAAAACTTGCACCGGAATAAGAACTTGCACTTATAAAACTTGTACAAGAACAAGAACTAAAACTTACGGCAAACTTCACCTCCTAGTTGTACAATAGCATTTAGCTACTTGACAAGATCCTAATCGCTAACCGAACTTCCCCCGAATTAGAAGAGCTTTATATTAAAGCAAAATTCGAGCAAAAAAAGACATAAACATTAAAAGATAGCTTACTATTATAGTACAAGAAGTTATACGTACTTAATAGTATACTTACAAATAAAATGCTATTGCGTATTACAATTATATATAAAGCATATAACTAACCCCTTTTAAAATACCTAGGGCAAATAAAGCTACAATTTCTGCTTTAATAGCGTTATTATTAGCTAAAATAAAGCAAGGATATTAACTAATACCGAGCTAATTGCCATACTTGCTGCCGCTCGCATATTCTTAGGGATAAGAAACTAAGGTTCTTGCACCCTTTGCCTATTCCGGATTAGCCTTAGTAGCATATTATAGTCGATTTTAAGAAATGTCTTAAAAGTAAAGCTAGCTATAATATAATAGCTATATTCGTGGATTAACTAAAGAAACGACCAATTATAATACTTATATAAGACACAATTACAACCCGCAAACTAGCTCCGTTATTCCTATTACACGTAATATAGCATATTAGCATTCTAGAAATATTAATATCGGATCGAGGCCCCTAGTTTATATTAGACTTTTAAAACAAGTTTTACAAGCGTATTAGTACTAAGCTCAAGTTATCGACCGCAAATTACTTGTAAACTAATAATTAAACAAAAATCGTAAACTAGTATTTTAATTAACAATTACGCCCTTATATTAACTATTATTAAGATAACTAAGATAAATAGATATCGATTATAAATTACTAGCAAGCTTCCTTATAGCATAAAACTACTAGCCAATTGCCATTTTTGACTAAAAAAGGATATAAACCGCGTATATTATTTAATTAAGAGACCCTAATTAAAGCTCGTACGCTAAAGGAGAAACTAAACCGTATAAAAGCTAAAGCCTTAATAAAACAATTGCACAAATCTTAAAGTATTATACAAGGAAATATAACTCGATCTTAGCAATAATATATAGTACAAGCAAATAAACACCGCCGCGTAGTAGATTTTAGAGTAAAGGATAAAGTCTAAGTTATAATAAAGCATTAAAAAAACGATTAACCAAGCTATAAATTAGCATAGCAAATAGATAGCTTATACGAGATTTTAAAGCAAATCGGGCACTCCTTTAAGCTTAAGTTGCCGGAATCGATTAA
>Ga0302221_10001592_pt1 | contig 14511 bp, 9 predicted proteins | sample II_Palsa_E2_1_FD_193517 | JGI IMG/M metagenome (GOLD analysis project Ga0302221, IMG submission 193517) | Peat permafrost microbial communities from Stordalen Mire near Abisko, Sweden - II_Palsa_E2_1 | ecosystem: Environmental > Terrestrial > Soil > Palsa > Peat permafrost | place: Sweden... | reverse complement strand
CTACTAGCTTACTTGTGGTAGTTTTTAGGTACGGTTTTATAAATTCATCATTGCTCATCTTTTTAGTTTATTAAAATGATAAAAATTGTTACTGTTTTTCCAGAACCTTCTTCACTTTAATTTACATAATATAATATTTTATAATTCATATTCGTCGTTATTATGTATAAATTAAGAAGGTTGTTACTTTGTAACAAAGATTTTCTCATCGTTTAATCCTTTAGGTTGGTAAACTTAGAGGCCGTTACTTTATAAAAGCCATAAGCTTTAGGCGAGGACTTTTCATTTGTCGTTTCGAATGGAGCCACCATTTATTTATACTTTAAATGGCGCGGCGATTGCGTCCTAATCCACTTACACTTTATATATTTAAATTGCGTCTACTTACAATATACATATATAAAAATGTATTTTTACAAACCTAATGAATGAAGATAAGTCCTTTTTCGTTACTCATGTCAGCATTCTCACTTGGATTATCTAATATTTATTCTTAAAAAGAATAAGTCTAAGATTTACCCAACGTTCTGCTACCCCATTAAATATAATAATATTAATTATTAATAAATATGGACAAGGTGTCGGTATATTGTTTAGATCCGTTAAATTTTCGGTGCAACTATCAATATGAATATAAATTCACTAAACTAGTGCTCTGTTACGAGATCTTCAAAAAATGGACCGCTTCTAAGCCTATTTCCTAGTCGTATTGGATAGAAACTTCCTTAATTTCACTTAACAATAATTTTGGAACCTTAACTCTTGTTCTGGGCTGTTTCCCTTTAGACATACAACCTTATCGTACTATGTCCGATTATTCAATATTCATCATTGCCATTCCGAGTGCGAATACTCACCGATAAAATCATCACAATTGCCCGATATATGCAAAATTATCCTTTATTTTGCTTTCACAAAATAATATGATAGAAGTTGCCTGAGATCACAGTTCTGTACCTGCTATGATGTAACTTGAATTACCTACTTATATAGGTTTCGCAGAAAACCAGCTATCCTAGTCAGTGTTGTCTTTCACTAACTTACCACAGTTCTTCGGATATCTTTACAACGATAACCCGTTCGGGCTTTTATAACCCTGACTGTAGTAAGATCACCAGGCTTCGGGTCTAATTTTAGATACTATTTCATTATTTCATAATTGGTTTATCTAGGCATTGCTGCTCGCATCTAATATTAACTTGCTGACCCATTATGCAAAAGGTACGCTCTTATTTTTTTTTATTAAAATTTACTCGAGCTGCTTATAAAACTACTATTTCAAACCTTTCCTTCACAGTACTATACGCTGTCGCTTATATATTATATTTAGCCTTAGAGGAAGGTTCCCCTTTATCTTCAAACAGGTTTTGCCCGTTTTACTTATTTAATTTATCAGTGGAATCTATATTGACAATTTTCCAAGTAATGTTAATATTATTTCTTTAATTACAATATATTCATTATTATATTCTGATATTAATATAGGCTGTTCTACTTTCATTCACACTAATCGTAGAATCTCGTTTGATTTCTTTTCCTAAAGTTACTAAGATATTTCAATTCACTTCGTTTATTATTGAATTTATCTAAGAGTTCATGTGTTAACCCCTCTCTTCAAACACAAATTAAATATATTCTCTCTTTAATATATAGCCAGGCATCCCTAATAGTTTCTTTATATACTTTTCTATATTTTATATAGAAATACCAAATAAATATCGCATCGCATTACTAATATTACCTTATTACTTTCAAAAAAGTAATAAAAAAAATTTTTTTTATTACTTTTTTGATTTCGGATTATTATCCTCATAGGGATACTATTCAAATAAATTAGTTAATTTATCGGATTACTTATATTCTTTATATTAGTTTATTGCCTTGTTTATCAATTTATAATATAATATAAAGAAATAAAAGATTATAAAGAAATAATTTATAGAAATAACTTTATAAGCTACTCAGGTTACTTAGAATTGAACTATTCTTATCAGATTGTTCAGATTCTTTATACTAGTTAATCGGGTTATATTTATTATCTACTCAGGTTAATTTGATTTGAACAAATAAAATCTCCCACCCAAAGGGAGCGCCGTAGCCTGATTTGGCTATAACCTGTAATATATATAAGTATTTATATATTAGTTAATCATTATTAAGATATGGATTAGATTTGATATTATAAAAATAGAACTTGTTTTTATAAAAATTACTAGATTTAATATGATCATCCATAGTACTAGTTGGTATATTGCACCATTCAGCTGCTTTTTTAGCATTATCAGATATCATAAGCAAATTATTATTAGAATCATATATTCAGACTCTAAGATCTTTAAGTTCATATTTAAAAATAAACTTATCATCATAAATACCCATATTTGGTGTTTTATTTAAAGTTTTATGGCTAACCTTAAAATATTTTGCAGCACTTGTTAAAGTGGGAAATATCTTTATAAGATTATTTTCCAAGTCTAAAACTTTAAGACTTACACCTCTTGATCTAGAAGATAATTTGAGTTTAGTATCCATTGTAATAAGCTTAGGTCTAATATTAACTTTTACAGAAAGCTTAATACTAAGCCCAATTTTTTTGTCTTGTTTCTAATGTATGTTTTTTACCTAAATTATTAATTCTCATTTTTGCTTTTGTTGCTTATGAATGTTCGAAACCCAATACACTTCCAGCTACTTTTAGATTATATTCTGGTTTTAATATATCCATATAATATTGTTCTCTTGCTATTAATGAATGTAATTCACAATATTCTAAAATATCAACACTAAAATTAGAATAACCATATTTTAATAAAGAATTATAAATAATGCTAGAGCCTTTTTTTACTCTATTTTCTTCAAGAAAAACTCTATAATAATAATTAATAAATCTACTTGCAAGATTTACAGAAGACCCTATGTAACTTTTACCTGTAATTAGATTATTTAAACGAGAAATTCCGCATTTTCTTTTATTATTTAAGATTATAATAGATTTGTTTATATCCATATTATTATAAGTCATAATAGGAATAATATTGTTATTATATTTCATATTATTTATTTATTATATATTTTTATTAAAAAAGAGACTAAATTATCTGAAAATTATTAAATACCACAGAGAATATGGGATTCGAACCCATGCAATTTATTCAATTAAACTAGTTTCAAGCTAGTCACCTTCAACCGCTCGGTCAATTCTCTTTTATATAAATATATTAATTATTGCAATTATTGATTCCTCAGAGACTTGAACTCCAAACATACTCTTATCAAAAATACGCTTTACCAATTAAGCTAAAGAACCCTTTAAATATACAAGAGCACTCAGATTTGAACTGAGAACATAAAGTTTGAAGCTTCAAGTTTTACCATTAAACTATGCTCTTTAATATATTTATATATATATATTTATTGCTAATTAATCTATATATTGCAATCTTTATATCGGAAAAGAGATGATTTGAACATCCAGGTGTATAACACAATATTTAGCAAATATCTCGCTTTACCAATAGCAACTTTTCCTATTTAATATATTTTATTCTTCTTTTTTTTTTTTTTAGTAATAAGTAAACATAAAGTTTATTACGATAATATATAAAAAAAAAATTTAATACCAATAAAATAATTAGTTTTACGGCCAGCCGAATTCGAATCGACACAAATCGTTTGGAAGACGAAAGGTCTACCATTAACCTATGGCCGTTTAGAGTTTATAAATTATAAAAAATATTAATATATAATTTTGAACTGTAATAACTAAAAATGTTGTAACTTAAACATTATAATAAAGACTACCTTAGGTAGCTAATTTGTATTTTCTATCTAATATACTAAATAAATATAACCCACAACATTATATTAAATAAAATCTAAAAGAACGAAGCTCAAAGCTAGGATAAAATATAAATTGTAAGAAAAAAAATATATATTACTATATTTTGACAATTAAGCAACGTATAATAATAAAAAAGCCATCATTAAAGCAAATAAACATGTAGCTTCTGCAAAGGCGAAACCAAGTATAGCGTATGCGAATAATTGACCCCTTAATGAAGGATTTCTAGCCACACCTAATATTAAGGCACCAAAAACTACACCAATACCTACACCTGCACCAATTAAACCTGTAGTAGCTAATCCTGTTCCAATAATTTTAGCTGCTTGTATCATTAATTTAATAAGAATTTATCGTACAAAGGAAACCTTTGTAAATTTAAATTGCTCTAATATAAGGCATTTATAGTTTAGAATATTTATATAATATAATTATATTTAATTTTATAATTTAATTATCTACATTAAGAACATTAAATTTAAGACCTATGGGATTCGAACCCACATATCAAAGATTAAAAGTCTCGTATTTTACCATTAAACTAAGGTCTCTATATATTTTCATATATACTTCTTTAAAAGAAGAACAAATAAAGAAAAACAAATTTGTTTTTCTTTATTTTAATGTATAATTCAACACAATACTAGATTAGTTTTTTCCTAGACAGGCTCTAGATAAACCTGTTTATACTAAAAAATAATTAGCTATTTCAGATATTTAATATAGATAATTTAGCATAAGATTTTCATTGTCTAAATGTACCTATCTGTATTAAATGATTATTATTTAACATAAGTAGATTTCATATTTTTATTTATTTATATTTTTAAAAAGAGACATTTTTCTCTAACTAATACTAAGAACCTCAGTAATATATTGAGATGAATAAGAAAAGTCATACAACATCAACAAAATGTCAGTATAATATACTAGACTCCAAACCAAGATGGTGGTTATCCGTTGAATGATAAGCTAAAACTCGTCACAAACCTACAGCGATAAAAGCTGTACCAATCATAACATGTACAAACAAATGTTATCATAAAGCTCTTTATCTTTATTTCAACAATTTTCATTGTTGTTCAGACTATATCATTAAAATAATAAGCTTATTATTTTAAAAAGTTTTCGTGGTAGAATACTTAGACAAATTATATATATATATAATTTATACTTCTACTAGTCTTTGAACCTGCATATATTATATGCGTGGACTGAATATAAAATCAATATACGCAAAAAATAATTATAGTTAATATATGATTGGCTGCATATTGTCCTTATATAAGGGTTTTCATGCAATTTACCTTTTTTTTCTGTAGAATTACTATAATTATAATAATTTCCAACAGGGGCTACATGTAAACATTAAACATAATAAATTTTATTAACTAACAACTCTATTTCTATTCATTCTATTTTTAATTAAACGTATTTCATTTAAACCTTCAATAGTTAAATGAGATTTATTCTTAATTAAATCAACTACTATGCAAAAATCTTGATAGTCTAAATACTTTATTCCTTGTAGGGGGATACTTGTCAATAATAGGAATAACTTTATTTATAATACCCTCGAATTTATATATAACAAATTCTATTTGATTTAACCTAGTTGTAGGTGTATCTAAATTACCACAGTTTAATAATTTATGAATATTATTAAACAATAAGGCATCACGCGAATCTTGAGATAAAGAAAAAGCTAACTTAATGTTATAACCAGATATAGACTTGGTCATTTAAATTAGTTGAATAAAATTTATTATGATTAATATTAGGCTTTTTAATTAACCCGTGAAAGCCGGTACCAAAGTAAAAACATGATCCGAAAGCACCGTCGCTTATAGTAAATGATGAGACAGTATATTCTATACCCTGAAGGGCTGTAAATATAACAGCTAGTATAACTGTTGCTACTAAACCGTAAAGAGCTCCTGCTCTATTACCTTGAATTAAAGAATGGTGAGCAAAAGTAACCGTTACACCTGAAGATAATAAAATCACTGTGTTAAGTAAAGGTAATTCGAAAGGATTAATAGCTTCTATACCCATTGGTGGTCATTGAGCTCCTAATTCTACGGTAGGTGATAAGGCGCTATGAAAGAATGCTCAAAATATAGCTAAGAAGAATAATATTTCCGATACTATAAATAAAGCAACACCCATATTTAATCCTCTTTGTACAGCCAATGTATGATTCCCAATATATGTACCTTCACTGATAACATCTCGTCATCAGAATGACATTGAAAGAACAACAGATACAAAAGCGAACATTAAGAATGTATTTGCATTACTAAAACCATGCATTGTTAAAACTCCTGTGGTTGTTAATGTTAATAATGAAATACTAGTAAATATAGGTCAAGGTGATGGTGATACTAAATGAAAAGGATGAGCCTGAAAATTACTACGAGTTAAATTTGTCATTGTTATATTTTTAATATATATATATAAAATAAATAATAATAGTTCCATTTAAATTAATCATATGTATTTCTTACTCTTACACGATAAATTTATATAATAAATTTAAAATAAATGCGTTAGTATATTTTTTATAATAATTTTATTTAAAATTATATTAAAAAAAGATAATAATAGAACCTAAATAATTATATTATAGAATATCCTAAATTAAAACCTTTATACAAAGTAAAATAAAATTTTTTAAATAAATATTTAGACTTATATTTGTAATTAATCCTATGATAATAGATAAAATATTAGGATGCAGTTTATAAAAAAGACTGACGTAAATATTAAATAAAGTGATGCATATTAATGGTTTCCAAATTTATTCCATAAATATCGTAATCAATAAAAACACCATACATAATATTAAACAAAAGTAATTCCCGATCAGAAAAGTTATAAATTACTAAAAAAAAACGGATTGTAATAAGATCCGATTGAAATTAAAAAACAGATATTTTCATTCTTGAACTATTATTTTTATTAATTTATGATAATAGTTAAAATTATTATTAATGATAATAGTTAAAATTATATACTTTTTAAATTTATAAATAAATATTTAAGTCTAATAAAAATATGTATTGAACATAATTTAAGTTATTTAATAATTAAATTTATCTTTAAGCCAAATACTGATAGTGTATTTTATAATAATATAACCATATTATTAAAAATATAAGATTTTATTACGTTATATAAATATATATAATTTTAACTATTACCGTTTGCATACCATAGGTATATAATTATATATAATAAACTCATTTTAATTTTATAGTTATAAATAGTTTATTATATAAGGAATAGGTGACTTGAACACCTAACCTACCGTGTGTAAAACGGTTGCTCTACCATTAAGCTAATCCCTTTATTGTATCGTGTACGGGTTAAGCCGGACTTGAACCGACATAGCATTTCTTGACAAGAAAATTCATTACCAATTATAATATTAACCCTTATAATATAGTAATTTAGACTAATAAAGTATTAAATATTAGTTTACTCTAAAGTCTTATATTACACAAATAAAAACAGAATTATTATGAATAAATATTTATATTTAGTTTTTTTGTTTTATAGTTATAACTATAGCCCCAACCATTGCTAATAATAATATAATAGAAGTTAATATCAATCACATGCTATAACTACTATACATTATATTACCTATGCTTGTTATATGACTAGTTTCCGCTAAATACCCATCTCATATTTTGCTAGTAACAAATGGTATTTTATCATTATCCAACTTAATATTAGTTAATTTTAATAATATAATTAAATTATTACTATAATTATTATATAATGTATCACCTAATGTAGTATTTGAATCAAAAGTGTTACCATTAAAAGAAGTAATGCTGTTAGGTAATATTTGATAAACAGGATAATTAAATGAAATAGCTATCAATATCGCTAAAGGTATACTATTATTAGAATTACTTAATAATTCACTTAATCTAACATTAATCAACATTAATATAAAAAGGAATAGAATAGATACAGCTCCTACATAAACTAATAAGTAGGAAAGACCAATAAAATTTAAACCTAATACCATAAGATAACTAGCTATACTTAAGAATAATCCTATTAAAAATAAAACAGAAACAATAGGATTTTTACTGATAATAACAAGTATACCAGATAAAATAGCAAATAATGAAATAACTATCAAAACATCTCCTCTATAACCATTAGTGTAAGTTTCATTTAACAAAAAAAGACTATTCATACAAAAAATAATATTATACCTCACTATCTTTTTACTATTAAAGATCAATATTTTAACCACCATTGCTAAAATAAAATTCTTATTTTAACCAAAATGAGGAAAGGATAATTAATATTATAAAACTTAGACGTGTACAAGATTCGAACCTGTAATTTTTGTGGCCGAAACACAACACTTTACCAATTAAGTCAACACGCCCTTACTTTGTACTTTAATCTAGCCCTTAAGATGAATTGAACATCTATCAAAATATTAACAGTATTTTGCTCTACCATTGAGCTATAAAGGCATATAATATGCCTTTATATATATATTAATAAATAGGAAACAAGAGATTCGAACCCTTAAAAGTTAATTACTATTGAGTTTACAGCTCAACCCATCTTACCAATAATGGAAGTTTCCTTTATAAAGGCTCTAACTATCTGCAGATACTCTTCTCCTTTATCCGTTTTTTAGGTAAGCGTATGAATGTCTATAACTTTAAACCTGCCTTGAGGTTTAAAGGAATTAATATGAAAACGGATTAATAATAATCTGATTTATATAGTAATATAGTTAATATACATTTATTACATTAAATAAAAATATGCCGTTTTTATATCTAATAATCAGATATAAAATCATAATATTTGCCGGAGAGGAATAGAATCGAACTGTCAAGCGCTTTCACATGGCATTTAGCCAATGCATCGCCCTACCTATGGCAACCTTTCCTTTTAGATGTAATAGGTTTACTAATAATTAAATAAGTACCTTTTAATGGTTTATCCTTATTTACATAATATTAGTATGTTTAATCGTTAACGCTTAGACTTTTTAACTGCAGCCCGTATATTATATTCAGGTTTTAATCTATCGATATAGTCTTGTTCTACTTTAAGTTATGCTGTTTTTATCACAGTATTCCAGTATTTCTAAGTTAAAACTATCATAACCATCATCTAGTAGGGCTTTATATATACGACTATTGCCCTTTTCTACTCTTATTTTTTTAAATCCTATATTATAGTACTCTTTAAATCTACGATTTAAATCTTTAGAACTCCCTACATAGCTTTTTTTACTTATTTTATGGACTAATTTATAAATACCACTTTTACCTATATTATCTTTTAAAGCATTTTTTTTTTTATTTAATAAAAAATCACCATAAATAATAAGAGATTTAACCTTATTACTCAATGAATTACCATTAACTTTGTTTAATGAAAAGTTAATATATCCTTTTTTAAATAAAGATTGTGTGTTTTTGTGATATTTCATGTTTATTGCTATCTATTATTAAAAAAAAGAGACGAAGTCCTATAAAGCTAAAAGAGGCACTTTCCTATAAAGTCTTACCCTACCTATGGCAACATTTATTATTAAAAATCAAGGTTATCCCCACTAAAGGCTAAATATTTCCCAATCGATAATACAAAGGATGAGGACTCGAACCCCCGAAAATTATTAATTTCTAACATTTTCAATATATCCATGATAGTCACTCTGTTAATCCTCTCCTTCCAATTTGTATTATTATAGTAAAAGTACATTATTGTGTTTATTTATTGCAAGAGATGGTAATTGACATTAAAAATTTATTTGCAAGAATAAATAATAAAGGCGTGAATGTAGGTCGAGGTGGCTCGCAGAAAGCTCATCCTCTTAGTTTTCTCGACTTTAAATTATCCTCTTATTAAATGGCTATGTTTAATTTTTATTATAAATTAATTTATTATTTAAACTCATTTAACTTAATGAGTAATGATAGATACTTATCTTACATGGATAAACCTAGACCTAATAAATTTATAAGTATAAATTTTAGCAATAATTAAAGCAATAAAATACCACTATTATCATAGTTATATGACTTTAATTCTGCCCCACTCTTAATGTGAAACAACAATCTTGTACTAGGAAACAAGAGATTCGAACTCCTAAAGTTTACTACCGTTGAGCTAATGGCTCAACCCATTTACCGATAATGGGTGTTTCCTTATAGTTTATAAACATAAAGTCTATAAACATTTTTCTTTTATTGTTCAAATTAATCAATCCCATGCAAGTTCCCCTACATGAACCATATTTCGACTTAACACCAATCAAAGTCACGCATACGAAGATCTTCCATAAAAATAACTAGAACTAATTTTCTAGAGTAAAAGGATATGAAAAACCAAACTTATTGCACATACTTCTTTCAGCGTCTGACGAGTAGTTAGTACCTATCTGAGATTAAATTCACCGTGACGTGGTGATTCACGATTACTAGTAATTCCTTATTCATGTAGTCGAATTTCAGACTACAATCCATATTTTATCCTACTTTATTAGATTAGCTCATACTCACGTTATCGCATCATTTTGTATAGGAAAATGTGGCACGTCTATCGCCCACAACATTTAGGCCATGATGACTTGTCTTGGTCCCTGTTATCAAATCCAATATAGAGGTGAACTGCTTTATTTCTTTTTTTTATAAAATCGCAAATAAAGCAAGGGCTTCCGTTAATTTAATGGAATTAACCAATATCTCACGACATTAACTGAAGACAGCCGTGCAACGCTTGTAATCTTTATGTAAAAAAATTTAACCATATATGATTAAACTGCTTTACATAAATCATATTCAAGTTGTGGTAAGGTTTTTCGCGTACTTACGAATTAAATAACATACTTCACTACTGGTTTCAGACACGGTCTAATGATTTCAGTTCCTGCGTTGCCGCATTACTCTTGAGGTGAAATGCTTACACTTTCATTTATAGACTAAATAAACATCTAACCTATGGCATTCATCATTCTCTGCTTGGACTACTAGGGTATCTAATCCTATTCGTGACCCAAGCCTTCGTCCCTCAACGTCAGTTATTAGATAAAAGGTTGCTTTCGCCGTTACCAGTCCTTATGGTATCAAAGAATTTCAACTCTACTCCACAAATACTCCCCTCCTCATATATAACTCTAGTATAATCGTATCCTTTTAAGACTAATTATACCGTCTAGGTACCCTTTAAACCTACTAAAGATGAATAACACTAGTCTTATACGTATTACCGCGACTGCTGGCACGCATTTTGGTCAAGACATATAGATAGATATTTGTCATAATCAAGAATCTATCTAGAACTTTATTCGATAAAATCGATCTTACACCTGTCCATGAAAAAAAAATTAATTTCTATGGCAAATTAATTAACCCTAATCTCCAATAGAGCTATTCTCTATTAGAGGTATGTGTAACTACATCATACGGTTAAATTGAATAATTAATTTTAAATAAATTAATTTATTTAAAATTAATTAAACAGCCAAGTATAATTAGCTCCGACTCCGGAGCTATGCATTCCCCCAAGTTGCTGGTTCAGCCGTTAGGCTATTGACCAATATTCCCCACTGCTGTACAATACGTATTGGGGTTTTTTCAGACCCAATGTGATCGATCGACCTCTCAGCCTCGACTACGGAATTTCAGGCTAGTTAAACCATTACTTTAACTACTACCTATCCGAAACATTTATTGTCCTCTTAAAGCGGAAATTTCTTTCCTTTATTTATAATAATTTGATTCAGAATCTTTTGCAAAAACATATTAATAAACTATAAGGTATTTATAAACCTTACTTTAAGGCAGCCAAAACATTATATACTCACCTGTACACCACTTCTAATTAAATTAATTATATAATTAATTAAAATAGACGTTCGATTAGCATGTGTCAAGCACTTGGATAGCGTTCATTCAGAGCCATCATCAAACTCAATTTATTGGTATAGTCGATTTGCATCGAAATTTTACTAATTTTTTTTCTATACCATTACTAATATTACCTTATCTTAAATAAGCTAAATTCTTATCTTATTAATTATATGTAACTTTGTTAACTTAAAATTACTATAATTTAACTTTATTAACTTATAATTACTATTATTTGTAGGATACCTTTAAGCCGGGTCCTGTTATAGTCATTAGTCTATATTAAGGCCTAACATAAAGCTTGTATGTTCGCTTAATTTCTTTTACTGCGTAGCAAGTAAAATTAATTTATATTTAACTACACATTTAGCTAAAGATATTACTTTAGAAAGATATTAATTATTTTCTGTTCAATACTCGAATTTTTACTCAACACTCATTGTTTATGTGTTTACGCCTAATAAGCTCCGGACTTTCCTATACTATAATAAATACAATAATTAGACTATTAGTATCACAAAACAAATCGTATAAAAAAATTTATTTTAATTTTTTTTTTCTTTAGTTTTGGTTAAATATTTATTTTAAAACAAATACAGAAGTAAATTAAAGATTTAGATCAATAACAAATTTATAATAAGCGGAAATCGGCTTTATATAATGAATTATTATACTATTAGTAAACAATTATACTTATTTTTATCGAAACAAGTAGCCCCTATTAAACTAGTGTAAGTCTAAAGCATCTTTAATATAACTACTAGTTAAAACAACAAAAACCTGAGCTTGTATAAAAGCAATACCTAATTCTAAACCAGAAAATGCTATAATAAATGCTAAAGGTATTAATCCTAAAAAGAAAAATATAAAACCAGAAGTCATTATATTATAAGTAAAACCAGCTAAAATATTTAATAACATGTGCCCGCTAAGGATATTAGCACCTAACCTAAGACCTAAAGAAACATTTCTCGATAAATATGATATAAATTCTATTAAAACCAATAGAGGTAATAAAGCCAAAGGACAACCAGCTGGTACTAATAAAGAAAAGAATTCTAAACCATGTTTTTGGAATCCTAATATTGTTGCACCTAATACTACAGTAAAGCTAAGAGCAAAAGTTAATATAAAGTGACTTGTTGATGCAAAACTATAAGGAATCATTCCTATTAAATTATTTATTAAAATAAAAATAAATAAAGTATATATAAATGGAAAATATATTTGTCCTCGTGTAGGATTTATTTGATTCGTTACGATACTATGTATAGTAGCATATAATGACTCTTGACTTATAGATCAACTGTTACTAATTACTTTATTATAATTAGTTGATAAGACATTTAAAGTTAGAACTGCAAAAGCACCTATTGTTAAGTATAAACCAATATTTGTTAATGATATTTGCAAATCACCCAAAATTGGAGCATCTAAACTTAATAAATTTCGTATTTCAAACTGATTTAATGGACTACTTATATAAGTATATTTATACATTAAAATTTTTAGCATATTAATATAATTTTTGAAATAATAACAAAATTGTTTTATATATACTTTATTAATATGCTAGAAAAATAAATCATAAAGACAGACAAGCTACACAATAAGTCTTTCAAGAACTAACTTACTATAATTAGACTATGTGATATAATTATTCATTTATGTTTATAGGATATAAATATAAATATTTAAATAAAGGAACAATAGTTTTGCATGAACAAGTATAATATATTATATATTAGCGATTATAATTTAGTTAAAAATATTCGAGAAATAAATAAACGGACAAATCTTGGTAATATGTATTTTGAGAATATATATATCATTATTACAAGTAATATAAAAGTATATACTACTTGATTAATAAAATAAAAAGGTACTAATTGTGGCATAATATGAGGTGCTTTTGATTTTAATTATATAATTTGAATATAATAAATTAAAATCAAACGAGTACTGTCATAAACACATCTACATAATCCCCAGTATTAGATAAATTTGTTCATAAGGAACTTTCTGTAGAAACACGCATGACATATTCGCTAATAGTAGTAGGATAAGGTCAACAAAATTCTCACTCTTCCATTTTTATTTTTATAACTATTATATTGATATAATTTGAATATAAATTATAACATTAAAATTTAAATTTTAATGTTATAAAGTAGTGTAAGGTGATTAAACCTAGGTAAGAAATACATACTTACTAATGTTTACATGTAATATATTATATGTAAACAATTTAAAACACAACTATTTACAAACTATTTTATATTTTATTATCTAATTAAAGATAAAAATTTTATAAGACTGGGGCTATTCTTATTCAAGACTCGAACTTGAATATAGATATTAGGAATATCCTGCTCTACCATTGAGCTAATAAGAATATTATTAATATATTTAGTTTTATACAATCTTTTTTGTGCGTAGCAAAACTAATTATATTATATAATAAATGACCTTAATTCTTTTATAAAAAAAGTTATCAACATTAAATATGTAATATAATATATTCACTGTAAAATATGATACAAAATTTAATATACGCTATTATTATTCAATAATTCTGTTAAATATTAAGTATAATTATTGTATATTAAAGACGAAACTGAATAATGTAAACCGTCTAAAATAGGAGCAGGATATATACCTAATATAACAGTAAATGCTACTAGTGTAAGTAATATAAAAAATTCACGTTTGTTAATATCACTTATATTAGCTTCAAAAAACTTACTAAATGATCCTCCAAAAGTTATT
>Ga0302221_10001589_pt1 | contig 14544 bp, 15 predicted proteins | sample II_Palsa_E2_1_FD_193517 | JGI IMG/M metagenome (GOLD analysis project Ga0302221, IMG submission 193517) | Peat permafrost microbial communities from Stordalen Mire near Abisko, Sweden - II_Palsa_E2_1 | ecosystem: Environmental > Terrestrial > Soil > Palsa > Peat permafrost | place: Sweden... | reverse complement strand
TTAATACTAATTCTAAATATGAAATATTATTTACTTTAAGTGAATTATCAATATGGTAATAATTTTCTAGTAAATATTTTATAAATCCATTTTTAAGATTTTGATCAGGTGATTTTTCTGAAATTTTATACCTACCTTCTAATTTAATTAAATGACATTTTATGGCGCGGTAACTCGATGAACGTAATTTATTTAAATGTTCAATTAGTTGATTAATTTGTTTTTGGTTAACAATTTGTGGATCAATTTTTAATAATTGCATATTTTTATGTTTTGGAGCACTAACTTTAATTAATTTGGTTCTATTCTTTTTTATGTTCCTTAAAAATATTTTTTCTAGTTTAGTTGAATATTTTATAATAATTTTTCCTATCGATCGCGATTCTTCTTCGTTACTTAATTTATCATAAAGCTTATAATTACGAAATGTCGCAAGGCCACGTATCATTGTCGACAATTTTAACGAAGCACAATAAATTAATAAATTATTATATATTTTGTGTTGTTCTAACATTTTAATTGGTTTTAGTTAATAGATAAAATAGTTATAATAGCCAATATATCATTATTTCAATTTTTATTTATTAGTTTTCATTTAACTTAATAATAACGACATTACATGTTGGATTATTATTTGCAAATAGATTTATCATTTTATAATAATTATCCCAATTACCTCCAGCTAATCCACACCCAATATTATATGGAAATGCAATATTTGAATTTTGAGGTAATAGTTCACTTATTTTTTGCAAGCATTGTTCAAAATAATGTTCTCTATTTTCTTTTATTTTATTTTCTCCTGGATAATATTGTGCAAACATATTTATAATTTTATCTTTAATAATAATATTCCCTAAATTTTTTTTATTATCATAATTGTGATCATATACATTTGTTGCTGGAAATTTATCAAATATTGCTTTAGCTATTCCTTTTGCATATTTAGAAACACAATTACATTGATGAGCAATATAATGAGTATTATAATAATCTAATATATTTCCAGATATTATTTGAATTTCAGTTGTCATGTTTGTTTGTTTGTTTAATCTATGTTGTACATTTTATTTGTTTTATTATTTTCAATATTTGTAAATCTAAAAAATTGATATTAAAAATCATATGCGACCAAGCATATTTATATAAAAAGTAAATGATCAATAAAAAGTTTAATGTTTGTTATATTAATATATACAATAGACTTTTACTAATGTACACTAAACATAATTATAAACATTCACATTCGTTGCCATATACAGGTAATTGTACATGTAGTAATTGTAGAAAATACAAATTATCAAAAAAGAAAGGCTTAGTTAAAAATAAATTTACGCGATTTATTCTTCAAAAAAATTTTAAAAGCAAAAATTTCATTAATGCACTTAATATATTTAAGGCAATTAAAAAACGCAATAGTTGGACAGCTATGTTTTTTAGTCTGTGTGTACGAAGAACTTACTGGGGAAATTCTTCTCAATTGTGGAAGACATATTTTCGAAATAATATTGTAGATCGTCATTTATCAAAATTAGAAAAATTAAATAAAATAGCCAATAAATGGGATTATTTTATTGAAAAATATCATCCATTTTTAATAATGTTCACATTTTCTAATCTACTTTTTAAAATTAGTAACAATGCAAACGATGATAAATTTAACATTTTTTATGACATTAAAATCGAAAATTTCAATACTTGGCATCCAAAAATACATATGTATTTTTGTGATATTAAATATTTTAAAGGCATAATTATTTTATTGTTAAGGTGCTTTAAAAATAAAAAATCGTTAACCATTAAGGTAAATAAAAAAGTAGAATATGTCTTTAAAGAAAATGAATTAAACAATGTTATCCAGATGTATAATACATCAATAAAGAATTCGTACGTTGATTAATCAACTTAATGGCTTATTACAAATAAAAATTGAATCGCTGTATCACTTATAATAACTTTAATATTCAATGCTATATATATATATATATATAAATATCTAAATATTAATGGAATCAACACATATTAACACGTATATTAATGTTGCAGGTATTAAAACCATAAAATGTTTAGAAAAAGATCATAAAAAGGTTTATATTTTTGGAGAAATACATAATTTAAAAGTAAATTTACCAGAAAAATATATTACAATTAAGGATTTTATATTAACTAACATAGCGCCTAATATAAAATATAATATGTACATCGAGGGAGATATATTAGGATTAAATGTCAAAGATATATTACCTAATCAATTAAGCAATTTGAGTTTATTTAGGCAAAATATTATTTCAAAAAAAATTAATTTACAAAATGTGCACGTCTATATGATAGATATACGTGCATGCATAAAATATTTATTAGATGAAAAAATGAGGCAGTGTAATATTAAAACCGAACATATGCACTTCAATACTACGGGTTACGATATTATAACACGCGCAGAATGCTTTATGGAAATATACAATCAAATTATTGATATGTTAAAAAGTGAATGTCAATCTACGCAAATAAGTAATAATGACAATAATGAAGAAATTAAGAAAATTAATAATAAAATTAATAATAAAATTAATAATAAAATTAATGAAATTAAGTATGCAGTTAAATCACATATCGATATTATGAAATATAAATTAAGTAAATTAAATATTAATTTAAATAAATTGATCGATGATTTAACAAGAACGACTAACATATTATTTAAAAATATAAATAATGCTAAAAAAATAGATAAAAACTTCATAGAAAAATGGGATGGTATAGTGCGATGCTCACAATCTCAAATATTAAAAAAGTTATGTTTTACTACAGTTAATGCAATTGCAACCCCATTTTCAAAATTACTTGATTATAAATTTATAAGCGAATTTTTATGCGATGATATAATTAGCGTTTCATTGTTTTATTGTGGAGCTGTACATGCCGAAACATCACATATATTACTTATGGAACAAGGATTTAAATGTGTATATAATGTTAAATGCAGTAATAATGAAGATAATTATGTTAGTGTAGGGCAAGATAATTTTTAATTATTTTAATTAAATATAGTAGTCCATTATATAATGAACCCATACAAAGCACAAGGATACGCAACACTTTTTCAAGGATTAATAGATATTTTAACAGATGGAATCGACATTGATTCAGCTAAACATCCTGATTTAAGTATAACCATGAACGTTTTTTATATTTTGCTATTTGGCTATTTAATTTATTATGCCTTGATAAGCAAATATTGGAGTGGTCAAAAATTCTCGTTTAAATTCTCCTATAGATCGTCCCTATTATACATATCAGTTATATTATTAATTGCAACGATCTTATTGCCAATTATACTAGTCGGTAAAAATATAAAATCTCTAACTAGCAGCGAAGAAAGTGAAAGTACTGAAAAAACTAAACTTTACCAAGATACAATGTTGTCTCCAATTCTTGGCTTATCATATGTGTTAATTATTTTTATTGCACTTATCATTATTTCAATAATAATCGGTTGCTTTATTGCGATTGGATCAATCTTCTTCCAAAAGGATAAATAATATTTGCATGAATTGTAAAAATTATTTATCCTTTTGGATCAATCTTATTCCAAAAGGATAAATAATATTTGCATGAATTGTAAAAATCGACTGCATTTTTTAATATTAATTCCCTATTTTTTATATTTAATTTATCGCCAATCGTATCAACATCATGCCAGCCCACTTCATCTAATTCTGAAGCATCAAATGTAAATTCAATATCCTTAGTGCATTCAGCAATAAAGTAAATAACACAAACATTATTATTAGCACTATATTCAAAAAGGCACGTTGATTGATCATCGATGTCAGATAGAATTTTTATATTTTCTAATTTTAGTCCAGATTCTTCTTCTAACTCTCTTAAGGCAGTTTCAGTTATTTGTTCATTTTTATTTTTTTTACCTTTTGGAAATCCATAATTATTTTTTGTTCTAACAATTAATGTTTGTAATTTATTACTAGTTTCGTCATGTTTAAATACAATAAATCCGGCGCATGGTATTGAGTTTATTTTGATCATTTAAGATTATATTAGTATTAAAACAACATAATTATATATAATGTTAATTCTCGAAATATTTACAGTAGTATTTTGCATATGTTGGTCTTGCGTTATGGTTTTGGAATGTATCGATGAATGTACTAATGGCGATAATAGGCAGTATAGATAATAACTTATAACATTAATAAAACATTAATAAATCATTAATAAATCATTAATAAATCATTAATAAATCATTAATAAATCGTTAATAAATCATTAATAAATCATTAATAAATCATTAATAAATATTGAAAATCTGATAGTTTGTATGTCAGTAATAAAATGGCATAATTAGACATAATGTTAATTTTTGATATATTTTGCATAATATTTTGCGTATGTTGGATAGGAGTAATAGTTTTACAATATATTGACGAATGTACCAAGGATGATAATAGGCAATAACCTATAACATAAATATTGAAAAATAGATAGTTTGGATGTTAATAATAAAATAATATAATTACGTATAATGTTAATCTTAAATATATTTTTTATAGTACTTTATGTATGTTGTTTTAGCTTTTTGATTTTAGAATGCGTTCGTGGATGTACTAAAAACTATAATATAACGAGGCAATCCAATTAATTAAAAATAAAGATAATGAAATATTAAAACTAAAATCAGAATTAGCAAACCAACTAATTAAAGAAAAGGACGAACAAATTGTTAAACTACAGCAACAATAAATCAGAATGTTATTACTGAACAAAATTTATCTAATACAAAAACAAAATCAGACTTTCCTACGAAAATAACAAAAAGTAAGTCTGCAAATAAAAAATAAAAGAACATACCTTATGTAATTATTATATATTAATTTATAAATGAGCAGTAACTTAACTATTTATTTATTAATTTAATCAACTATTTATTTATTTTTTTTAAAGTTATAAAAAGTTCAATCAAAATCTCATATTCATATTTTAATTATTTCACACAATAATTTATTTATTTTTGTTAATATATGTGTGTAAAGTTGTAATTATTAATTTGAGATTTCAAATAAGAAATTTAATTTTTTTGATAGTGAGAAATGATCGTTTAAATGCTATGTTGATATGCTATTTCGTATATTTTCGATTAATCAATAGAAAATAATATTTTTTATTAATTTAGGATTAGTTATTTTTATTTTTAAATTTAAATGTCAAGTATTGTTCATTTTAGATATAGTTTATGGGTGATTTAATATTAATATATGTATCGATGATACCATTTAATTATCGATTGGTCGCTTAATATATTTATTAATTGGGTATTTATATATACTAATATATACATGAAGTGCATCAATAACTATATAGAGATATACATAAAATAACACATTTATGATATAATTAAAATATAAAATAGTTCTAAAAATTTTGCGTCAAATTGACGAAAGGGTGCGTTAAATTGACGAAGCCGTGCGTCAAATTGACGAAGCCGTGCGTTAAATTGACGAAGCCGTGCGTTAAATTGATGACCAAAATAAATTGTTGATATGTAAAATATAAAATATAAAAATTAAACCATGAAAATTAAATATTAATAATTTATTAGTTAAACAAATATTTAAATAATAAGTTAATTTAAAATATATTTTATATATTATTTTATAGTATGGATGCAGATTATGTATGTGAGGCGTGCAATAAAATATTTACATTAAAAAGAAGCTTAACTAAGCATTATGAACGATGCGAAATTACCAAGTACATAAAGACAAATTTAAATAAAGCAAATTTTAATAAAGACACAAATAACGATAATCGACAAAATGAAATAAATATATTACAATTTAAATTAGAGGAGGCAAATGAAATAATTAAAGAAATAGAGCAAAAAAATAATGATTTACAAAAATCGAATGAAATACTTCAAATAAGATTAGAAGTTGCTCAAACTAAAATAGAAGAAAGGAATAAAATTATTGAGGAAAAGAATGAAGAAAAGAATAATATTATAGAAGATAAGAATAAAATAATAGATGATAAGAATGATGAAATTAAAGATTTTCGTAGATATTACGATTATTTTATGACTGGGAATAGCAACACGATGAAAGATTTATGTAGTATAATAAAACTAGATAAAGAATCAAGCATAAATATGAATAATATGCCCAGTCATGCTACGGGATCCGCAAATAATAGTATGGCTGGAAATGCACATAGTAATGCAATTGGAAATGCGAGTAATAGCGCAACTGGAAATGCAAATAATCATTCTCATAATGCGGCTACTAATTCTCATAATGCAACTAATAACATTACTATGGTATTAAATAACTATGCTCCATCGGCCATACAACCAATCGATGACCTAATTGATATTAAGGAAACATTAAATCAATATATTAATCTATTTGAATTGTGGAGTAAAGAGAAAATATTCCATCGTAAGTTAGGCGACATTATTATTAGCAATTATCAAGAAACAGATCCATCTGAACAAAAGGTATGGTGCACTGATGTTAATCGCTTTGTTTATTATATTCGAACTGTCGAAAATAGTGAATGTATTGCAGGAAGACGAAATAACATGAAGGAAATTTGGGAAAACGATAAGGGTGGAATTAAAGTATCTAAATATATCATTGAACCCGTACTAACTTGCTTAGATACGTTGTTGCGAGCATGGTTATTTAATAACGATAGAACTAAAGATGCCGGTATGCACGTATTAACAAAGATGGGTTTAGTTGCTAATATACTTGAATTAATTACTACAGGCGATTTAAATAAAATGATATTACAGTATATATCAAATTACTTTTCAATAACAAAAACAGGTCAAAGTGCGCCAATAAAACCAACGAGTAATTTGAATTGCATAAAAAAACTAGTATTACCACTAAGTTCAGAAAGTAATTCTGAAATTGAATCTAAATCAGAAATTGAACCAGAATCAGAAAGTGAATCGGAACCTGAATCTGAATCTGAATCGGGATCTGAATCGGAATCTGAACCTGAGAGTGATAGTGAAAGTGATTCGAGCAATGAACCTAATGCATCAGAAAAAAGCAAAAAAATTATTAATAAAAGAATTATAAGAAAAGAATCAATCTCTGAGAGTAGTAGCTCTGAATCTGATTCTGATAATGAATCAAGTGCCAACTCAACTAAAAATAAGACTAAACTAATTAAAAAAAATAAATAAAGTTAATAATATTAGTTATTATACTTGGTCTCTTATATTGTAAACAAAATAATCGTGAAAGATTTGTTTTTTTTTATTGTAGACAAATAATACATGAAAAAATCTATCATGCGATGTTGGTCTTATTCTTATAAAATTTGTATTTATGTGAGCTTTACCATCACCATGCTCGATTACTCCATAAACTATATAATATTTTGATAATTCCCTACCAATATCGTTCATAATATGCTGCACGTACTCTTCGTCAATATTATTATCGGTTAAACCAACCCCATCGCACCATGATCCATAACCATATGGATAATAAAATCCATATAATGACTTTTTATCTTTATTTAAATGACCAGGATGAAAAACGACTTTGTCTGCAGTATCCGCATAACAATCTACATTTATACAATTATCTCTACCTATATCATCAATAACATATCCAGACCACCCACCTTTCAGCTTTGGAGTAAATAATGTAGTATCGTAGTTCATATTATCATCTTTTTTATTATCTATCATATTTTTTATTCTTTCAACAATTGTATATTCTGTTGGATCTTTATCAACATAAGACTTTTTAATAGTCTTTATTTTATCGCACTCGGCACCTCAATTTTGTATAAAAATGTATAAAATTTATAAATATACACTATTATTTATTCTTATTTTATTTATTCTTATTTTATTTTTTTTATTTCTTCTTTCATATCCTTTTTATATTTTCTTAATCCATTTATTTTTGCTACATATACATTCATTATTGATATTAAATCTTTTGTTATTTCTTCCCCTGGTGTTTTCTCTTCTTCTTTATTTATTATTATTATTTTCCCTCCTGAATATTTCTTTATTATATTCTCTATTATTTCATACCCAAATCTTGCTAATCTGTCTTTATATGCTATTACTACCTCCTCGATTTTCCCATTTATTCCTAACTCTATTATTTCATTTAATCCTTTTCTATTATAATTTAATCCTGAACCTATGTCTTTTATTATTCTATAATGTGGATATTTATTTTTCATATATTCTACTTGTCTTTCTAAATCTTCTTTTTGTTTTAAACTTGACACTCTACAATACACTATCTTCTCTTTTACATTTACATTCCTTTCCCTTAAATATTTATTTATGTTATATAACATGTTATCTCCTACTTTTATTGTTTCTATTTCTTTCTTTTCTGCTAATTTATATAGTGTTGGGTAACTTATTTTTAATATTTTTAATGCTTCTTTTCTTTTTACGTACTCCATTTATTATATTTTATATATATTTATATCTTTTTATGTATTTTTATATTTTAATATATTATTAATTATAATACTTAAAGATTAAATTCAATTATTTTATTATTAAATGTGATGACTACAAAATGTTATTGGTTCGATAAAGACATTGGTGCTTTGCAACAAATAATTCCTTTTCCAGAGAGTTTTAAAAAAAGTAAGGTTGACCCCAATTATAAAAATATTTTTACTGATAAATATATTTGTAAATCTAATGAAAAATTAATTGTGCAACATGAATTACAAAATAATAATGAAGATCTCATTAGGACTCATAAATATGAAATTCAATTTAGTAAATTACAACACATTATTATTCAAAGGTACATGAATGAGTCTATCGATCTTTATAATCTATGTGTCAATATTTGGAAATTATATCCTTTAATGACTGATAATTGGTTATCATTAAAAGATATCATTTATAATGAATGTTATCGAACTAATTTTAGTATTATTGATCAAACTGCTCCTGTGATTATTGTTAATAAATTAAATGAAAATTGGACTAATTTTCAAAAAGAAACTGAGCAATATAAAGATCAAATCAAAAAACAGAAGGATATTATTAATGAAAAATATCAAAAAGAGATGTTAGAATATAAAAAATTAGTGAAAGAAAATAAAAAAAAGACAATAAAGGATATTTTAGTTAAGCCGCAAAAGGATAAAGTTAAAATAATCAAAAAAGCAAAAGACAAAAAAAAGAGGAGATGTGTTGTTAAAAAGCCAGCTCCAGATGAAACGTTAAAATCAGTAATTGAAGAATTTTGTACTAATTTAAGTAATAATAGAACAATACAACAAGATGATAAATCGTTTACTTTTAATATGGATTATAAAAAAAAGAATACTATCACTGTTAGTTATAGAAACTTAAGTAAGGATGGAATATGTATAAAAGAATTAGGTAAAATAGAATGTGAAAATTATAATAAAATATATGATAAATATGTAACTCAAAAGAATCTAAAATTTTTTGAACATGAATGTGAGTTATCATATAATCAATTATTTAATAAATATTATTTTCATGTGGCATTTAATCAAAAAAGAAAAGAAATAAAAAATAGGAAGAATATAGTAGCAATAGACGAAGGAGAGAAAATATTTGCATCTTATTATTCTGCCAACGAGTATGGAAAAATAGGGGACAACATGAGAATAAAAATATTAAAAATATTAAGAAAAATCAATAAATTAAAATCAATATTAGATAAAAAGAAGAATAAGAAGGATAAAAAGCTAAAAAATAAGAAGAGTATTAAGAAGAGAATACAAAAATTGTACAATAAAATAAAAGGTTATGTAAATGAGGTACAAAAGAAAGGAGCGAAATATTTATGTGAGAATTATGAAAATATATTGCTACCTGAATTTGAAACAAAGCCAATGCTAAGTAAAAACAAAAGGGAAAAAATCTATAATGAAATCAAGGAAAACAATAAAATCTCAGAAGAAGAAAGAAGAGTAAAATATAGAGAATTAACGAAGCAAGTAAATTTAAGTAAAAATGTGAAACAAGTCTTGAATAGTCAGAAGCACTATGGGTTTAAAATGTTCATAAAGAGTAAAGCGGAAGAATATGGAACTCATGTGTATGATGTAAAAGAAGACTACACATCACAAACATGCACAAAATGTGGAATGTTAAGTAAAAAATATGATAAAAATAGAATGAAGGAATGTGAGAATAGGAGATGTAAATATAAAATCGACCGAGATATAAATGGGTCGAGGAACATTCTATTAAAATGCGGAAAAGAAATAATAAAAGAAAAATCTGACTGTAAAGTTAGAAAAGAAGAGGGTATATCCCCAGGTCAAGAACCTTTAACTTGACTGATAAAGTGGTTGTATAATGTAACATCGTAGATTTATACGTTTTTATACAATAATATAGGAGGGCCTTAACTACATCAGAATAAAATTCATCTGGAATTAATTCAAAATAGTACTTATTTTTGCTACTGCGTAAAGAATTAGTTCATCAGTGCAATTAAGTATGTCACTAATGCGCAATCCAACATCAATGCCTCTTTTGCACGCATCTGGATTTAATTTATAATCAAATTCATAGAACATATCTATTTTATGTTTGTACACATGGGTTTCTTTAAAAGATTCAAATGTCTGAGGTTCAGATAGAGAGATAATTTCTAATGGAGAATCATAATGACAACTTGAATGGTAAACATAACTATAATTATCACGATCTGTTATGGATGTATTATCACGTATTGCATTTTTTATTATTAATACTTCTTGTAATAAAATATTTTTTTCTGGATGTGATTCAAGATTTAATTTATGTAAGTGATTTATTGTGTAATATGCATATCTTTTATTCCAATGCTTTTCTCCATTATAGGGAAAATCTACATGTTTATCTTTATTACCACACTTCGATTTATATGGTTGATTTAAAATATAGTAAATTGGATTAATATTAGGTTGAATCATTTTAGTTATTAATGCTAAGTTAGTTAGTATATTAAATATATTATTTTTCAATTTTTAATTAACCTAAATATAAAAAAGTTTAATTAATAAAAAAATTGAAAAAATGAATTGATTGGAGTATCCATTAAAAAATATATTTATAATGCCCCATTACCCATAACACTTAAATAATTTAAAATGAACCCAATATTATTTAACATACCATATTACAGATTAACAATTAGTGAAAATATAATGATCATTTGGGATTTTATTGAAATTAATGAGGACTTTAATTACATGTGGGTTGTAGGATTATATTCTATTAAAGATAGAAAAGTGATTAATTCTCATATTTGTGATAAATTTATTAATTGTACAGGCCTGCAATTAAAATACGATGACGAATCAAAAACAATTTCATTTGAAACTGAGGATAATGATCCCAAAATTAATGCCATATTGTCAATAACTGAAAATAATTGTTTAGTTTATCACGATTAATTTGTTTATGTAAATATTTGTTTATAAAAAAAATTGATTAAATAATTATATTGCTATCTCTATAATTTACTTAATTTATAAACCAAAACTGATTAAAGCAACATATAAAAATGGGAACCAATTATTATCTTATTTTAGTTGACAAACATGCTCAAAAACGATTAAATTTATTAATAAATTTATTAACTAGTGAAAATATGTCTGGTGAAAAAATTAGAGGTACATTATTACTTTTAGGGGATTCATTGGAATATAATTTTGATTCTGATTTTATAGATGAAATTGAACAAACTGATGTAAATATTAAAGAGGTAGTACTAGATGAATTATTACGTCTTAATAAAACTCCATATGCTACACGTATTCATTTAGGAAAAAAAAGTATGGGATGGAAATTTATAATTGATTATAATGGATGGGAATATTATGATGAAAAAACATTTGAGCAATTTATCTTAACGTCAGACGGAGAAATTATTAGTGAGTATAATGAAAAAATTACTTCAAATGAATTTCTTCAGCTTGCCAAAAGAAATCTTTGGATAGAAGATTATAGCTCACCAAAAGATATTCCATTTGGGCATGCTAAAGATGAAATATTAACATTAGCAAAGGAAAAAACCCGCGCTATTTTTGGCGATTATCAATTTGTGTTATACAGCCATTTTTCTTAATTTAATATTTTGTTTATAGCTTAAAGGAACTAATTATTTTATATATTTGTGGACTTGTGCATATCGAAATTATACATTAAACATATACAAAATAACAACTAAAATAATAAAATATTAATAAAATATATATATTATATATGTTGTTGTCACATCAATCAGATGGTTATGGTTTATTGCAAATATTGAAATGTGGAAAAATATTACCAGCTTCAAAAACAAAACAAAAATCTCAAAATCCCTATGATTTTGATCTACCATATGTTTTTTTTAATACTCTGCCAAATGAACAAAAAATAATAAAAAATCTTCCATCAAATTCGATTGTATTCGATTCGTCGCTGTTAAGCACTAGAAATTTTTATACTAATGTGAGTCATCGTGCAGGAGATTTAAGCTCATCTAAAAAATACAAAAAATGTTATAGGCGAACTAATAAAGAATTAATAAAATTATATGAGCAGAGCATAGATGTGGCGCATTCGTTGAATAAAGATTTTAATCACACGCAATTTCCAGTATGGACCGTATTTCAAGAAGTATTCATAAAAGGACAAGCAAATTTAAAATATGCAACACATATTATTATAACGTGCACTGACATAAATAAAAAATTTATAAAAAAAGTAACAAAAATAATACGAGCACAATATCCACATATTGAAATAATTTGTGATAATATGCATTTGTGGTTTCCAACAAAGCAATAATAACAAATTTATTTATAATTTCATAATGTATGTTAGTACATAATATGGTGGCATGTTATTATGTCCTGCTCCTCCTCCTGAATTATCTGTCGTAAATGAATAATCATGCCCCCAATTATTTCTATCTGATGATGTAATCCATCCAGAAGATTGTTGCCACCAACCTGCTGGCTGAACTGTATGTTGAGTACTTGTATGATTATGCGTAGCAATTTCATTTATATTTAAAATTTGATGGTCCGTACCACCTTGATCTCCTAAAGTATGTGGTAAAATAGCTGAAAATTGCCCTCCTCTATAAGCACCAACAATATCCTTTTGTCCGTAGTCCCTACCTACGACGATATTTGGACTATAAAATTTCCATGAATTATTTTTATCACCATCATCATTATTCCACATTCTTATAAATCGCCCTCTTAAATCTGGGGTGCCATTAGTTCCATCACAAATAGCCCAACCGGCAGGCGCAGTAGCACCATTGTAAGTTAATATAATACCTTTGGGTAATAAATTAAAAGTTCCAGTTACATTTAAGTTTGTTACTGTCATTTCACTAGTATTATATAAACTGGAAACATTTGAGATAGCTTCATTGTTAGATACAGCTTCGGTATTTGCCATATATTCATTAATATTATTATTCGGAGGAATTAGTGCAAAAATACCAATAATAATAATTAATATTATAAAAAAAATTAAATGATTTGACATATTTATAATATTACCAAGAAAACAATTACAATTATAGTTTTAATATATTACAATTAATAATTTACAACTTAAGGCATAAAGCTCCATTTTATACTGATTCAGTAGTACTCGAATTACTAATATAGGAATTGATTTTGAACATCTTCAATAATATACTCAAGCATTCCAGGATCATCATTGCACGTATTAATTATTTTTTTATATGCGCGATTTAATAAACCAATAATAAAATTCTTAGTATTTGCGTCATCAAGAAATTTATCGTATGGCACATCATTAATTGTAATGCTTCCTATGCATTCTACCCTATTATCGATATAAGTAATTTCAAAAGGTAATAATTGGTAGCCATTGCAATAACTATCGATATTATCAATATTATCATTTATTGCACTAAAATTATATATCCATTTTTCATATTTACGTGAACATATATTTGAATATTTACATAATATTTTTATTTTTTTGTAAATATATTGATATTCTTTAGTATATATTTGTCCTTCGCTTGGCATATGTAAATTGTTATTATTATGGATATTTTTTAATATATTCAGTGATAATTTCATTTTTTATTAAAATTCACACAATAAGTAAAAAGTGAGTAAATTTATAATAGAAAAACAAGATATATATAATATTTATAATAAATTTAATATTTTAATTATTTCATTATATACTTAATTGACATCCTGATTCATACCCAATAGATAGTCGCCACGTAGTAACACCATTTAACTCATATGGCCATGGATCAACCTTTGTGTACGCTGAGCCAAACAAAATCTCACATTTTATTTTAATATCTTCATGTTCTAAAATTGCAGAAAACTGGCAATTTGGTTTATTGTTTGTTAATTAATATATAAAAATTGAAAAATAATGTACTTACTAAGCTATGACTTAACTGGACATTAAAATGTCATTGAATTTGCACATTATAAAAAAAGATGAAATCGAGATAGTTGCATTTCAAGCTATGCAATGGTACATATTAGAAG
>Ga0302221_10001582_pt1 | contig 14608 bp, 13 predicted proteins | sample II_Palsa_E2_1_FD_193517 | JGI IMG/M metagenome (GOLD analysis project Ga0302221, IMG submission 193517) | Peat permafrost microbial communities from Stordalen Mire near Abisko, Sweden - II_Palsa_E2_1 | ecosystem: Environmental > Terrestrial > Soil > Palsa > Peat permafrost | place: Sweden... | reverse complement strand
AATATAATAATATAATAATATAATAATTAAAATAAATAAATATATTAAAGTTTATTATTATAAATAAACTTTTTATAAATATTTAAAAAAAATATAAATAAATTAAATAATAATATTTTTATAATAATATTTAAATATATTTTTAATATAATTTTTATATTAAGTTTATTAATTTTATTAAAAAAAATATATAAATATTTAAATAAAATATTATAATTATATTAATAATTATTTTATAAAATATTATAATTTAATTTAATAATATATTTAAAATTAATTTTTTATAAATAAATAAAAATTAAAATTAAATTTAAAAAAAATTAAAAATAATAAATATAATAAAGAAAAACTTATTTTAAATAAAAATTTTTTTATATAATTTATTTAATATTATATTTTATTAAAAATCTTTAATTTTTATAAAAGAAATATTTTTCTTAAAAATATAAAGATTTAATTAATTTATACAAGATAAATAACTATTTAGTTATTTATCCGATACTTGCTAATACTAGCCAATATCTTATTTATCTCATCTTTATATCGATACTTTAAGTATTATCGCCAAGCCTACTAAAAACCTTATTTCCTGCTATAGCAAAGGCCTCCTCGTGACCGCGAACCGTACCGCCGCTATGAGACGGCTGCGCAATAAGAAAAAACGACGCGTTCTGTGGATCGATGCAATTTGTATCGATCAGAGTTCAATGGACGAACGAAATCAGCAGGTCGAACTCATGGGCGATGTCTACTCGAAGGCTAGGAGGGTCATTCTCTGGCTGGGCGAAGAGTCGACTTTCTCTGACTTCACCATATCATTTTTAAAGAGCTATCACAAGGTTCTCAAAAAGAAATGCCTTGGCCCGTTCCGTGATCGACGACTTAAAGGGAAAAGAAACGAACTCCTCAGTATGGATCAGTTCGACTTTAGACGCTAATAGCTAATTGGTTAATAGATACTGTGAAACTGGCTATACAGGATGGACTTAATGGAGCGGATGTCTTAGGTTCAATCTGTAATAGGTCATGGTTCACTCGAAAGTGGATGATACAGGAGTTTGTATTAGGCCAAGAGTCATACTTTCAATGTAGGGATAAGACCCTGCGATCTTTGGAACTATTCATGGCCATTGAAGATATTAACAGTCAATGGGTCGATCTGAACAAGACTGCTCTCGAGGTATTTCGTTTAGGCATTACGTTCTTGTCCTATTTGAATTGTTACAATGCCTTCCGCAAGACTCTTAAACACAATGGCGACCGGAGAAAAGTTTCGTCTTTAGACATTCTTGCAAGAGGGCGATTCCAAACGGCTACCAACGCAAAAGATGCGGTCTTTGGTTTATATGGCATGCTGCAACGAATGGACGTCAATATTCCTCGACCCGATTACTCTAAGTCTGTGGAGTAAATATATACGGAAGCCACAAAATTTATCATTATACATGATATTTCCTTGCGGATACTCCTAGAAACAAGTGAAAGCAAAGAGAGGCCTGGTTTACCTTCCTGAGTTCCGGATTGGAACATGCCACTTCGCTATGGAATTAGAGCAATAAATCCAGAATACACTTTATTCACAGCAAGCGGGAGCAGCTCTGCCGAGTTCACATTCTCGAACGAAGCTAATTCTATCTCCGTACAAGGGACTTTCGTTGATAGAATCACTTCCACGGCGAAGAACCATATATCTTTGATCGAAGACTCAAACGAATTCACCGGGATTCAACCTAGGCCTAGATCCTCAACTGAAAGGCAAAGAATTGTCCACATAGAAGCATGCCGAGAGTGGATCGAAATTGCATATGGTCTGGCTACGTATCCGTATGGGGAAACACCAAAAGAATCTTTCTTTCGAACTTTAGTACCGAGCAGGAGGATAAACTCATTAGTAGAAGAAGCGGCGCTAGACCTCTTTAATGCATGGCTTGGATGTTTTGATGCAGGAATCTCGACAATGATATCGCCAGCACTTGAACATCTTCCCTCGAATGGACTGCAACATACCGAGCAAACTCTTAGATTTAGACACAGTGAAAATCAGAGTATTGAACGATCTTCAGCTCAAATAGAGCCCGACTACAATGCAATGAGCACGAGGCTCGAACAGAACGAAAAAGCCATAACCTTCGACTCTTTACTATTGCATCTTTGCAAAGAAACTCGACTCTTCATAACATCCGATGGACATCTAGGCAAAGGCTTGAAAGCTATTCAAGAAGGTGACCTCGTGGCTTTGATTGCCGGAGTCCATTGGCCTCTTATTATTCGGAAGGAAGGGCACTTATATCGATCGAAAGGTCCTGCTTATATCCATGGGATAATGTATGGAGAGAAATGGCCAGATGATAAAAAGGTTCTGATTAACATCGTTCTGAGTTGAGAAGCACGGCCCAAGGTCAGGAAGAAATGTCACGGGCTTGCCGTGGACAAAACAATGCGTGAGGCGACGGTGAAGAGGGTGAGGAAAGGGTGAGGAAAGGGTGAGCGTAAGTTGAGGCGAGGAAGAGAAAAGCGGCGAGGGGTCATGTGTTCTGCTGGCGTAGAATGGGCCTTAACTCCTCATCCTTCGACGCATGATCCAGTTGTCGCTATTTAACCACGGTCTATCGCCGTCATCCGTCCATTTGTTCGACTGTACTCTTTTGTCTTCTACTTTAAAAAAACTGCATTCTACAAACAAGATCCAATCCCCATGATGGTAGATCCAATTACAGCCCATCTTGTGGCTGGAAATGCCTAGCTGGGTTGAAACTAGCCGTTGGTGGATTAAAAAGTCTATCCAAATGGACCCGCCGGTGGCTAGCTCGTAAATTAAAACTGAGTTTGTTTCCAGCCTCCTACCCCTCCCTTTCCCCATTAGTTTTAGGGACTTCCTAGAAGCAAAACAATCCCTCCAGCTTTCCAACTTTCTTCTAGCACGACATGCTAATTAATTTTAAGAGCAATATCTTGCCATGGTCGAACAAGACAACGATCGCCAGACGAGACTCCTCGCCGATCGACTCCGCCCGAACCCAGACGCCTGGAATCGAGCACTCCAGTATGCGAATGCCGTACAGGAACACCGTGGGGATGAAGACCCTGCCCGATGTGGAGGAGGATCCGGGGAATGATACGGATTATGAGACTGGGGAGGACTGGGATGGAGAGAGTTGTCCTGGGAGTGAAGTTCCGGAGGAGGATTTTGATTTGGATAGTGACGATGAGTAGCTACAATATAGTGATGTTAGGGTAAAGAACAAGAAACTGTCATTAGCCGATAGGATGATGATGCTAAGTATACGAAGGAGAGAACAGTTAGAGTAACTTGGGGGGAGGCCTAAAAGTAAATTTATCAAAGTTATAACAGAATTAAGTATAACAGTCGGTTCATCCTCCGCTTTTCGCTTCGCTTACAGTCGGCGAAAGCAATATGTACTCGAGTACTTGCCTTTGTTGCCAACTTCTTAGTCAAACTTTGTTCTGCTTGGGCCTTTGTGACTAAAAACACTGCTTCCTGCTTTCTTTGCTCATTTCGTACTCAGTGTACTCACCCTCGTCTACTTTTACTGACTTTCCATTTGCTTTTCGGTTTCAAGATACTCAGGCTTGGGAAATGAGTGAGAATTCCTGGAGGATTCCTAGTGACAAGGGTTTTTGATGATAGTCTAGATTGTCTACCACTAAGACACCCAAACTGGAAAGCCCGGCAGACACGTCATTTCTCATCCCTCAACCATGTGAGCATTCCCCACCTCACCTCGCCAGAACTGACTTACCTACGCCGATGACGACGACGAGGGGCAGGAAGGGCACCACTCATCACAACGGGACCATGGTAGTCTCTAGGTCCGTACGGATCATCCCACCACGGCACTGCCGACGGCGGGGTAGGGACCGGGGGAGGGACCCCGTAATGCCGTCGATGTCTTCTTCACATCTCGCGATCACGGTATCCAAAAGGATCTCGAGTGCCTCGACGCGGATCATCATAAATAAAGTCTTGACGTCTTCGCACACATTGTAGCTGGTCATACTCGTCCCCAAGAATATTTCTTCCTAAAAAGTCGCGGCCTCGACCAAAGAAGTTTCTGAACATTCTGTTTGACTTCTCAAGGTTTGTTTCTTATGCTTGTATGGTTTGTCTATGGGTTGGGTGCTTGAGCTGAAGATTTGAAGTTTTTTGCGGAAGGAGTTTGGGACTGTAAGGAGGAAATGGAAGTATAAATAGACCCATGGTGTATTCTGGAACCGAAAAGAATTTTGTATTTGAATAGAGTCAGGTATTGGAGAGTACCTATTCACGACAGAGGAGTTATTCAAAGAGAGGTAAAATCAATTGTTTTTGAGCCGAGTAATAGCCTGCACACTTTGGGCCTGGCCAGCGCTCAGGAAACCCATCATATAAAATTTATATAATAGTATTTCGCATTTTCCGGTGCTGTTGGGGAGTGAAGTTTAAGGGACAGGAAGAATCCTACATGGAATAGGGGGGACGGGTCACGTGCTCGCTTAAGCAACCTAGGTATCCATCACCCTGCCAGAGAGTAAATTTCAATCTTTGCTTTAAAGCCAATTTAAATTTATAGCTGCAAATGAATTTACTGATTTGAACTCCTAAGGAAATTTCGGCTCCAGAGATGGGGTACTTAAAGGCATCAAAAAACTCGAGTTACCATCTACATTTCATGTCAAATAATCTTCTTCAAGCCATACCACCATACAAGCAGTCGATCCATTTACGACTTTGCTTATTGATCTTAGATTCGACTTGGTCTCCGAAGCAACCAACCCCGACAGTACCTCCAACCCTCTATTCCCACCCACCACCCATCCACCTTCCGGTCGCAAAAGACCTAGCAACATGCTCGCTTTCAATATCCCCTAGTTCATTCTCAGACGTGGCACAGCTATCGGCCAGCCCTCGACTCGTCGCTCTCACCACACAAGCCTGGCCTACCTCAAGGGCGTCAAGTCTTCCCCAATCTTATCTCTAAATGTGGCTCTGTTGAGAAGACAGCCTTCTTTGCAACTCATGCACCCTGTCCGACCACCAACTTGAGCAATGCTCGCTCAATTTCTTCTGTTTGCATCAAGAATCCACCTGATGTCAGGTAAGTTATATTCCCCTACCTTTCTAAGGCTTCACTGCTCCGTGCTCACCTCTTACCAGCAACGTCAAGACAGAAATCATCGACATGCACCTCGAAAGCTACTCAAAGCTGCCTGACCAGGGTGTGCCTTACAACGACGATTTTCTTACGCATACCGCATACTACGAATCCCCGAAGTTGTCAAGCGACTCATCTCACTACTTCGGTCTGGCGGTCGAGTGGTTATACAAAAAGAACCTAGCTCCACCACGAGGTACCATACCAGGTCCTGCCTCTCCCTCTTCATGGCAGTGGAACCCGATCGACATGTATGGCTTAGCTCATAAGTTGAACAACAAGAAATTGTTGAATGCTGTGATGGGCCAATGGGTCGAAAGCGACGCTGTCCACAACTGCCTTCCGTCTTTGGGCTTCGTTGCCGAGGTGTACTCCAAACTCCCTGCAGATTCGCCACCCCGAAAATATGCATCTTGGGTCGTTTATTGGATTACCAGACAGCGAAGAAAGGGTTCTCATTGGGGAGTTGATGATATACAGGAGCTTATGAAGAAGCAGCCCGATCTCAAAAACGACCTTCGAAAGCATTTGGAGGAGGAAAAGGTCTGCGAATGTGTCCGAGACCCGAGAAAGGTTTCACGAGATGCTTTCCACCACTGAAATAGGGTAGTATTATTCTGGAGACAAAACCTTACGGCCTCAGGCATCAAACGGAGTAAATTTCGCCCGATTCAGCCATTTAAAAATAAATCACTTGATCCTCCCGGTTTATCTACTCCGTTACCGACAAGCCGATTAAATCACGTGCCATTTTACTAATCTCTTGTTTCTAGCGCTTAAATAAGTGATCACGTGCTTTTTTATTTAATGACTCCGATAACTTTATAATTTTATAAAAATAAGTCTATATAATGTTTAAAGCTTTATTTATTATATGTTTTACTTTAACGTTATATAAAAGTAATTATTTTTTATCTTTAATTTCTATTAGTATTTTTATAATATAAATATTAAATCTTGATTTATTAAATAACTTTATAAAGATAAACTAGTTTAGTTTTTTTATTTCTCTAAAATACTCGGGCTTATAAATCACGTGACGACAAAGAAATAAATAAGTACGTATAAAGTAATATTTATATTTATTATTTTTATTTAAATAAAAATTAATACTTGATTTAATAAATTTTATTATAACTTTAATTTTATTTAATAAAAGTAATTATATATAATATTTAAAATTATTAAATTAAAAATAATTTAATATAATATTAAAGTTTTTACTTTATTAATTAAAAACTTATTTTTAAATATATATATTATAAATAATATTATATTATAAAATAATTAAAATAATATTATTAAATAAATATTTTAATAATTTCGTTTATTTAATAATCTTTATTAAAACTTTAAATAAATAATAATAAACTTTATTTAAATTAATTATAATTATTTATAAAAATAAAATTAAATATTTATATAAATAATTCGTTTATATTAATAATAATATTTTTTATTTATAATAAATATAATTAGTTTTTTCGAAATTAATAATTATTTTTAATATATTATTAATTAAATTATATATATTTTTTAATATAAATTTATTATAAAAAATTATTATTAAATAATATTATAATTTAATATTAATTTTAATATTAAATTTTTATTTTAATATATATATATAATAAATATAATAAAATAAATATATTATTTAAATAAATATTATTAATAATCGGATAAAAAATAAAATTATTAATTAAAATTAAAGATTAAAAATTAAGCTTATTTATTTTTATTTTATTATAAATTAATTTTAAAAAAACTAAATAATATATTTATTATTTTATATTTAAATTATTATTTAATATATAATATAATTATTATATATATTAATTATTAATAATTAATAAAAATTTAATAAAAGAATATATATTATAAAGTATTAATTAATATATTAGTTATATATTATAAATATAAAAAACTTTTATTTTAATTAATTAATTTTATAAATATTATTAATAAATAAAAAATATTTATATATAATAAATTTTTTTAAATAAACTAAATTTATAAAAATAATTCTTTAATTATTTTTATTATTTTTTATTTTAAATTAATTAATTTATTTAATATATTAATTATTTATAAATTAATATTATTTTTTATATTATATAATATTTATAACTAATATAAATTAATTTAACGTTAAGCGAGATTTATATATTTATTTAAATTAATAATTAATTTATTATAATTAATAAATTAATATAATAACTCGCGATTATATAATTTAATATTTAAAAATATTATATAACTTTTAAATAAAATAAATATTATTAATAAAAAACTAAAAATATTTATAATTAATTATATTAAATAAAAATAATAAAAATAAAATAAAAAGAATATAATATATATAATTTATATTATATAATATCGAAAAAATAATATTTATAATAAAGTATATTTTTAAAAATAAAAGTTAACTAATAGTAAATAAAAATAATAAAGAATAAAATAAAGTAAAATATAGTAGTATAATTAAATTATTAGTCGAATCCCGGTTTCGGGAAAATTAAATAGTAGTAAAAATATAAGCGCAAGATAATTTTAGGCCGAGCGCACGTGCACCCTTTTAATTAGCTCGCTTGGAGCGCCACGTAAGACGCCACGTGCTTAATCGAAATAAGGCGGGCCGAGAAAGGCTACAGGAATGCCTAAGGCGATAAGGTTTTGTCCCCAGAATAATACTACCCGGTCAGGTCGATCCCTACACGTGACATGTCTCGATGTCTAGCCTATGCATATGTATACTGACACTGCGCACCAGGAACGAGATAATAATGTCCGCAATCACCTGCCAAGATTGCCTTAGCGGCTCAATCAAAGATGCAAACCCAACCGGAACAGTCACCACAATCCACGGCTTACCAACCTACGTTGCACGTCCAGAGGGTCCTCCAAAAGGTCTCGTAGTCCTGATCCCTGACATCTTTGGCTGGGAACTCTCAAATGACCGTTTGTTAGCAGACGCCTATGCCAAAGAAGGGGGATTCCTCGTCTATCTGCCCGATTTTATGAACGGTTAGAGCTACACCCGAACTTTCTCCTTTCCACGTCGTTGATGAGATATTCAGGCTTCATCCCCTCGGCGGGAGTCATGCACGCCATGGACTCCTTCCTCGCACCTTCACCTTCCGTTTTCACAACAATCTTCTACAAGCCGATATGGCTTTTCCATTTTATTGGTGCTGCTATCCCCTTCCTCGTGTTTAATCGCGAATCGGCTGTCAAGCCGAAAGTGTTCAAATTCCACGAAGCATTGCGCAACGATCCAGATACCAACTCACTGAAGATCGGCTCCGCTGGGTTCTGTTGGGGAGGGGGGTACACAATCTTTCTCGCTCAAGAACCCAATTTGATTGATGTTGGGTTCACGGCGCACCCGTCAAGGATGAAATTCCCAGAAGAGTGGGAGAAAGTGCAGAAGCCGCTGTCAGTCGCGATTGGAGATGTCGACATGGGAATTAAGATTGATATGGTAAAGGATATCAAAAATTTGTTGGAGAGCGAGACCAAGCCCAAGGGACAGAATGAAGTTGTGATTTATCCAGGGGCCAAGCATGGATTTGCTGTGAGAGCGGATCCGAAGGATGAAGGACAGACGAAGAGTGCTGGAGAGGCATTGACACAAGCGGTTGCTTGGTTCACGAAATGGATGGCTTGAGCTTTTTCGTAGCGGATTCATGCGGTAGTTGAATGCCTAGGCTTCTGGTTGTGTCAATGGCTCTGTGATTTAGTTTCTCTTCAATAAATACCCTTAATCAATTCGTACATTTGTAAGATCGCTTATCATATTTGGTGTATCTAGGTGATGCTATTGTATCCGATTTGACAAGTAGAAGCAGACCGGCTCAGTTAGGATGAAATGTATGTGGTGTCCTTGCAGGCGCAGAGCGCTGCAAATTCACAATTACTCCGCTCCAATTTTCAGACGAATAATAAAAATGCAGCACCACTCGACGTTGCAAATATAGAACACCTTACGGTGTCATTCTTACTGTAATATTCGGTCAATGACTCATTCCACAAAGAATAAGCAGAGGGCAATTTCTTTCCTGTTCTTGCAATTATGAGGAGGCCGCATCGGCGCCGAAAAGGCCCACTCTCCAAGGCCCGAGCCAGATCCAAGTTCCCGATTGGTGAGATCTTAGGCCGACCGCTTCACCGAGCGCCGACACCCCTGCCCCGGCTTTAAACGCTATCGCCACGAAGTTCACGCTGAGTGCAATCATCTCCATTGCTTCAGCAGTACATAATGCACGGAAAAGCACGGCGAAATTGGACTTTCTTCGGAAGTCAGACACTGGAGACGGACTGAAACAAAATTTTGATTAAGATCCCTTCCACGTCAAATCTCGCGATGGCAGATATCAATGACGAGAAGCTCGACCTCAGTAAGAAGCGGTCTTCGATACCCGAAGCGGCTCCTGTCGAACTTCCACAGATGCAAACAGTTGCGCAGGATAAAGAGAATCACGCGGTGCTAGACAAGTCAGCTAGTCAAGAGCCAAGGGACGTGGAGCAAGGCCAAGACAATCATCCCGCAGAGCCTCCGCCAGACCAGCCATTGCAAACAGTCCAATCAGCTGGCGAGGACTATAGCGTCTTGACCGTCACACAAAAGAGGATCACTGTCATGGCAGCTTCCCTTGCCTCACTCTTTTCGCCAATGGCAACGGCCATCTACTGTCAGTCACCCCATCTTTAATCTCTTACCGCAGAAAATTGACTTCTCTAGATCCGTCCCTAGATACTATATCTAAAGACTTAAATGTCACAAACACGAAGATCAACATCACAATTACTCTTTTCTTGGTATATGCCTCCCCTTTTCCTTTCAAAAGCCAGTATTAACCTTCACAGGTTGTTCAAGGAATAGCCCCCGCTTTCGTGGCTGATATTGCAGATCGCCAAGGTCGACGGCCTATGTACATATTCTGCTTCATCATTTTCACAGCAGCAAACATCGGACTGGCACTACAGAATAACTATGCAGCGCTGCTGATATTGCGGATGCTGCAGGCAGCTGGGTCTTCCGGGAGTGTGGCTTTGGCCAATGGTGTCGTTGGCGATATTATCACGTCAGCAGAGAGAGGAAGCTATGTTGCCTTCGCCTCTCTTGGTGGCCTCCTTGGCCCAATGATATCTCCGATACTGGGTGGCATCATTGGCCAGTATGCTGGCTGGCACTGGATATTCTGGTTCCTGCTGATCTTCTCTGCTGCGGTTTTCATCCCACTCATCCTCTTCATGCCTGAGACGTGTCGCAACGTCGTCGACAACGGATCTATTCCCCCTCCATTGTTCTCGAGGAATATCACCGACACTATAAGGCATCGTCACAGAGCTGAAAAGGGGTTGACTTTCAATGAAGCTAAACAGAAGGAGATGGCCGACAAATATCACTTTCGACTACCCAATCCCCTCTCGACCTTGAAGGTCTTGCTCGATTTGGAGAGTGCCATCCTTCTCGTCGCGACCGGACTTGGCATTGGATGTTTTTACGCCATCAGGTACGTTATTTCGTCTCTTAACACTGATTGGTACTTACTTCTCAACCAATCACGGGTGCCTCTGTGGCTTTTACAACGAACTACGGCTTCAACCAAATCAAAGTCGGCCTTATGTTTATCCCAATCGGAGGCGGAAGTATTATTTCCGCACTAACAGTAGGGAGACTCGCGGACGGGAATTACCGCCGCTGGGCCAAGAAGCTGAACATGCCCGTGGTCAAAAATCGTCGACAAGACCTCACCAACTTCCCCATCGAACGAGCCCGCCTGGAAGTCATATTCCCCTTATTCTTTGTATCCGTCGCTGTAATTATTGCCTACGGCTGGATCCTCACCAAGAAGATCAGCATCGCCGTTCCTATCGTTTTACTCTTCCTTATGGGCTTTTCTCTCACGGCTACCTTTCAAGTCCTCAATGTCTTGATGGTGGACATCTATCCTGGAAAGCCTTCCGTCGCAACTGCGGCGAATAATTTCACAAGGTGCGAGATCGGCGCCGTTTTCTCTGCTATATTGTTACCACTTGTGGATTCGATTGGGTGGGGCTGGGCATACACGCTTCTGGCGTTACTGTTTATTGGTTTTGTGCCCTTCCTGCTGTTTGTGATGCAGAGAGGCCCGAAGTGGAGAAAGCAGAGGAAGGAGAGCGAAGATAGGGCGAGGGTCCATCGACAAGAGAAAAGGGATTTGAAGAGTGCTGCAAAGGAGAGAAAGACTAATGGTGACACAACAATATAGAGCCTTAAAGTAGCTGGGCTAGCTCCAGGATATATTAGCTATGGTAGAAATGGTAATATAGATTTTTTTCTTGTGCTCCTAAGTTGATTTGGTTGAATTCTCAACTCTCAACTGTCACTACTCATCTGGTGTATGTCAAAAGCCTTGCCTTTGAACCTAGCTCCGAATGTCTGCAATTCAGTCAGTTCACAACTCGACCTCCACCTCGACTACGAAAATTCTAGGTCAGATACGTACTAGGTTTTGAAGTCGCCTGCTGCTCCATTGTTGCATAAACACCAAGCAAGGCACCTGCCAAGAACAGTTAGCAATCTCTCCCCCTGTCATATCAAAAATTTCAAAGTTTAGCAGTGACACACCTGCAAAGCCCCACGTCAAGCCCATTCCAGGAGCAGAGCCAATATCTTGTATCTGCCTCTTCCTTCCAGCGAGACCATCGAGAATGCGTAATGTGTGATGTTGCTCGCTCTTATTGCTAGGGTGATCTTTGCCCCCCATCGCTTAACATTGGCAAGATATCCAAACCGGGAAGGATAAAGTTCAGGACAGTAGTGATCCCTCCAAGCCACAATATATAGTAATCTTACCAAGTTCGTCCTCTTGGTTGATGGACCGCCGTAGCAGTCGTTACAGGGTTTTAAGTTTAACCGCATGACGATACCAAGATCCCAGTGATGCAGCGGTGTAGCGGTGGACAAATCAGCCAGAGTCCTGACAGAAACATCCCAAGGGCTTTTCTGATCCAAGAAAGCTGTGAGCCCGACTTTTGAGTCATGAGAATGAAGTGTGCTAATCGGGGGTAGTGCTAAGTTAAACGAGCTATAAACTTGGCGGCGACTTATGAATGATTGTCCTTTGGTTTCAGTAGAGCGGCGATCTGCTGACGAAGTGAGCTGCAACGTGTTTCATTGTCCAGGAGTGATATGATATACTTCATTAACAGGATAGTGCAAATATAATCTTATAAACTCTAATAGCAGAATAGAGCCCGGTAGGAACTCCAAGTATACCAATAAATTAACCAGAAACCCGTTACTATCTATAAAAGATTCTTTATAGTCGAAATTCTATTTATTGATATAATCACTAATATTAGTAACCAATATAGTATTATAAAAAATAGAAATGGGAGTATAAGAGTCAAAGTAAAGACAAGGTATAGGCAATAGATATAGGAAGACATTATATAAGAGCATGTGCCTTTGCTCGTCGTATACGTAACCCCACCACTAGTCTTAACTACTGCTTCTCCCCTACTAAATTTGCAAAGAAATCATGGAAAATACATTCATATATCCTTCTGATGATGTGTTGTAAATTTTATATTCTTTGAGATCTTGTCGAGTAAATAAAAGCTCCCAATAATTCTAATATCTATAAGCTTTTAAAATTATATAAAATAAAGAATTATAACTATATTAAATTCTCGGTTAAAAGACCAAAAATTGACTTTAATTGTTTAGGGTGGCAAATAGTAATTATCTCGGGAAAATCGAGTAACGGAGAGTTGTCGTGCTTCAGGAGGTATATGCTGTTAACTATAGACTAGTATTCGTCTTATCATTTGACCTCGGAGCTTATTCTACTTCCCTTCCTGTGCAACGCTAGCCATTCCCCCGATTTCAAAATAGATAATTATCCTACAAAAGAATGCCGAAGCTGCGTACCTGAAAAAACAAGACCGCCGCATCTCTTATGCCGATATATAACAACGACGAGAAAACAGCCGTACCGAAAACAATTTGAAAGACGTTAAATAGCACACCTCACGCCTGTAGCCCTATACTCCAAGTGCTAGGTTCAGTAACTTCTACAGCCACAAACAGGCTGTCGACATTAGCGGAGATAATTGTCTCATTCCTCCATATACTGGTCAGATTACGGCGCATGACCCGAAAAAAAGAAGCCGTTTTGTTACTATTATCACGCTGGGTATTGCTGTGCATCTCTTTGGACCTCCATTGGTACAGCTTAAAGCTTAGCACTGCTGGAGCGTGTACGCCAATAGTTGACAAGGACCAAGCGAGAGGGAGCCAGGAATCTTGACATCCCCAGCTGATAACTGTTCGTCTCCCAAGCTGAAGAGATGTTGTCATTACGTTCCAGATTGCAATACTGATGACAATATACTGAAGTAGTGAAAGAACGGCAGCCCAAGGTTTGGGTACTCGCCGGATCTTCCGTAGACCAAGTCCAGACGTCTTTTGGAGGAGTTTTAGTGGATCGCTATACGGTAAAAACCGAGTTGGGAAGGTTGCTGGTGCACCCATAGCCAGCAAGAACGATAGGAACGGTCTTTGGGAAGAGAGAAGGGAGATTTCAGAGATTGTAGGGCCGAGATTGGCGAGTATTGTAGGTGTGAGACCGAGTAGCACACTCGCGGCTGCCATATGGGAAACTATGGATTGGTAGACGGTGGCGAGAATGCAATCAGTGTGTAAATTGCAATAGCTCGGATAGCCCCTCCGATTGAGGTCCACTCGGGCAGTCATGTTGCCCATATAAGCCTGGAGACTTAGTTGACATGATGATATTGAGACTGCGCTTAAGGCAGATTCCAGTTGGGGATACCATTCTTGGTATTTGAGGGGGCGTCTCGGAACGATCTTACTGATATTGCCGTCTAGACCTGGCGGGAAAAGCTCGTACGGTTTGCGAGATGACAACCACACCAATGCAGATGGCGTGAAGGATAGTCATTAGAACTAGGGATAAGAATACCCTCTTCTTTGAAGATATACGATTGAATGCTGACTTTGAGGATAAGGGGTCTTCACTGATAACACAGCACTATCTCAAATTAGGAGTGACGGTATGTGACTTGTGCGCAGGAATTCGGCTTGGGTTTGGAGAGCACTGTTCCAGCTTGTTAGGCAGCATTGCCAGGCTTGGGAAAGTTACACGAAATCGCGTAACATTATGTCACGTTACGTTTTGCTACAGTAAACAATATTCTTTTTTTATAAAATCTTTCCTTAAATACTCCGAAATTCGAAGAAACTCTAATGGTCGCGACTAAGCAAAGGGGAGCAGCTGGAGCGGCGATCGACGGCAATAATAAAACAATTAATAGTATGACCAAATATTGTAATTTTCTTATTTTATATTGGTTTCCTAAGGCAGAAATGACTGAAGAATAGCGACATATTAATAAAAACTTTGTAGACTTGCGAGGGAGAGATTTAAGATGCCTAA
>Ga0302221_10001578_pt1 | contig 14618 bp, 10 predicted proteins | sample II_Palsa_E2_1_FD_193517 | JGI IMG/M metagenome (GOLD analysis project Ga0302221, IMG submission 193517) | Peat permafrost microbial communities from Stordalen Mire near Abisko, Sweden - II_Palsa_E2_1 | ecosystem: Environmental > Terrestrial > Soil > Palsa > Peat permafrost | place: Sweden... | reverse complement strand
CAAACCGATAGCGTTGGTAATTTCATGCTTGAAAATGTGCCTGGCGGGACGTTTGCCCTGCGGATAAGTTTTGTTGGGTACAATGGTATTTTCAAAGAAAATATACTGATCAATCCCGCAACGGGCAATTTAAATCTAGGCACGCTGCCGATGACCGCATCAAAGAACAAGTTACTGACGGAGGTTGTCATCACTGGCAAAAAGGAGGCATTACGAAATATAGACGGTAAAAAGGTATTTGCAGTTGACCAGAGCCTGGTAAGCAAAGGGGGGAATGCGGCGGATCTGCTGCAGAACGTGCCCACCCTGCAAATTGATGGTTACGGCAATGTAAGTCTCCGCGGATCTACCAATGTTAAAGTCCTTGTTGATGGAAAGCCTTCCATTATTGCAAATGGCGATATTACCCAGATACTCCAATCTATACCCGCCAGCGCAATCGAAAGCATAGAAGTGATTCCCAATCCACCGGCTAATTATGACGCCAATGGCGAGGGTATTATCAACATTATTCTAAAAAAGAACAGCAGGCCCGGATTAAACGGCTCCGCAGATATTGCCGGCGGTACGAACGATAACTATAATGGCGATGCCAGCCTGAGTTACCAAAGTGGCAAGGTAAACGTATACGGGAACTATAGCCTGAAGGATGGAAATACGCTCACCACTGGGTCGCAGCGCTACACTTTTTTAAAACCGACTGACTCCGTTGTGTATACGAATGAAACCTTTCCATACGTTACCCGAAACGAAATACAGTTTGTAAAAGCCGGCATTGATTATTCACTTACGCCCGAGAGCACATTAGGTATATCCGCCAGTTTTAATTCGCGTAACAAGCATGAGAATCAGTTTTTAAGTTTTACTACTTATTCTGCAGCTGACGCCCTTATTGAGTCCTACAACCGCTTTAATACCGTAAATAATAATGGCAACAGTTATGAACTTGACCTCGACTACAACCTACGTTTTAAGAAGCCCAAAGAGGAACTTGCGCTCAACTTCGCCTACGCATACGGTAGTTTCAGGGATTACCAGCAATATACAACCCGTTATAACCCTGTTAATGGCGTGGAATCACCCAATATTGATACACCGTTGATAAGTGATACCAGGCATAAGGCCACTAATTATAATATACAAGCTGATTATGTTTTACCAGTTGGTAAATCCGGTCAATTCTCGGCCGGTTACCGCAGCCAGATCACCCTGGGCAATAATGACCAATATGCCTATAACGTTTTAAATACGGGCGAAACTCCGCTTTATACTCTTACCGATTTTTTTAGCAGCAATAACCAGGTGAACGCCGTTTATTTGAACTATAAAGACCACATTGGCAATTTCAGCTATCAGGCAGGGGTAAGAGGAGAAGATAGTTACACCGACGCTACCTTTTCGAGTTATAATACAAATAATATGTTATTTGCCGCCCCGTTAAAAGTGCCGGTCAAAGGAATATATCCAAGTGTGCTGCTTACCAAAAAGCTTAAAAACAACAGCCAATTGCAGTTCACCTTTACCCACCGGATTTCAAAGCCAACGGTAAGGCAACTCAATTCGACAACGGATTTTTCCGACCCGACAAATTACAACAAGGGTAACCCAAGTTTAATACCGGAAGGTGTTACTGACCTGGAGTTAGATTATAATGAAACGTGGCAAAATATATCCTTTACCTCCGGCATCTATAATAACACGATCAATAATGTAATTAAATCTATTCAAGCCGACCCGGTTAATGATGAAACAACCACGATGCCTGAAAATTTAAAATACTCAATTACCACCGGATTGGAGTTTATCGGCCGTTTTCACATTGTAAAAGGATGGGACCTTACCGCCAATGCCAATATCTTTGACCGGGATAATGCTGCGGCTCCGCAATATGGTATCGCGGCCAACAACGGGATCAGCTGGAATGCAAATATCACCAGCAATGTAACACCCATACAGAGATTATCATTACAAATTCACGCAGATTATCGTGCAGCGAATATGTTTTTGCAGGACAAAAACCGCGCGGCTTTTGGAATGGACGCAGCTGCGAAGTATGACTTCGCCGGAAACAGGGCTGCGCTGAGCTTTAATGCAAATAACATTTTCAATGGCCGGAAGGTATCACTTTTAAGAAGCAGCGATGATCTCTTAATCGATTTAGAAGTTCGCAGAGTAAGCTCCAGAGCTACGTTTACGTTTTCTTATCATTTTGGCTCCGGCGGCTCAAAGCAAAAAGAGTCTAAACAAAAGCGGATTGAGGATGCGTCTTAAATCAAATGAAACATAAGCGTCCGTACTTACATAGGGGAACTACTGGTTTCTCAAAACATTACCCCGGAGGATTACCAAATAGTGAAGGCAGAGTATATAGACAAGATGGACAAAATGGAGGCTGTTACACGTCAGGATTCAAACCGTATCTTCAAAGCCGCGCCCAGCTTGAATTTCAAAAAGCGATTTTGTCGTAGTTCACCGGTTGGTTCACCGGGAATGTTGGGGCAAAATTATGGGTTTTTTATCCCTGCTTGCTTGAGTTCTTCGGGATCTACGTAGGTATACATTGCAGAGTAATGTCCGCTCACTACCCAAACTTCTGTCTTATTTAAATGCGTCGCGCCGAAGTCTCCAGCTGGACTGCCAACGTGAACGGGCCCATATTCTTTCATTATTGTTTGAGCAAAAGCAGCTTCCTCCTTAATGGTCAAATCCTCGATGATAATATACGTACCATTGGAGAATAGCACCCAATGGGGAAATTTTGGATTTATGGCTAGCCTGACGTGCTCGATTAGTGTAGCTTGACTGAAGAGGCTTGTGGAGGTAAAAAGTAGCAATATGCCAGGCAAAAGCGACTAAAAGATGCGAATGATATTGCCAATATCCTGGAGCGTTATTTCGAGTTGCAAAGCAATCAGATCTATGACTACCATCGTATTTGGGCATCTCGCCTGAGACATTGAGCCGGATCAGACACACGGCGGCCAGGAAAGAAAAGCCTGCCCACATTAAACAAACGGCGTCATAGGTTCATCCCGCCCGATGCTTCGATCCGTTGCGCCGTGATCCAGCAGGCATCCTCCGTACACAGAAACGCTACGATCCCACCGATATCCTCCGCCACACCTACGCGACCGAGCGTCGTCATAGCTTTCATACTGGCATTAAGCTGTGGATTGGGACGGCCCCGCCGCCGACGTCGGTGGCGATGCCTGCCGCCGGTGACCAGGGCGATCTTGTTCTTGCTTTCCATTTTTGTAGCTTTTTGCAGGCGCAAAGATCGCGTCAAAAGCTTAACTGGTCCTTGACATATATCAAGATACTTTCTTAATAAAAGTCATTGGCCGGACAGCTGCCGCGGAGGAAATTTGCCTAAACAAAAGCACATATTTATGGAATCGCCTTCCAAAGTAGCAATCATCGGCATGGGAAAGATCGGAACCGTCCTCGCCACCAACCTCGTCATCATCCTGGCCGTTTGGTTCGAAACGATCAAAGACTTTTTCAAAAAATACAGGGCGGAGCTGCAGGGAAAGATTATCATCGATCCTTCCAATCCACTCGCGCTCGCCGAAGGCGGCGGGTTCAAAAAGATCATCGACCAGGATCAATCCGCAGGGCAGCTGCTTTCCACCCTATTGCCAAAGGGCGCCAGATTGATACATTAATAAACTGAAAAAAACGTCATGGAAAAGACAGCAGTAACAACCATTGACACGGTCGTTAAACTCTTGACGAACATTGCAGATCCAAATGTGATCCGATCTTTAGTGGCGGAAGATGCCACGTATGTATCGTTGAACTTCAACAATCCCGATCTCAAAAAGATCATGCCCTGGTGCGGCACTAATATAGGGATATCCGCTTTTGTAAAAAATTTGCAAATGGTTTACCAATGTTGGGAAGCGCTCGAATTCAAACCCAGCGAGATATTCGGATCCGATGATCGGGTCGCCATATTTGGCTCCTTTAAGTATCGATCCAGGGTCTTGAATCAGATCGTGGATTCTCCATTTTCCATCTTCTCAAAAGTGAAGGACGGCAAAGTCACCTATCTCCAGTTTATGGAAGACACTTTTGCCACCGCTGCCTCTTTCCACGAGCGGTCAACAGGAGCTTATAGAAATTTTCCCAATTCTGAACCGATCAAAATTTGAGGAAAGGACGGCGTTGATCATTTGGATAGCGGGACAGTAACGAAAGACCCCCCCGCGGCGAAGAAAAAGCGAGCCCCTGGCCATAGGCTAACACCCTTTCTTTCCTATCCGGGACCCCATATCGATCCTGGTAATAATGATGGTTGCAGTCATAACTGTCCTGAACCAGTTGTTTCAGGTAGTAGCTCGGAGAATCTATGGCCGATCCAGGCAGCAGCCGATTTACCAGACCGCGACGCCAAGACCAGCGTCATATCCTATTGATAAATATCAAGCCAACTTTTTGATGTAAATCAAGAGTTTATTTTCTGGATATCGAGATGTTTGTTTTCGTAAATAAAAAGTGTAAACCATGCAAAATCAATATCAAAAAGTATTCGAAAAGCAGAAAGCGTACTTTCTTTCCGACGTTACAAAAACATACGAATGGAGAATCGAACAGTTGACCCGTCTCGGCAAAATGCTGGAGGAAAATGCAGATGCATTTAAAACGGCATTAGCAACGGATTTCAAGACCGCGAGTTTTGAACCGCAACAAGAAATCATGGTCTGTCTCGGAAGCATCGCCGAAACAAAGGAAAAACTTGAAGGATGGATGAAGCCTGAGCCGGTAGCCCTTCCAAAAAGAATGTCCGATACAGGGCACAGCGCATTTATATACCGCGAGCCCTATGGTGTAACGCTTGTCATTGGCCCGTTCAATGCTCCTATTGTACTATTGCTTGAGCCTTTGATCAACGCATTGTCTGCAGGAAATAACGCAATCGTCAAACCCTCGGAGTCAGTATCTCATGTTTCTGCAACTTTTGAAAAATTAATACCTCAATATTTTGAGGAAGAAGCGGTTGCAGTAGTCACCGGAGGGAAAGAAACAGTAACTCAGTTGCTGGAACTTCCTTTCAACTTTATTTTCTTCACAGGTAGCACAAAAGTGGGAAAGGTGGTGATGAGGGCGGCCGCGGAGAACCTGACACCCGTATTACTTGAGTTGGGCGGTCAAAATCCTGTCCTGGTCGACGAAACTGCAAATTTGAAGGAGGCTGCCCGCAAAATAATCTGGGGTGGCACCGCATTCGCCGGCCAATGGTGCGTTCGTCCTGGTTACATATATGTTGAAGAGTCAGTGGCTGAGGAATTCATAAATGCCTGTGAAGTGGCTTTACACGATATGTATGGAGATGATCCGGCAAATAGTCCTGACTATTCAAGAATTATATCTCAGAAAGATGTCAATCGGCTTGCAGGTCTTTTGGAAGATGCCAAGGTTGTTTATGGCGGAAAATATGACGTAGATCACAGATATTTCTCTCCCACTTTGGTTTATCCTGCCACGTGGAAAGATAAGATCATGCAGGAAGAGATTTTTGGGCCATTGTTTCCGATAATGCCTTACAAAGACGTACATGAAGTCATTACAGTTATAAAAAGTAAACCGCGACCATTGGCAGCTTATATCTATAGCCGAGATCAACAATTAATTGACGCTTTTACAACCAGCATTTCATTTGGCGGCGGCTGCGTAAATCAAAATAACCTTCAAACGTTTTTCACCGGCCTGGTGCCGTTTGGTGGAGTGGGAACTTCCGGATTAGGCAAGTATTATGGTAAGTACGGTTTCGATAGCTTAACGAATGCCAAAACGATCATCGTATCTCCGTCAAATCAAACTGTCGATGATTTTCTTCCCCCCTTTACTGATGAAAAAAAGAAAAATTACGCGTCCTGGTTCATGCCCGCATAAGGAATATCAACGTGAATGTTTAGAGGATAAAAATCATTAAAAATCGATTAAACAACAACCAGCTTTTATAAAGAAATGCAGTATGGCTTTTTCAGATGGTAGGCTATATTGACGACGGCAAAAAAGTGCCATTAGAGAGATTGCAATGGCGGTCAAAGAAGCATTGAGTAAGGATCGACTCCCTTTTGCAATAGCGTTCTATTAATTAAAATTAGACAATAATGCAAACAACTGCGAAACAGCCTGCCTTCCTAAATGAGGTGAATTATTTTTTTGATATCTCCACGGTAGGGTCGATAAATCTCAAGTATGGTCTGCGGAATGACCCCGTCAGACAGCCACACTACCAGATTGTCTGGATCACTCAGGGGAGCGGATACTTCAGCATCGATCTGGAAAAGTATCGGATCGAAGACAATAGCGCTTTCACGATACCGCCCGAAAGGTTTCATCAGATCGTGGCCGAAGGCCTGCTCTCGGGATTTGTACTTTCCTTTAATATCGATTTTCTCCATCTGGCCATAGAGAGTCCCGGACGATCTTTTTTCAAAGAGATCAGCTCCGACCTAAAACGGATAAAAATGTATTTACTTGATGGGGCCGACCAGGACCTGCAAGGCCTGCTGGCCGGTATCACCAAGGAGTTCAAGTCGCATAATATCTTTCGGCTGGAAATCGTCAGCGGGCTCTTCAAAGTATTTCTTATTTATATGAAAAGACAGTCCATCAGCATCCGGCAGGAAGAGACAAGTTGTCCCCGCACCCGACTTTTCAACAACTTCTATGCGAAACTCGACAACCATTTCAGGACGAAGAAGCAGGTAGCCGACTATGCCCACGAGTTGTCCGTCTCCCTCAACTATCTGTCTGATGTGGTGAGGAAGGTGACGGGACATTCCGCCGGCTATCATATCAGGCAGCGGACGGTCCAGGAGGCGAAGCGTTTGGTCATGTACAACGACGCCAATATGAAAATGGTAGCTTACGCACTTGGCTTCGATGATTTGGCACATTTCAGCAAGTACTTCAAAAACGCGGCTGGCATGAACTTCACAGATTTTAGAAAGAAAACCTTTAGCCGCCACGTAAACCAGGGCTAAAGGTTTAAATTTATGCCGTCAAGACTGCCGTTCAAAACAGGCGGTAAATCATCTAACCGGAGGTTATTTTCTTTTTGATGCCCAATTTTTTCATCCTGGAATATAGGGTCGACCCTTTCATATCCAGTATTTCAGCTGCACCGCCGCTGCCATACACCTGCCAGTCACATTTTTCCAATACAGAAATGATGTGGTCACGTTCGGATTCGGTCATGGTCTTCAGCACCGTTCCGCTTGAGTCGACCTTTTTCTTTCTGACGGGGATGGATACCGAATTGATAATGCGTCCATTGGCTAACAGGGCGCTGCGTTCCGTAATATTTTGGAGCTCCCTGATATTGCCCGGCCAGCTATAATCCTGCATTGCCCTGAGGGCCTCGTCCGAAAGGCCGCTTACCAATTTATGCCCCTTCTGAATAAACTGGTTAAGAAAATAATTTGCCAGATCGGGGATATCCTCCTTACGCTCTCGAAGGGGCGGCAACAGAATAGGGAATACGTTTAGCCGGTAATAAAGGTCCATCCTGAATCGTCCTGCTGCCATCTCCTCTTCCAGGTCACGGTTGGTTGCCGCAATCACCCTGATATCGATACTCTTTTTTTGACCTCCCAACGGTTCGATCTCCCGCTGCTGTATGGCCCTCAGGAATCGCACTTGCAGATCTAAGGGGAGCTCACCGATCTCATCGATAAAGAGTGTTCCCCCATCCGCTTCTTCAAATTTCCCGATCCTCTTCTGTGAAGCGCCGGTAAAACTGCCTTTTTCATGGCCGAATAATTCTGACTCGATCAGCGATTCCGGAAGCGCTCCGCAATTGACCACAACGAACTTCTTGCTATTGCGGCTGGAAAGCTGGTGTATTGTTTGAGCGATCAATTCCTTGCCCGTTCCGCTCTCACCTAAAAGGAGAACAGAAACGTCCGTCGGACTAACGATTTTTGTTTGCTCCAACACCTCCTTTAGTTTTTTGCTGTGACCGATGATCCCCGGAAACAAATTTTTATCTGCCGGGGAAGTGGCGGTTATAACAGTCAAAAAGTTTGTTTCTTTTTTTTGCTGATGGGCAGATAAGGCCACCTCGAGCATTATGATCACGTCCTTTCGGCGAAAAGGCTTTGCCAGGAACCCGTAAGGATTTGTCGCCTTGACCGCATTTAGTGTTTGCCTGTTCGTGTTTGCCGAAAGAAATATATAGGCTACGTTTCTGTCGCGCAGCATATGAGCCAAATCTACCCCCGTTTGGTCCCCGTCGAGATATATGTCCAACATGACGATGGAGGGCTGCTCCTCATCGAGTATTGTTAAGGCCTCGGGCACTGACCGTGCAATGGTACATACCGTATACCCGGCTCTTACCAGGATGCGCCTGAGATTACTAGCTTCAATAAATTGATCTTCCACAATCAGTACCTTACCTGTCATAAATTTTGGGTCTGTGTTTAGCAATTATTCTCTTTTTCCTGGCTTCCCCCAATGAATTCACGGTGAATTGCACCTTTATCGTCGTTCCGCCAGCCGTATCAAAATTAATATTTCCTTTCAGGTCCCGGGTCAAACCTTTCATTAAATCTATACCCATTGAATCCGGCTCGTTCTGATCAACCCGGCGTTGTATTCCTATGCCATTATCCGCTATCACCAGTTCCACGTTTTTACCTGTTTGTTTTAAACCGATAAAAATCTCCCCATGTTTGTTACCAGGAAAGGCATATTTAAACGCGTTGGTGACTGCTTCGTTTATGATCAACCCCAAGGGGATAGCCTGAGAGATGTCCAATTTGGTTGGTCCTACAGTATGGCGGAGTTTTATGTTCACCGGCGGCCCGAAGCTTTCTGCCAGATAGTGCGTGAACTCTTTGATATACAAGCCCATGTCGACTATTTCGATATTTTCCGATTGGTATAATTTCTGATGGATCAATGACATGGCATAAATGCGGCGTCGGCATATTTCGATCGCCTCCAAGGCGTCGTTTTCAAGACAACTTTCCTGCGATTCCAACAGACAGAGAACGGTATGCAGGTTGTTTTTCACCCGGTGATGCACTTCCTTGAGCAGCCAGTTTTTTTCTATCAGCAGGGCATCCTTCTCCGTCAACAGGCTTTCCTTCTCGGCGATGGTCAGCTCAAGATCCTGGTTGATCGCGCTAATCTCTTGTTGTTGTGCTTGCAATAACCGGTTGCTGTGCTGTTTTTGCCAGTAACGCCAGTAGCTCATGCAAAGCAGTAATAATAGCAGACCCGCGCCGCCGATAGTAAAATTCCGTACCGTTCCGGCATGCTGTAATTCAGCCTGTTGCAGTTTTTCCTTGTCCTCCAACTCATGCACTTTCTCATCTTTTTCAAATTGCAATTGCAGCTGGGTTATTTGCTTGGTTTTGGCCAGGGTGAAAATAGAATCGGTCAATGATTTAAACTGTTGATAGTCTTTGATGGCAGAGGAGTAATTCCCCATGGCAGAATCCGTCTTGAATAGCTCGAGGTAGGTATCTTTAAGCATTTCCACCTCACTGATTCGACTCGAGATGGCCGCCGCTTTCTGAAAACAAATGGCCGCCGAGCCATATTTATTGCGCGAAAAATAAAACTCGCCTGCCCGCCTATATGCCAATAGGCTGTTATATTTCCATAGAGTTTTCCTCCCAAGGCCGATCGTTTTTTTATAATATTTTTCGGCGAGACCATCCTCTTTTAGTATGCTGTAGCATTCAGCGAGCCTTGTTGCAATCGTAAATCGATCCTCATAGTTTGTTGGTGGCCTTTTTTTTTCCAGCTGCAGCAAATATTCCAAACCTTCTTTTGTTTTCCCGTCCTTTATCATGTCGCCAATAAGGTAATTGTTGACAGTATAAAATAACTGCTCGTATTTGGCGCCGCTGGCCAAAGCTTTATTATACCAATATTTGGCTTTATCATATTCTTTTAGGTGTTTATAAAGAACAGCGATCGTTGAATATAAATAAAATGCCTGGGCCGTATCGCTTGTAGCCTGGATGCTTTTGAGCATTTCGTTCGAATAATAAAGCGCTTTGTCAAAATTGCCTTTCGAGGTATTTATCATGACAAGCAGGTCATAAGTATAATGCAGCTTCCCACAGCCGGCGGATTTGTAAAGACCCAGCGCTTTCAGTACTTCATTTTCAGCGTCGTCCAATTTGCCCTGCTGGAAGAACTGATCACCAATAAATTTATGTACCTCCGCTTCTTTTTCTTTATCGTTAAGTTCAGTATAGATGGTCAGCGCATGTTCAATGGCATGCAGCCCGCGCATCCCAGTGCTGTCGGTCAAACTCATTGTCCGGCCTGCAACAGACAACCAGATATGCGCGGCTCCTGCCTTATCACCGGAAAGTATATAATTCTCGATTGCGCCCAGGTAAGCGGCCCGGGCTTTAAGCTGATCACCCCTTTCAAAAAGCACTTCAGCATTCAGATAGGAAACCTCATTTTTAATTTTAGTTATTTTTAGTTTTGCGTTCAATTCCTTTGCCTGATCAAGAAAAACATCTGCACTATCCAAGTCCCCCCGATCTTCCCCCGGTTTATAGAGGTAGTAGCTGCCGAGCTTTGTTAATATAGTAAGACGAGTGCTATCGTTATCTGTATTTTTCAGATCGGAAAGCAATTGGCTCGTGGATTCAGCTAAGGGCGTGTTTTGGGCCTTCGTAGTTGAATAGAAGGCAATTAACAACAGTAGCGCTATGGATGGCTTTCTCATCATTCAGTTATTTGGGCATATCCCGGTGTAACTCCGGTCACAGCTGGTCATCACCCATTTTTATGCTTCGAATATAACCATTTCAAAGGTCTTTGGAAATCATCGGTTTTGGGCGATATTTCGATCCCCCGTACCGAAATATCCGTACGTGTTGAAATATCATCATTTCCCCCTGGATTTGAGTACGCCTAATTTATTCTACTTCATTTGTTTAAGTGCTGGCATGATGGTTGCCCAAGGCCCGGGTACGCCTTTATTCACCATCGACAAGCTGAACCCTCTGTTCTTATGCACGATATTCTATTTAATTATATGGAATGTAGATCCGGCGAGAAATTAACGGAAAGAGAAAGAGACCTTATACTCACTGGTTTCGCGCGGAAGAAGATGCGGAAAAGGCAGTATTTTTTGCAGGAGGGCGAAGTCTGCCGACGCCTGGGGTTTGTCGTAAGTGGTTCAGCACGAATGTTTTCGGTTGATGAAAAAGGGCGTGAACATATCATTCATTTGGCACTGGAATCCTGGTGGTTAAGCGATCAGGAAAGTTCAACCAATCTAACTCCCTCCCGTTACTATATCGAGGTCCTTGAAGATTCTGAGGTACTCGTCATTTCTGTTCCAGATGCCTATGAGCTCAGAAACAAAAGCAGATGCTTCGATTTGACTATTAGAGCGCTCGACAAATATTTGGTGGTCACCTTGCAAAACAGGCTTCACGCCGCCATTGCTATGACGTCTGAAGAGCGATTTGCTGATCTCTCCAATCATTACCCCGAATTCCTGAGACGTTTTCCGATGACCATGATAGCGTCTTATTTGGGCCTTTCCCCAGAAACACTTAGCAGAATCCGTAAGAACTCGAGACATAGGTTGTGATATTACCTTCAATTGCATATTAATTGCTTTGCAGCCCTTTGGCGTTGACATATGTCGAAGCCATTTCTTAATTTATGTCATTTATAAGTCTCCGGTATAATGGTATGTTGCGTTCATGAAAATGAACTCAAACAAGACCTCATTCGATAATTCCTACAGATACGGCAGCCTTCTTGCGGTTTTCAGACTTATAATAATCCAGGCATTAGTGGTTTTAGTTATTACCAGTCAAGTTCGTGCCCAGGATCCTGTTTTGCCCGGCACAAACCTAGGCCTTGCCAATGTCTTTGACGGCGTTGCAGGGAAACCCGGGTTTTATTACCAGAGTTTTGTGCAGGCCTTTCAGACCCTCGCTTCTTACGACGAGGCTGGCCATAAAAGCCCTTCAAGCGTAAAAGTAAATTCGCTGCTGGAAATGAATCAATTCCTCTATCTATCACCCCTCAAGGTTCTTGGCGGGAACTTAGGTGTAACGATTCTTGTGCCGCTCCTTCAAATCAATTCGGCAAACAAAGGCGGAGCCGCGCCGACTGCTAATCCGGGGGTATTCGGCGATCCGCTGCTGGGAGTAGCGGTTCAATGGTCAGACAGAAGACTGCTCGGAAAGTCATTTTCACATCGCCTCGAACTGGACCTGAATATCCCAGCGGGTAATTTTGACAGCGCTTATACGATCAATCCCTCTGCTCATTTGTGGAACTACGAAATGTACTATGCTTTCACGATCATGCTGAACAAAGAAATGAGCGTGAGTAACAGGAACCAACTTAATTATAACGCACACATCATCGGCTCGCAGGCTAAACCAGGCGCGTTTTACAATGGGAATTATTCGATCGATTATTCCATTGTTCCGGCTTTTAAAGTAGAGGTGGTTGCCTATTTCCTGACACAATTTGTTCAGGATAGTTACGGTGGCGATTATCATTATTATCAGGACCGATTTGGCATTTACGATACAAAGGAGCGCGTATTCGGATGTGGGCCGGGGGTTGCTTTTTTTTCCACACGTGGAATTGTCGTTGAAGGAAAAGTTTTTTTTGAAACAGCAGCTAAAAACCGATTTGCCGGAACACGCCCAACGTTAAGGATCGCAGTCCCCCTTTCTAAGTAGACATTTGTCTACAATAAGTTTTGACGATTATCAACAAACATATGTTGCAATAATCAAGATTCAGCCACCATTAATTTCGCAATTTTGACTAGATACGGCCGCCGAGAAACTTTGATGTTTCCCAAGATCATAATAGTAATGAAATGACAAAATGGGCTTTCAATAAGATCAAAACGGCAGGCTTGCCGGTGGTATTTACAACGAAGTTTTGCCTGTGGATGAGCGTCGCCCATGCACAGCAGGCTTCAACACAGGAACTCAAATTGTCGCTGAAAGAAGCGATTGCTTTGGCAAAAACACAAAATATCACGGTTAGGGTTGCGCAACTGGAGCAAAAGGCGACCCAGGAGGATGTGAAAGATGCCCGGAATAGTGTTTTGCCTGCGTTCACGACGGGCGCAGGTTACGAGCGGGATACCAAATTAACCTTATTTCAACACGGTCTGCATGATGCCGTCTCTATTCCCCCTCCCCCTACTGCTAACGTCGCTTATCAGAGCACAGAAATGGCATTCAACCTATATTCCGGTGGAATAACCAGGGCATTGATCCAAGAACGGCAGGCGGGCAAGGAGTTGGCCGATATTAATTTTAGAGACCAGGCCGGAAATACCTCATTGCAGCTGGTGGTTCGCTACCTGGAACTGGTAAGACTGATTAACCAGCGAACATTAATATCCGACCAGTCGGAACGGGCAAGGACCCGCGTGAAAACGATTACTGCCTTATATAAAAACGAGCGTGTCACGCGCAGCGACGTACTCAGGGCAGAATTGCTGCTCTCTAACGTCGGGCTGGACAGCATACATAATCAGAATGATATCGCTATTGCCAGCAATAGGATCACTGTTCTGTTGCATCTGCCGGATACCGTGCAGGTCACGCCAGCCGATTCCGCCAATATGAACAGGCCAGCTCCGGATGAGTTAGATCGTATTACCGGCAACGGAGTAGAGGCGGCCTACGCCGTTCAACGGACAATGATGCAGTCCAGCATTCAAGCTGCCAGGGTAAAAGGGATAAAAGGGAATAGCATGCCGACCATTTCCCTTGTATCGGCTTACGGGTTTTCCTACCCCAATTACCTGGATTTCCCGCCGGTGGACCAGTTATATAGCATTGGCTACGTAGGCATAAAGGTCTCTTATGCTATTTCGTCGCGTTACCAGAATACGCATAAGGTTGCATCTGCAGAAATAAGACTGGAGGAGATCAGGCAGAACCAGCAATTGGTTCAGGACAATACCCGGGAACAAGTAAAGTCACTACTGATACGGTATAAGGAATCGCTGAACCGGATTGCGGTGTCCAAGCAGTCAATCGAACAGGCCACCGTCAACTACCGGATTGTGAATACCAAGTACTTTAACCAGCTGGCGTTGTTGACTGACCTGCTTGACGCCGATAACCTGTACCAGGAGGCAAGGTACGATCTCATCAGCGCGGAGACTGATGCATCCTTAATTTATTACAATCTGCTCTATGCCACAGGAAATTTATAACATGCTAAAGTTACAAGATGGAAAATACTGAAAAAGAAAAAGTTCACCCGATAAACGTAGTCGTTTCCGTTTGCGCTTTGCTCATCCTTGCCGGGGGAATCGTTTTTCTCGTAAATTATCTCGTCCGCGCCAGTAAATATGAAGAGACAAATGACGCACAGGTCGAGGCCTATATCACTCCGGTTTCGGCGAGGGCCGGAGGTTATATCAAAGAAGTTCGTTTTCAGGAGCATCAACGGGTAAAAAGGGGCGACACCCTGCTGATCCTGGATGATCAGGAGTACTTCCAGCGGGTCAGGGAAGTGGAAGCGACGATAAACAATACCGCAGCAGATATAAAGGTCCTCGAAGCGACGATCAGATCCGCCGAAACGGACACTCTGGTCAATCGTGATCAGATAGCGGCGGCGGA
>Ga0302221_10001575_pt1 | contig 14627 bp, 11 predicted proteins | sample II_Palsa_E2_1_FD_193517 | JGI IMG/M metagenome (GOLD analysis project Ga0302221, IMG submission 193517) | Peat permafrost microbial communities from Stordalen Mire near Abisko, Sweden - II_Palsa_E2_1 | ecosystem: Environmental > Terrestrial > Soil > Palsa > Peat permafrost | place: Sweden... | reverse complement strand
AAATTATATATTTTATATAAGTTTAATTTAATAAAAATCTTAATTTTATTAAATTTATTTTATAATTTATTTATAAATAATAATATATAATAATTCTTAATAATAATTATATTTATTTTTAATAATTAATATAAAGTTTTATTTTTATTTTTTTTTAAATATAAATAATATTAGACTTTTTATTAATAAATTTAATAATTAAATAAATTTTTTCTTTAAATTTTTATTAATATATTTTTTTAATATCTTAAAATTAATTTTTAATATTTAATAAATTAATAAATTAATAAAAATTTTTTTTTTTAATAATATCTCGTGATTTTATTATTTATATTAAAATAAAATCTTAATATTTATTTCTTCTTTAAATAAATTTATAAATTTATTATATTTTTTTAATATTTATTTTAAAAATAAATCTTATTTTTTTTTAATATATATCTTAACTTTAATTAAAAAATAATATAAATCTCTTTAAGGTTTTATAAAAAAATTAATTTTAATTTTTTTTTATATAAATAAATATTTATTTTATAATAATATATTTTATTCTTAATTAATATTAATATTATAATATTTAATTTAAAATATCTTTAAAATAATCTTATATTATTTAATAAATATAATATTAAAAATAATATATTTTAAATATTTTTTAAATATTTTAAATATAATTTTTATAATTTTTATTTTTATTATTTTAGATTTTTTATTAATAAACTTTTTATTAATTATTTTTAATTTATAAGAATAATATTTAATTTTGGTTTTTAGTTTTAATTATAATATTTTTTTTTTAATATAAAGTTTTTTATAATTCTTAAGTTAATTATAATTTATATTTTATTACTTTATTTAATAATTTTAATAATAATTATAATAATAAATTATTATTTTTTTATATTAATTATCTCGTAATATTTTTAAAATATATTAATTTATTATTAAGATATTTCCTTAAATAATTTTATTATTTATATTTTATAAATTTATTTAATTTTAAATTTATAAAAAAATTAAATATTATTTTATATATTTATTTATAATCTTTAATCTTATTCTTAAATTAATAATTTTTATATTTTTTTATTATTTAATTTTTCTTGTTTAAATATAGTTTTTAGATTAAATAAAAATAATATATATATTTAATTATTCTTGATTTTTATTTTATTTTATTTTATTTATTAATAGTCTTAAAATATTATTTTTTAATATATTTTTTAATTAAGTTTTTTAATAAAAGTATTATTTAGTTTTCTTTATTTAATATTTAACTTATTATTATTTTATAAAATTAATATTTATTCTCTAATATTATTATTTTATAAAAAAAAAAATTTTTATATTTTTTTTATTCTTAATTATTTATTAAACTATATAAATAATATTTTTTTTTATATAATTTCCGGTTATTATTTTAATATTAATAATTTTTTTTATTTATATTAAACTTTATTTAATTATTAAACTTATTAATATTATTAATTTATATATATATATATATTTCTTTTAATTATTTTTTTAAAATATTTAATAATTATTATTAATATTATTAATTATATTTTAATATTTTATAAATTTTAAAGTATTTTTTTTATTTATTTAATTATATATAATTATTTTAATAAATTATAATCTTTATTTTTTTTTTATAATATTTTATTTTTTTAATAAAACTTTATTATATATTCTAATAGTTTATATTTAAAATATAATTTTTTCTTATATTATTTTTATATTTTTTTTTAAGAATTTTTTTTTTTTTTATATTTTAATAATAATATTTAATTTTATAAATAAATAATATTTATTTAAAGTTTTTTTTTATTTATATTTTTATAAATATTATTTATATTTTTTAAGATTATATTTATATATATAATTATTAATCTTAATTATTAATATAATAAATTTTTATAAATTATTTAATTTTTTAAATTTAATTATTTTATTTTTAATTATATTTTTAAAACTAATATAAAATTAATATTATAAAATTATTTTATTTTATTAAGTTTTTATTATTAATTATTAAAAATTTATTATATATATTATTATTAAGTTTTTTTTATTTAAAATATTTTAAATTATATTTTATTTTATTTTTTTTAATATCTTTAAATATTTATTATATTTTTTTTATTAAAATCTTTTATAATATAAAAGTATTTAATAATATTTTTTTTATAATTATAATATATTATTTTTATTTATTTTTATATTTTATATAATTAATTAAAAAGAAATTAATTTAATTAAAAATATTTTTTTATAATATAATAATAATTTATAAAATTTATTAAGTCTTTGTCTTAAATTTATAATTATTAAAGATTATATAAAATTTATATTAAGCTAAGAATAAATTTAATTTAAACTAATATTTTTTAAATTTATTAAATAATTTAATTTTAAGGTCTTTAAGAATAAGATTCGTTTTCGGAATAAATATTTCTTGTTCCGATATAATCTTTTTTTTATTAATATTTTTTTTAATAAATATAATTAATTTATCTTAAATTAATATTATTATAATAAAATATTTAAAGTATAATACTTATAATCTATCGTGATAAAAATAAACTTTAATATATTAAATATTTAAAAGATTTTAAATAAAAAATCTTAATAGTTTATAAATATTATCGAATAATATCTTAAAGTATTATATAATTATAAATATATAAGAAATATTATTTAAATTAAATATAAAGTTTTTATTTATCCGGGAATATAATTTCTTTATATAATTCTTAATATTATATTAAACTCTTAAAGAGTCCTAGATTCTTTAAATCTTTAATCTTTATAGACGGGTTTATTAAGATCTATTACATGACTTTTATATAACCTTGTTATATATCATTAAGTTCTTTATAATATAACGTTCTTTATGCCCGAGCTTTAAGTCTTAACGATGGTTTATAATACCGATATCCCTCGTTAAAGTATACTTTACATTAAAGCATGTTTTAATAATTTTTTATTTTTTTAATAATTTTATAATTATTAATTTTTTTTAATCTAATTTTTAAATTTTAAAAACTATAAATTTATTAAATTATATTAAAAATATTTTATATTTATATTATTATTATTATTAAATTATTTATTTTAAAATTAATAATTTTTTAGTTTAGTTTTATATATAATATATAATATATTATATATTATTTTAATTTTTAATTTATATATTAATAATAAAAATTTAATTAAATATATATATATATATATTAAATTAAAAAAAAAATTTAAAATATATATATAAAAATAATTAAATAATTTATAAATATAATTTATTTTAAAATTATTTATAATAAAAATTTTTATAATAAAAATTTAAAAATATATTTTTATTTAATTTGATATTAAATTTTTTAAAATAATTATAAAAAAATTAAAAAATAATATTAAAAAAAAACTATCGAATCAAATTAATTCGCAAATCCGAACGGAGCCCTAAACATGAGTTTGTCTCAAGTGCCTCTCAGGCTACTGCTGCCCCTGAAATCACGTGCAGTGAACGGCTGACCCTTGTCTAAATCGTTGGCACTGAGTGATCTCAACCTTGCTTCGAATCTGTCTCTTCGGGGGAGAAAAAACTGGCCGATTTTAGGGTGTTCGCGCAGGGGCCAATTTCGGCCAAGTTTTTCTCCACCGAAGAGTCTGTCAAGCATCTTGGCATCTTAATCAGATTCGAGCTCTTCAGTTGCCATAGCTCTTCAGTTGCCATAGCTCTTCAGTTGCCATAGCTCTTCAGTTGCACGACACCAGGAAACATTTAGAAACTTTTCCTGTTCATGACGCTTACAGCTGGTTACGCAGGCAGTACCCAAATAGTTTTTCGTTCCATAGTCAAGAAGAGTACACGAGGGCGGCGGTGAAGCTGCTCCAGGATAACGGGTTGTTGTCACGAAAGCCCGAGTCAGCGAACACCTTCTCGTGTTTCGGCCTGCAGTTGGTAAAAAAAAAAAAGAGACGCATATAGGCTCGAAATAAGTGTCAAAAGGTGTTGCCCGCATCTCATTTCTATTCAAGCGGATTCGTAAATTGGCCAATAGCGTTTGCAGAGGGCAGAGATCAATGACACTTCTGTTCTGGTACAGTAGCATTGAGCTTTGACTTTCAGTTCGCGCACTTAATTATTCGAAGAATATGTCGATTTGAAACTTGAGATTTGCTCGTCTTGCATTATTTCACGTAACGAGTCGCAATGGAAAGAGAGGCCCAAGTAGAATGGGTGTGTTGTATCAGCAAATCCAAGCCTATGGGGTGTGTTAGGTTATGATGTACAAGACTGTTTGACTCACACTCCTCAATTTGGAGAAATCAATTTCGATGATTTTGTTGGGTCCCGGATGTTCTATTTTCAGATCTGTAGGAACTAATAATTCAAATCTGTACCTTAATTTTGTTGGATTTGTGCGATGCGTCATGAAGCTGTGAAGTCATTGAGGGTATTTTCTACCCACCATCAACCCCGCCTGCTCGGGACGTTGTATCCCTCTCAATTAGCCACTCCTTCTGGGGTTTGAAGTAATGTACAGTGCATGAAAGCACTATACACATTATTCATTCCGTTTGTCCAGTTACCGAAAAGAAAAGCCACGGGTTGAGAACTCATGCAATTCAGATCTTGGAGAAGAAGGCCGTGCGGTCGATGAATTGAGGAAGACGGAACGAGATGCTTTCCTCATATTCCCTGTTCCGACAAATCAGGACCCGTCCATATTAATGGAGCTATAACCTTCGAACTCGGCTACGCGGATAATTCATTTATGCGTTCAACAGGTGCTCAGGCAAGACCATAACACGTGGCTAAATAGCATGTTTCGTACTTCTCGTCCCAGGACGAACCTGGACTTCAATTCAACCCACGGGACAGCAGATTGATGGATGGATAAGATTTCATATTCATGCTTTAAATGTACAACAAAATGTCCGAAACGTGCAGCAGAGAAGCTTATCAATCGAGGACAAATTAATGATTTGTAGGGAGAGAGTTGTGAACCTCGATCCGCTGAGCTGGGCCCGCTCCTCTCCACGGTTCTCACAGGCCCACCACGTCCACCTGCGCCTCGTGTATTCACTTTCCCCTCCAAAGACGAGCTCTGAGCCAATTTGACAACAAGAGTCCTCCCTATCTAACTCCACATGGCATTAGATTGTTACTGCGGCAGGGGCGCGAGGATATGTCAGACTTCCATCATGCGCCACACCCACCCATCCCCTCCGGAAGCCGTCGACGGCAGATCTCCCACGCAGCTTGACCAGATTTCCGAGATATCCATCTTCATGACTGAGGACGATTTTACCCCAGCAGACGGGACACCTTTTACCCCACATGGAACGAAGCTCTCAGTACCTCAACCCTTGCAACAGAAAACCTCGCAATTCAAGGAATAGGGGGGGGAGGCAAGTCCTCGATGCAAAGCGAAGTAGAGCATCGATGAAAGTTTTGCCTTTGAAAGAAGGAGTGCATGTCGCTGTCTGTCGTCTTCCCTGTTCCTGCGGGTCTCTTTTGTCTGCATAATTCACTGCCCTCGCGCTTTGACAGACCGAGTGTCACAGACTCTCCATTTTTCTTATAATCTATGTCTCCCAATTATTTCCCACTCCATCCCTGAATCTCTTGAACTGCGAGTTTTGGTTGAGGAATTTTGTGCTTCTATCACAATGGAGAAAAAACAGAATCCGAGAAAGACCATATTCGGGACACTGGATTCGATACTGGAAATATAACCATGCCAACAAACGAAACCGTCAACGGAAATGGCATCAGGGAAAAAGATCATGCGGCTCCCGGCAGCAACCACCTCGAAAATGGACTCTCTGATGATCTCATCCAGCAGCACAGGGAGTAACTGATAGCTCACCATGGAAGAATAGATCTCAAACCACTGCCGACGATGGACCCCGCGGCCCCATTGAACTGGCCAGCTTAGAAGGTATATCTTCATTACCCAACAATAAGAAACCAATGGAAAGGACGGGGGGTTCGCGAGAAGGAGACCGGAGAATGAGCTAGGTCAGGTGAACACTATCACCAGATGAATGTGGGTAGATACCACCTCCTTGCATGAATCAAAGAATGATTGTGACGTGGAAATCATTTGTTTAAAATCTCATCTAGTTGGCGAAGGTAACGTGGAAAGGGGGTTTGTTGACAATTGGCGCGGCTCGGCAACCGGTATCAATAAATCCCGATTTCCCTTTACCGAACGTAAAACTGGAAAATAAAGCTTACCTTAATATGCCTTAATAAAATAAGCGAATTTAGTATAGATGGTCTGGGTTGTGGTAGGAAAGAACTTTAGTAGGCTTGCCGAAAAGTGTAAATTAACTCACAACGCCGTATGCGGTTAAGAGATATTCTCCGCCCCAGATACCCAGGCCGCAAGGTTGAGTTTCTGGTCCGAAAGGATTCTTTGCCATTTTCGGACTCGAGACATTTTTTAATGAACAAGAAGTTCCTGCTTTTTGAGGGAAGAATTTGGTATTGGTTACCTAAGGAAGGATGCGGTTTGTATCTTTAATCAGGGCGTGGAGATGAATATCTTAGGCTGGCTGAAGTAGACTTAGATTGGCCGCCGTTGATGCACTGCATATGAAAGACATTTCTTGGCTATCATCTAGCAGAAGGAAAATAGACATTAACCCGAAAATGAGCAGTATCACCGAATCAAGCACGCTTCTGCAGTATGCGTCTCATCAACTTTGTGATGAATTTTTCTAAATATGGGAAAGGCAGCCATAGACTTCGTTAGAAGAGCAGTTCTGTGGAGACTTCATGGGAAACCCATTCAGTATTCAGGGAAGCCTGTTGCCTGTGATGTGAGCTTACTGCCTGAACGAGCTGGTGAAGAGAAGTTGTTTGGGGAAATTGTGGAATTTGAAGAGGCTGCGAGAAGGAGGTGGGGCAGTGAGTTGATAGGGAGGGGAGAACGAAGAAGTGTGGTATGTTTGCCCCCCTTGGAAAATAAATTTAGTTGAGATGACTCTTGATTAAATTATGGAATTCGACGTTTTTGTCTTGATCTGCGCTTTCTAATAACATCAAATGCGGAGGATTCTCAGAGGTAGACTAAAAAAAAGGCGTGCTGTTCAGGGGTAAATGCCATATCAGCGGCCACATACACTCACCCGACCGTATTCATTTCACAACCTGACTCTCCCACCATTCAGTTCTTCCCAGTCTTGTTTCCGGAACTTGACGTAAGTTCCATTCTTCAACCAGAATAACTCATCCTGCCCAGTCTTTTCGGGGTCGACGCCTTGTGAACGGACGATATGCTTTTGTTGCTTATTTGTCCCCGTTACCTCCATATTCTTGGTTAGTCTCAGGAATAGCGGAACTGCGAATCGAGGTAAGGTCGCATGAGCATGCTTGGCCAAGTCACTCAACAACCTGTCGGTAGGTTCTTCTGCCAATACAATGGCTACGCAACCAGCTCTACCATCATGATGTGGTAACTCCACACCGTAGACATTCGCTTCGTGGACCGCGACATGACTACCGAGTGCTTCCGAGACCTCGTTTGTGCTGACGTTCTCGGACTTCCACCGAAACGTGTCCCCAATGCGATCATTGAAATAAGTCAGCCCTTGGCTGTCCCATGACACCATATCGCCAGTTCGAAACCACGCATCGCCTTTCTCGAAGACATTCCGCATGACCTTACTTTCTGTCGAATCCTTGTTATTAAAATATCCTTGGTACTTCGACTCGATCTGATCGGCATCAAGTTTGTAGAGCAATTCTCCAGCATCTCCACGTGGAACCTTCTTGCAAAATCCTGTTTTTTTATCTCGAGATGGCAGCTCGGTCTCCCAGTCAAGTTCCACAACGGCAACGCTTGCGTTCATGAGTAATCCTGCCACAGAGCCGTTCCTTCCAATAGCGCCCTTGGAGAAGTCATTCCTGCTGAAGTTCCAAGAGGCAGATGCGCCTTCGGTTGCGGAGTAGAACTCTGCGATTCCTTCAATTCCAAAACGTTCCTTGAAACGATTCCAAATATCTGGTCGCAGACCATTTCCAAAGGCGACTCGAACATCATTCTTTTGATCTAAATTCTCGCCTGTTGCAGGATCAAGTTGAGGTGGTGCGGCGAGTAAGTATCGACAGGTCTCCCCCACGTACTGAATGGCTGTGGCTTTGCTATCTCGGCACTCTCGCCAAAACGTTTTGGTCGAGAACTTCCTGCCTAGGGAGAAGGTAGCTCCTAGACAGAGTATGTTACAAAACCCCAAGACGGCAGCAGAAGAGTGGTATAAGGGCATGCACTATTTCAGTCAGACAAGTAATCGTCGAAATTTGAAGTGGACTAACCGTATAGAAAACATCTTGTTTAGTTATGTGTGCCCATGGAGGAATAATGCCGGCTCCGACTAGAATCTTTTTCCAACTGACAATTGCCCCTTTCGGAAGTCCTGTGGTGCCGCTTGTGTAAATCAGGATTGCCAAATTGTGCGCCTTGTCGTCTGTCCGAACCTTATCTGGCTCGCGGACACCTTTGGTCGACATCGCCTCGGCTTCTAACTGCGGATCGAAAATCTGGAATTGAACATTGGGCAATTCATCTTGGACTTCTTGGGTAATTTTGTCCCTGATGTCAAAATCCACAAGTATAAGCCGGGCAGTCGAGACTCTGATACAATGTGCCAATGCCTTTCCCGTCAGGTTGTAGTTGATAAACGCTGGCTTCGCACCAATCGCCCATAAGCCCAGCCACACAAAGATGAATATATCGGAATTGACAAAGTCCATTGCAACAATTTCTTTTGGCTTGACGTTGTATCTTGTCTTCAACCATGTCCCATATTTGAGAGCTGTCTGGTACACCTCCTTGTATGTCCATTGTCGGCCTTCGAAGATGAGGAAAATGTGGTTTGCTTGTTTGCCCAGCGCATGGTCCTCAAGTTGGTAGAAGAGATTCAATCGATCCCTCTTCTCTTTAATAGTAGTCAAGGCTTGGCCATACAGCCCGGCGCCAAGCCAGCTACAATCATAGGAAAAGCCGGTTCTCGCATCGAGGTACGCAAGCCCAGCAAGGGCAGCTGGAGCTGCCAATGCCAAAGGAACTGTAGCCATTATTATTAGTTGTGCTATGGTCTGAGGTCTGACATAATACTGACCAAGCATTCTCTACCTTGTGTGTGAACGTTGGAGAGAGGTTCGCGTTGTGATTCTGGGTGTGAGTTGTCAAGGGGATCTAAAAGAGTTCGCACTCGCCGATGTCATAAACGTGTTTAAGAAGAGGAAGAGACGAAGGTCAAGATAAAGGAAAGTCAGCATGCATGATCGGTTGAATGCAAAGGAAAGTTGAAAGCTTCGGGGTGGTACGCAAGTACTATGAGGTATCAAGTACAGCTCATGCTAAACGTACAGCCCGCTCTAGCCAAAATCAAAATACCGAGGCATCTTTGGTCGCGGAGTCGGAACATTGCCACAATTAGCCCGATCGTGCACGCTCCCCCGCATCTGGGGGTGGAACCCTAGCTCCACACGGAGGATCTTGAATCGATGTTTTGTTGCTGCAATAAGGTTTATAAGGCAATAGAGAAGTGAGGTGAAGTGAAGTAGTGAAGAACAAATGCAGAAATTCCTCTCTCAGATCTCTACCCCAAGGTTGAATAAGGCTTAACTCAAACTCAAAATCGGATCACGTGATCTGGTCTAGACTCAACACGGCTCGGAAGGCTCGATCCTTACCTAAATCCGTTGAATAGCTGAAAGGCAACACAACTCCAATGGCGAGGCTGCGGTACAGTATGCGGTCCTACGTTGGAAAGATTTTCTGGCTCCGCTGTTTTCTTTTACAGTCAAACCTCGATATAACGATACTCTCTTATAACGATTGTTCCGTGCCCCCCATACAAAAGCCTCGCTGTATCGTTAGATATTTCCGGTCCCAAACCCCTGTCCCCACCAAAATATAACGATAACCTCGCAGTATCGTTAAATATTGGTGGTCCCGAGCCAATCGTTATATCGAGGTTTGACTGTACACTCCGCAATTGGTGGCTCACCAATGGAACGCATTCTAGATGAAGTGCGGCACGGCCCCAGACATGGCCATAGCATTCTGCCATTCTGCCTGGCTATTGAATGGTTGCGAGTAGTGGGCCTTCCCCAACAAAGCACCGAGGCCCCAGTGGAGGCGCCCCACATAAGCCAGTATATTATTCTGATCTCAACTTCACTTTCTTCAATGCATTCTTGATCTCTCAACCCTCGCATGGCAAGAGCCGTGGTGACCGAGGATTACTATTCTGTTCTGGGAGTCTCTCAATCTGCGACGTCGGCTGTTATCAGGGAAGCCTACAAGAAGTGTGCCCTGAAGTACCACCCTGATAAGAATTTGGATAATCGGGAGGAGACGACTGCGGCGTTTCAACAGCTTGTAGTTGCATGGGAGACGCTGAAAGATGCTACCAAACGCGCGCAGTACGACCGGGAGGTTTATGTGAGGTTGCCAAAAAGGAAGCGAGAGAAAGATGCCGAGGTTGAAGAGGAGGCTGCTCGCGCCAGAAGGAGAAGAGAAGAAGTTGATCGAGATACGCGCGCTCGGTGGTCTGCTGAAAACAGTCAATCCCCTGGCGGAGGACAAGCTTCATTTCAGGAGCAAGCTGCCCGAATCGAGAGAGCACGACACTGGAAGGCTACCACTCGGGATGACTACCTAGGTCGACTTCAACAATGGATCGACTTTCGGAAGGGTCGTTTACGGGATGTTCTCGAGTTTCATCGATTGATTGACAAGCATCAATCTGAATTGGATATCATGAGCAAGGAGGACGAGGTAGAGGTTGCTCAGAATTTTCAGGATGCAATCGAAAGATCCAAGTCTTCAGGTCTCAAAATCGAAAACCATGCCGCCATTCTTTCGAAGTTGCTAGAAGCTAGAAGGACATATACAGCGAGACTGGTTGATTCTATCGCTGAGTCTCGCAAAGGACTGTCCGAACTACTTCTTGCTCTGGAAAACGATAGGCAACGTTACGAGAGTGAAGAAAACCGGATCCGGCAACGAAGGATTCTAGAGGCCTTGGACATCCTAGGTCCTCGCGATTTGAATCCTCCATTATTCAGTATTATTGATAGACGCGGGCAGGCTATCAATTATTGGAACGCCCTTTCCAGAGTCAAATGTGCTACCAAGTTCACGACCTCGTTTGAGCCCTCGGAGGGCCCATGGCATAAGCCAGGAGAATCGTGGGAGCGTGTCGTGGGTGAGCATGTCTGCGGCAGATGTGATCAACGTGCTTTTCATATAATTCCAGAGTGTGGGCCGGCGAAGTGTCCCTGTGGGATGATTGCATGCACAAGTTGCTTTCGCGATCTCCAACTTCTGAGAGAATATGGAGAGTGGATTACTAGTACCGATTCCGAGAGGAGAGATTCGATATTTTCTCTCGATTTTGACGCGAATGAAGGGCCAGAAGGCTTTTGAGAAGGCAAATTCGATTTTTTTTTGGATTTGGTTGAATGCTCGAATGAGGTTCCCCCTGGTATGGCGAAATGGATGCAGTTTTAGATCTGAAGCACTTTAGCGGGCGTTCTGTCTCATGATACCAATATGACTATATTCAATTCGCAAATGTTTCATACCTGAATTTTAGTGAAATATCCCTGCAATTTGGGTGTGTGCTGGGATTAATCAATGATGGTAAGAGTTGCAGCCTCGCTCAGCCTTATCCTTCGCGTCGGGGTTTGCAAATTCCGTGTTCTTCAAGCAAAATATTTGACATCTGGCAACTGTCGCATGAAACAGCAAACAACTCCACCATGTCAGCTTCTTCACAAGCTCTAGTAGCTTCGGAACCTGGGCCGGATTTCTACGATGAAGACACCAAGCAAAATGAAGACGCGCCAGTCAACGCGGTGAGCGCCGCTCCCAAGAGAAAGGAGCCACCTCCTGAGTCCTCAGAGAGCATTCGACAGCGGGGCTATGTCATTTTGTCCTTCTGGGCCATAATACTAATAATCGGATTGCCAATATGGTGGAAAACAACAGCGATATACAGGGCAAGGTTACCTTTAGATCAAATGATGGATTGGGCTGACGGAAGAGTAAATCTTCATATCTCCACCTGGGCAAGCTCCAAGCTGATATCCCTAGGCGTGTCGACCGGTGTTCCCTCTCCGAATTTCGATAGAAGTAGATTCATTGCAAGACCACGAAGCACAGCATCTTCTGCGAACGACCCAACACGCGCTGGACGACTTGAATGACTTTTCGGCGCATCATTTGCGATTAGAGCTCTCTCCCTCCAATGCATCTACAGCTGCGACTGGACTCTCTACAGGAGGCGTGGGGAATGAAGAATTGGCGTTGGTTATAAGGCTGCTGCCAGGAACAACGACAAAAGCAGATCTACAATCATATGCTCCCATACTGGACATTTATTACACTCCGAACCAAATCCCTTCGAGCTCCTCCTCATCCTCTTCCTTGGGCAATTACATCGCGAACACACTGAGAGGCATGTTTGCAGAAGAGCAAGCAATGATTGCATATCTCCTCTCCACAAGCTCCGCGCCTCCCGAACGAAGCCCCAAAGCATTGGCACCAGAAGTCGCCGAGTCCCTGGCCAAATGGACAACGCGATCAATGAAATACTCGCGCACATACCACCTCACGTTCTCACTCTTCACACCTACTGCCACACCATCGTCGTGGAATATTGAAGCGGCGCTGGAAGAACACATGAAGCCCTTGCTAGAAAGCTTCTCCTCAATCTCAAACTTTACAATCGACACACAAGTCCAACTCTACGCAACACCCGGCGTCAGCGGAGACGTTCTGAAAAAGGAAGATCTTAGTGGCTTCATAAACGCCGCAGAATGGCCCCTGAGTCCCAGTATCGGCGGCGCGCCAACAATCAACTTCATTGTATATGTTGGGGACATGGAAGTCGAAGGGGGCGGGAAAAGTTGGTTGATCCCACAATGGGGAGGAGTTGTTATCCAATCCGACATCTCCGATCTTCGACCTGCAATGCTGATTTTCTCCAATCAGCTCATGTCTTTACTAGGAGCTCCAGAATCGGGATCCCTTCCGCTTCGTCTCATGACGTTAGTTCGTGTGCGAAGCGCAGGATTACTGCTTAAGGCTAGTGGCACAATGGGAAGTTTGGCACGATTGACGCTCGCATTACCAAGTATCAGTATTCCTCGAAGTGTGGCAGACGGGGTATACACGACCATTGAACATTTAAGAAAAGCCTGTGATGGGCTGGGAGGACAGGAGGGGCTGGAGAATGCGAGGATTGCGGAGGAAGCTGCTGAGAAGGCTTTTTTTGAGAAGAGTATGGTGGGGCAGGTGTACTTCCCCGATGAGCACAAGCTGGCTGTTTATATGCCGCTGCTTGGGCCGGTGGGTGTCCCGCTTGTGATGACAGTGTTGAAAGAGGCTAGGGCGTGGAGGAAACGAAGGAGAGGGGGTAGGTAGTTATGAATCAATCGCCAAGACTACTCGTCATTTATCAATTTCTGCGTTCGTTGGTCGTCTGAAGTTGCTATTTAATCTGCCTTAAGTGCAAGATTGGGATGAAGTATTCAATCATTCGTCTTATTGGGTGAATTTGTTACTTGACTGTTCATTTTCTTGCTTGCGGGAGAATGTTGGTTTGCACGTCTCCTCAAATAAGGAAAGCTTTCCATCTACCAAACAAATCTGATACACAGCCGCGCTTGTTGTGCCAGAGATGTGAGTCTCCTGGGTCGAAAAATCTGGAACTCAGAACGAGACACTCTTGAGAATGTCGTTCCGCAAGTGGGAAATGATTATTTGACGTAGAAATTTGGATGAAAGGGTTCCAAAAGATACTTTGCGACCTCGAGGGAAAACGAGCTTCTTTGGTTTCAAATAGTCGGAGTTACTTTGCGCTCTCACATGCTCAACGTGTGGTAGCCATGCCGAGGGTCTGTAGCTTGAATGTTGTTTGTCTTATGTAAAGTATCTGTCTATTATTCTATACATTGGATGGCCGGTTTCCCAATTTCGAGTACGATTACTTTCTATCGCTCTGAGTGTCGCGCAGGACACGCCACGAATATTATCTACTTCCCGTTATTTTCTTCAAAACACTAAGCTAAACAAAGTATCGCTATACTTCAGTACCGATCATGTCCTTCCAATTCGGCTGGGTTCAGAATTCTGGCGCTGGTTCCCTCAAGCTCCGACGTTGGTGACTGGCTCGGCGTAGCTCTGTTGGGGGTTACACCGAGCTCTTGAGCGTTGGGGGTCGTTGTATTTGCATGGCTAGTGGTAATTTCTTTGTTGGCGAAGGCATCACTTGCTGGATCGGAAGTAGCAGATGATCTAGTTCGTCTTGCGAGTATCCATCCTAACAGGAATACGCTGATAGTGCCGATTGCTGCACCGATACCAATTCCTGCCTTTGCCCCGGTTGATAATTTCCTCGAACTTGATGCTGCTGGAACTGGGCTTGAGGTAGACGACGAAGCTGCGTTGTCTGTAGAGGTTGTTGTGAATGATGTCGAAGAAACAGGTGTTGACGAAGATTGCAAGGTAATTGACGATTGAGATGTAGAAGTACAAGTAGAGGTAGAAGGTGAAGTTAGTTTGTCTATAGTTGGTATTGCGAATGGCGTTGAT
>Ga0302221_10001571_pt1 | contig 14633 bp, 14 predicted proteins | sample II_Palsa_E2_1_FD_193517 | JGI IMG/M metagenome (GOLD analysis project Ga0302221, IMG submission 193517) | Peat permafrost microbial communities from Stordalen Mire near Abisko, Sweden - II_Palsa_E2_1 | ecosystem: Environmental > Terrestrial > Soil > Palsa > Peat permafrost | place: Sweden... | reverse complement strand
ACTATTTTCATCAAATGGAATAAATTAAAAATTGTCATTGCCCTCTCCAATCGGTGAGAGCAATGACAATGATAAACTTATATAATAAATTACACTATTTCGAAGCAGCAATTTTCAAAAGGTCTCCATCTGGATGGTCCCTAACTACGCATTGTGTATTAAATAGCATAGTTGCGCCGTTCTCTTCTGTGTAAGCGGGCCATTTTGGTAAGCCAGGAGTATTTGGGTTGCCTGTGCGGGCAAAATTAACCCATGCGCTGCTCATTTTATCCGCCAATGCGTATGCATCTTTGCCGCCGCCTGTCATTTGCTCACAACGATGGATATTATTAAACTCAAATGCAATATCCATACAATGCATTGCTTTATAAATACCGCCATTTACCGGAGATTGCCAGGTAAACAGATACATATAAACCGGCGCTGCGCCTTTCACTGCCTTCATATTAGCCTGCTTTACAGCCAACGGCCTGAAATTTAGATCGATATCGGTATAGCCTGACGTTTTAACAGTAGCGGGGTATGCTTTTTTTACCGCAGCCATGTATGCATCTGCTTTGTCGCCGTATTTCTTTTTCAGATCAGCTTTCAGCTCGTCCATTGTTTGCGTTTTGCCTGGGACAAAAGGTGTAAATTCATTTTTTGTGGTGCCCACCAGCAAAGGAATATTTTTAGATATTTCCATTGCAGCAGGATCGGTTAGTTGATAAGGCAGAAAATCGCCATCCAAAACCGCTCCCCAGCCCAGGCCAAAGCCCCCAGCAGTCTTGCCCTCTTTTCTCATTTCTTCGGATACCTTTCTTATCGCCTTTTTGCCTGCAGCATTTAGCTCGTCATAAGGTATCTTTTGCAGTGAATCAACGTGATCGGGCTGGATCTTTAATTCATCCAGCAAAGCTGCAGCAATCCTTTGTGACGTAGCTTTTTCAGTAAAACCGGTTATATAGCTGCCGCTTTGAACAATAGCTTTTTGAAAAAGGCCTTTTGCAGACGGAGCGTTCATCAGACAGGTAACCTTGCCGCCGCCACCTGACTGGCCAAAAATGGTCACATTATCAGGGTCGCCGCCAAATTGGGCAATGTTTTGCTTTACCCATTGCAGCGCAACAACTAAATCAAGCAGGCCGGCATTGCCGGAGCCCTTATATTTGTCGCCATAAGCCGAAAGATCTAAAAACCCTAAAACATTTAAACGATGGTTAACAGAAACTAATACCACATCGCTTTTGCGGGCGAGGCTTTCGCCATCATAAGAGGGAAGCTCAATGGACGATCCGGCAGTAAAGCCGCCGCCATGCAGCCAAACCATTACCGGCCTCTTTTTGCCATCATTTATCTTTTGTGTCCAAACATTCAGTGTTTGGCAATGCTCGTTTGAATAGCCAAGGTCGTGATCAAATGCAAATTCAAAAACATCATTAACAGTTGTGGTTGGGTCGGTAGGGCAAACGGGGCCATAAGCCATTGAGCTGCGTACGCCTGTCCACGGTTTAGGTTTTTGAGGGGCCGTAAACCTTTCAGAGGTAGCATATGGAATACCTTTGTAGGTATAAATACCATTATGTATATAGCCTTTTACTTTACCGGCATCGGTATTGGTTACAGCAATATTATCGCCTGCAACTACTGCGTAGCCGGGTTTATCCTGGCAAAATGTAAATACAGGTAACAGGCAAACTGCTAAAAGTGCCCAAAATGTTGTGTTTTTTTTCATAATTTATATTGGTTTAATTGGTTTACAGTTTATTAATTATTTAAACCGGCTATTTAAATAATCACAATGGAAAACGAGCTTAGAAAAACAACAATTATAGGAAAATTACTGTTTATATTAACCTTCTCACGATTGCCATTGTGTAAATATAACACAATGATAATATATTATTGTAACAATTTAGTACAATATAAAAAATTAATTCTTGTCATAAATATTCCAGGTATGTTTCTTAATATAGATCAAGATTTTGAAGCCGGTTCCTGGTTATCTTTGTATATAAATTATAAATCAAAATGGAAAAGAAAATAGAAAAAATATACAGCCGCCCTGGCCGCCCCGGCATGGTTGGCGACGGGTTCAGGGTTTTTAATTATTTCCCTAATGAAGAGCTCACCAAGCAAAGAGTAAGCCCATTTTTGCTGATGGATTTTAATGCCGAATATGATTTTGGCCCATCCGATCATCTTCGCGGTGTTGATGTGCATCCGCATAAAGGATTTGAAACCGTTACTATCGCCTATAAAGGCAGCGTTGCCCATCATGACAGTACTGGTAACAGCGGTGTAATTAACCCCGGCGATGTACAATGGATGACAGCCGGTGCAGGTATATTGCACAAAGAGTATCACGAAAAGGAGTTTTCGAAAAAGGGCGGCCCCTTTGAGATGATACAGCTTTGGGTAAACCTGCCTGCCAAAAACAAATTGGCCAATCCGCAATACCAGGCCATAACTGCCGACCAGATGGGCAAAGTAACACTTGCTGATAATAATGGCGTTGTAAACGTTATTGCCGGTTCATTTAATGAACATAAAGGCCCGGCTACAACTTTTACCCCGGTAAATATGTTTGATATCCGCTTAAATAAAGGCGGCAAATTAACAACCAATATACCTGTTAACCACAATGCAGTTTTATTGGTGGTAAATGGTGAGATAGGCGTAAATGGAGAAAAGGCCGCACAGCACGATTTTGTTTTGTTTAAAAATGAAGGTGAAGAAATAAGCATTAGCGCAGATAGGGATAGCGTAGTATTATTATTGAGCGGTGAGCCAATTAATGAACCCATTGCTCAATACGGACCGTTTGTAATGAATACCCACCGCGAATTACAGGAAGCTTTCCAGGAATTTCAATCAGGCAAATTCGGGGCGCTGGAATGAATATTTTAGATCAGGCCATTACTTTATTAATTTAATTCCCTATCTTCAAAGTTCAAAACCCTTAATTAATGAAACCGGATTATATTTTCTGGGTTGCTTTGGCGGCCTATGCGTTACATATTTTAGAAGAATACAGTTATGACTGGAAAACCTGGGCGCAGAAAATCCTGAAATTTGATACGGATTGGAACACTTTTTATATCACAAATGTAATTATGCTCTTTGTAGGCATTGCCTGTGCCCAAGTGGGTTGGGCCCATCCAACCTTTAGCCTTATCTTTCCGGCATTAATGGTTGTGAATGCCTTATTTTTTCACATACTGCCCTATATCCGGTCAAAAAGAAAATTCTCTCCTGGCCTGATCACTGCTATATTCCTGTTTTTGCCAATTGGTTTAGCAAGTTTTAATGATGCCATAAACCTTGGCGTATTTACAAGATCTATCGTCATTGCAGCTCTGTGCGGTGCGTTTTTAATGGCTTATCCAATCTTCCTGCTTAAAACAAAAAACCTCGATTTTTTTAAGCCATAAAGCTTTACATAGCTTTCGGGAATTTATAGCATGGCAGCGAATCTATTTACCTTCCAAGTCGTTTTTTTTGAACGGGCAAACTACATTGGCGGCATTAACGCCAATAGCTATCTCTTTTTCTTAAATGTAACATCTTATTGACAATAGCGTATAAGCAGGTGTTTTTTAAAGCTTTTGTTTGTGTCATAAATAAAATAACAAACGAAGCATTAATAACCTGTGCATAAAACTTTTCCCATGTTTAAAAATATAACTTTAATAGGCTTTTTATTGTTGCTTAACAGCTTTAAAAGCAGTAAAATTATTTCTGATCATAATGACCCGCAGATTGATAGTTCAAAATTTGCGACCATTAAAATTACGCCTCCAAAACCCCTGATAGAAAAAGATATTTACGGGTATTATTTAAACTTCGACATAATAATTAAAAATCAAACCGCCCATGTGCTCGAATTAAATTCTGTAGAAGTAGCAGTGATGGATGCCACAGGGAAATTAGTACAGCGAAAATTCATTGACCATAATGGGCAATCGCCGGGTAATGACGTATTGGGCAATACCATAATAAAGCCCGGTCAAACGATCAGCATTTTCAATCCATTCCATACCTTCACACCGGATGTAACAATTGCTACGTTAAAATACGGGTTCTTTTTTAACTATGCAGACAATCAACAGCAAGCAGACCGCAATAAACAGCGGCTGCCAATGGATTTCGATGCATCAATGATAAAGGTGATTACACCAGAAGTATATATTGCGAAAAATGAATATTATCTTCCTTTGAAGGGTAAAATAATTGTTTGGGACGGACATGATTTTTATTCCGACCACCGCAGGACCCCCAATGACACTATAAACAGCAAGACAAATGTTATACCCAAAAATGCAAACCGTTATGCTTATGACCTGATGAGTATTGACGCAAGCGGGAGCATGTACCATGGTTCGCCATTTAAAAAACAAAACTGGTATGTTTATGGTAAACCTGTTTATGTCCCGTCTGACGGCAAGATCATAGAGATACAAAATAAAATCCCCGATAATGAATTTAATGGTAAAGTTATTCAGCGTCCAAAATTGTCGCCCAATGCTGATCCTAAAGGATTGGGCAATTATATAATAATTGATCATGGTAATGGAGAATACAGTGTGATGCAGAATATGGAAAAAGGAAGTATAACCGCAAGGGTTGGCCAAATGGTAAAAGCAGGTGACCAAATCGGAATTGCAGGTTTTTCAGGCGACGCTATCTATCCGCGCCTTCAGTACACTGTTATTAACAATTCCAAAGAAATGGTTGCTGAAGGATTGCCCTCTTATTTCAATGATTATAAGCTGTATCGCGGTACAGTAATCCTGCCCATTAAAAGGAGCCGTATCGATAGCGGCGATATTGTCGAATCGGATAAATAGTTGAAGTAAGAGAGATTAGAGGCTGGAGATCACCCCTCTCAAAAAACAAAGGAGGGAACGCGGCGGCTTCTTCCACCCCTCTAAATTCCTTTTCATGTTCACATTTTTTCACGCCACCGATTTTTGGAACACCTCATTTACAGTTTTTTATAGAAAAAAATTGTCAAAAATCGACCCCTTCTTGGTGACAAAACAGTGTCACCACTAAAATTACCGTAGCCTCTTATATTTGATGTGTCACCAAACAAGGCCATAATTACCCGCCATTGTCCATGAACTTTTTTCCATGAACTATGAACCATAAGCTTCCCCACCATAAACATTAAATAAATGCCCTACTACCACCATTCTTCCGAACGCCCCGAAATTATAGACCAATTGCGCGCCAATGCTCACGGGGTAACTTATCGCCCGGCCAAAAGAAACAAAAGAAGGATACCGGCGCCACCTGACCCCGACGCCGCCGGCCGACTGTTTACCGTTTTTACCGGGAACCGCTGGATGGAACTTGGCGACCGGCAGCCGGCAGCCAAAATACTCTTCGGCGAATTCTGGTACCAGCACGAGCTTTGCTTCCTTTTTGCCAGCACCAACACCGGTAAATCCATACTGGCCGTGCAAATAGGCAGCGCCATTGCGCGCGGCACAAAAACCGGCCCCTTCCCCTGCCAGGCCCCGGCAGCCACGGTGCTTTATGCTGATTTTGAGCTTAGCAACCTGCAGTTTCACCGCCGTTACAGCGAAAAGGGGCGCAATTACCACTTCCCCGAAAATTTTTTCCGTGCGCAAGCTAATCCCGGTCATAACACCGACCCCGATAACCACCATAACCTGGCCGGAGCTTACAGCAACGACGACCTGCTTATCGCCGGCCTCGAAAGCCGCATAGAGCAGCTAAAGGCAACCGTGCTCATTATCGATAACATCAGTTGCTTAGGCGGGGGCACCGGCAACGCCGCCGGGGCGCTCCGCATCATGAGCAGGCTGAAAACACTGCAAGCCCAATACAAGCTGTCTATACTCGTGCTGGCACACACGCCAAAGCGCCGCAAAGGGGCGCAGTCCCTCTCGGCCGACGACCTGCACGGCAGCAAGCTGCTCATGAACTTTGCCGACAGCGCCTTTACCATTGGCGTAAGCCATACGGATAACAGCCTGCGTTACCTGAAGCAGGTAAAACAGCGCAGCAGCCAACAGGTTTACGGCGATGATAACGTATGCCTTTGCCGCATCCACCGATACCGCAAATGCCTCCGGTTACGGTTCGAGGGGCATAGCGCCGAAGCCCCTCACCTGCTCAGCCGCGCCCACGCGCAACGCGAACAGCTATGCACACAAATAACACAGCTTTCGGCCGAAGGCTATACCCAGCGGCAGATAAGTGAGCAATTAAATATGAGTTTGGGGAGGGTTAATAAATTGTTGACGAGATAAGGTTCTGGCTTCGGAAATGGGTTACTGCGGTATAATTAGGGTTTTGGAAAGGTCTATAGGATCATAAAGTTTGGAGAAGGGGAGCATAGTGTTCATGCAAACTTATAATTTAGTATTTGCATTATTATTTTTATTCGATTTAATGCTTGTAACAAATAGTTATAATTAATTTAACATCTTTATATTTCCCAAAAGAAACACAATGGCCAATAATGTGCAGAAACCCTCAATGTATTTTACATCGCTGAAAATTAAAAATGTTAAAAGTTTTGGTGAGGAACAAGAACTTAGTTTACTTAATGAAGACGGCTCTGTTGCAAGATGGACTCTTATTTTAGGCGATAACGGAATTGGAAAAACAACATTATTGAAGTGTTTGGCATGGATGGTTCCTGTACCGGCTCCTCCAAGATTTGAATATATTGAGCAACTTAAAATCGCAAAAATACTTTTGAAAGATAATTATTACGATGTAGAAAAAATAGCGCACATCACTGGAATTTCAGAAGAAGATGTTAAAAATACCGGGGAACAGCCAAAGAAAATTAAACCTTTAATGGATGATTTAAGTTTCGATGTCGAGTTTTATAATAAAATACTTAGATCAGGGGAAAACATCAAAACCAGCCTCTCAGCCTCATTTTCTAATAACTGTGATTTGGATAAAACGCCTTCCGAGGTATTGACAATATCCATAAATTTTGCAAGGGAAAAGGGCAAATTGGAGGTTATTGAACCTCATACAGCAATAGTCTCAGAATTTAACACTCCTAATCTTTTTGCTTATAGTGCTAGTAGACATTTAGCACGTAAAAATTTTGAAAACAAGGAACTTAGTGACCCTACGTTCAACTTACTATCTGACTTGGGGGAATTGTATGATCCAGAGCAGGTTTTAGCGTATTTGGACTATGCGTCGATTAAAGAGCAGTTAGAAAATCAAGCGATTGAAATCGAGGAAGAAAAGAAATATTCATCTACAAAGCTGCTCGCAACACTAAAAAAATTGGTTGCAGATCTGCTGCCAGATATAAAAAATGCCGATTCAATAATAATAAATCCACCGATAAATGCAGTTGGAGAAAAAAATGAAAAGATAGTTGAAATACAAACTACCCATGGCCTTGTACCATTGTTTAATATTAGTTTGGGTTATCAAACGATGTTATCATGGGCGGTTGACCTTGCAATCAGGATGTTGTGGCTTAATCCCGAAAGCCCTAATCCCTTAAAAGAACCAGCTGTAGTTATAATTGACGAAATTGACCTGCATTTACATCCAGTATGGCAACGAACCTTAAAAAGCTTTTTAATTGAACATTTTACACAAACACAATTTATCTGCACCGCCCATAGTCCTTTTATGGCGCAATCTTCAGAAACTGACAATATTTGCGTTGTCTATAAAAGTGGCACAAAAGTGTTAATCGATAGCAACCCAGAAATTGTAAAAGGTTGGCGAATTGGTCAAATAGCTACCAGTGAATTGTTTGGAGTTCCAAGTGATCGAAGTCCAGAAATAGAAAAGGAAATTAATGATAGGCGTGATATTTTAGATAAAGATGAACTGACCCAAGCCGATGAATCTAAGTTATTAAAATTAAATACTGCGCTTGCCAATATTCCGATAATTGACAACACGGAGGATCAAGAAATTATTAATCAAATTAGAAAGGCAGCTGAATTGTTAAAAGAAAAAGGTGCAATAAATGATTCAGATAATAAATAAAGGAGCAGCGCCGACTTCCCTACTTGCCGAAGGCACCTTGCTTAGTGATGCAATGAAAGCTGACTATTTACTGCATAAATCGGCCTATAAAAATGGAAGTAAAAAATTCGCCTTCCCTTATGCGTACAAGTCAGATGACGTTAAAAACAAACTCTTAGATGTTCAACACAATAAATGCTGTTTTTGTGAGGCAAAGTTCGTTAACGATTACTTTCATGTCGAACATTTTAGGCCCAAGGGCAGAGTAGATAAATGGCCTATCGGTCCATCCTCTTACCCGGGATATTATTGGCTTGCCTACGAGTGGTCTAACCTTTTTCTTGCAAAGGGGAAAACAAATACAAGTTTTAAGCGTAATTTCTTTCCTTTGGTTGGGAGGATTACTCGCAATAGAACCCATCTTGATAAAAAAATAGAAAGTTCCCTACTTATTGACCCTGGGAGTGAAAATCCAAGAATTCATATAAGGTTTAAAAAAGAAGAAATATATGGAAAAACCGCTCGCGGCCGTAAGAACATTGAGTTATTAAATTTAAGGAACCCTCAAATTGACGAAGCACGGCGAACTAAATATGGCATTTTAGATGCGTTGAAAACTTCCATTGAGTTATTAATTGCTAAAGGATCAAATGTCACAGATCCAACAATTCAGGCAATGATTAGACCATTGAGATATGCAATTACACCACAAGCAGAATTTAGTTCAATGGCAATAGACTTGCTGTCAGGATGGCCCCATCTTTAGTCAAGTCGGCACAAGATGTGAAATCGCCTAAACTGAAAATATCCGCTGTTATTTGCTCGATCCTATTCTCAATGTAATTACGTTCCGATTTAACTTCTAAGTCGCTACTGATTAATTTAAAATAATCGAGTAAAGCCCTAAATACAAACAACCCATGCAGAACGCCTCTTGCAGGACGTTTTTCACCCCGCCATGCGGAAAAATAAAGATTTCCGTCAAAAGGTTTCACTAAAGGGATATGATCTTCTATAAGCGTAAGTTTCAAATGCATCGCTTCATGAAGAATAGATTCGGCTACACGTAAATCCGACAGTAGCGTATCATCATTACAGAGTGATACAAAGATAGAAAATGGTATTATGGGATTGCTGTAGCTTATATCTGTTTCGAAATCTTCTGCTTTGATCAATTGTATGGTTTGAACGATATCGTTTAAAAAAATATTTATAGGCCACACAAGCGACAAATTCTTTAGGGCACGAGAAATCTTGTGCATCATTTCTGCCGAACTCGCTTCGGTCTTTGAAAGCGGTAAAAGTCCATGCTCCTGGTAAAATTCAAAAAGCGTTGCCGTAGGTAAAGCAATAGTGATTTGATTATCAGCAATGGGCACAGTATCAGCGGGTTTGATCGATTGCTGAAGTAAGCATTTTTCAATACTGTATTCGTCCGGGCTAATTATATTTTTTGTGCAAAGTTGCCGCCATTTTTCTGCCACTAACAACGTATTCAACTCCGTTTCCCAAAGCGGAAAAGGATATTTAAGGAAGTTGCGTATCAGATTATGCAAGTCCAAATTATTGCTGCTTAAAGGTGTAAACAATGGTGTAGCGCGTATAATCGTATATCTTTGAAACCGCATGATGGGAACGGCGGGATATCTCAAAACCAAATGCAGTGTTATCCATGGGCTTGACTATTTTTGACAGGTCTTCGACTTTAGACGAATTAAAAAGCAATAATAGCCCGCCATTTTCCTCTTTCCACAAAGGGTTGATATGTAAGATCATACGGTGGGTTTCTTCTCCGTTGATAAAATCATTATGAACTCTTATTCGCTGTTCATTCACTAATTTGTGGGCAACAATATCAACAAGTATCAGTGCATTAACGCCAAATTCCTGAATATATCGTTGCTCAATATAATGTAGTGTAGCTTCGGATATTAGGAACTTTAAATGCTTCGGCAGGTCAACATGAAGTAAACTAAACTCGTATTGTTCGTAAAAGTCTGTTTTCACCAGTTTCCAAACATCGGTCTGTTGAAACCAGTCAAACAAGTTTTTGATTGTTGTAGGTGGAAGCACGGCACCAATACTAAAGTGAGGGAACGGCACCTGTTCAACTTTAGCTGCATTCAAATCGAAACAGGCTTCAGACATTTTGCAAGTGATATTGGGCCAGGGTTTTGCGAATATTTTTGATCAGGTGCAATTGGTCAGCGCAATAAACCGATGGATTATTAAAATCATTTTCTTTGCTCCAGCGATGGAGAATCATGCCGCCGCCGCAAACATGTAGTTCCGGGCAATTGAGGCATTTCGCATTAGTAGGCCTTTGCATTTTCCGGTATTCGTCAAATTCCGCCGATCTTAAAAAATCAAATAAATTGACATCTTTGATGTTTAAAGGCCGGTCAAATTTATCAGCCCCGTTGTAAGCACTTTTCAGCGTGTCATTCTTCATGATCGTTCCGTCAGTATCGATAATCACAATTGCGAAATCCGTTAAACCCAAACCTTCTTTAGTCACGATACCGCCGATCAGGGACTTGATCATGACATCCAATACTCTTATCCTAGTGGGGTTCGTATCGTTCAGATAGACTTTCAACAGATTCACCATCCAATTACCGTATTCAACCGAATACAGCGAGGATTTATTCAGCGGTAAATTAGTATGATTGCCGTCTTTGTATAAAAAGTCCACACTTGGGGCATCAAGACCTTTAAAGAAATGATAAATTTCCGACGGGTCAGACAATGGGTCTATCACAGCAAGAAGACCTGCATATAAAAATCGGGAATCAGGATGAGCTTTTAAGATATTGATGCCATCGACAACATTGTAAAATGTGCCCTGATCATTGTGAGTAATGCGATATTTATTGTGCACTTCTTCGGGGCCGTCGATACTGACCGCCACGCTGACCTTGTAAGTTGAACAAATGTCCAAAATGGGAACAGAGATCAGCATGCCATTGGTTTGTATACTAACCGGATAATGTTCAGGTAAAACCGAACGGAGGCTTTGTAACAAAAATCCCAACCGAGTCTCGCCTAATAGGAATGGCTCGCCACCATGCAGGACAACACTAAAGCATTTCCTTTGATGTGAAACGATATCCGCTAAAGAGTTACAAAGCGCAATAATGGTATCCGGCGACATGAATTTCTCCATATGCGACCAATTGTCGTCGCCCATGTTGTAAACATAGCAATAGGTACAATTGATGTTGCACCTGCTGGCTACTTTTACGAGAACGGTATCAAGCCCGCAATCAAGCACTTCAAAAGTCATTATGGCGTGTTAAGAACGGTTATGGCGATTGTGCGCACGGTCATAAGCAAACATATCGTTCATTTTGTCATTTTTAACTTCTTCCATTAACCTTTGCAGTACGGAATTAGATACTTTGGTGGCTTCAATAACAATTTGCTCATTGCTTGAAGCAACATTTGCAGTCTCAACGCTGCTTTCAACTTGATTAGTAAAGTCCATGATATCTTGGTTTTTTGATAAAGATATATATAAAAAAATAGAGATTTTACATTTTAATTTCAACCAACTGATAATTAAGGAATTAATATTATCCGTCCGATCAAATTTTATTAAGTTAAAATAGTGGTTTTATCGAATTTTGTTGAATTTATTAATTATTTAATTGTTGATTGTCAATTATTTACAATAAAATACCTTTTAATGGATAGGCGTTTTCCTATTATGAAAAATAGACATATATAACCTGCGACTGCTTACCTTAATAAATTTTATCTTCGTAAGAATTAGGCAAATTATGAATCACATACAACCTGACCCGAAAGAACAATTGATTGACGAGTTTTGCGCAAAAGGGAGACTGGAAGATTTCCGCCAAACTATCGGCGAAATACTATCAGAAATTAAAAAAAATGGGGCCATTGTTTCTTGTAAATATAATGAAACCACATCCAATGTTGATCAAGACAGGCTACGTCCCAAACGTATTCGAGCGAGCCAGCATGATAAACGTTAAAACGCCGCTGAATATTATTTGGGTGATCTTGCATGAGTACGGCCATTATCCGGACTGGCCAAGAGACGCAGAGCATTCGGTTGTGCAAAGAGAAGAAATGGCCTGGCGGTTGCAGAAATTGAATTGAACAAGTACGCCCAGTTGATCCCAGAAATCGAAAGTTTTCGGATATACCGCAACTGGTGTTTAGATACTTATTACAAAAAATATGGCTATCCACAAGAGAACGATTAAGACTGCCCGAAGCCATTAACTACTTTGTATAAGAGGTAACCGCAGCTGTCCGACTACGTCTACATTGATAAACAGGTAGGCAATAAGTCTAAATCCTCCAAAAAGTTCGGGATTGTCCCGTCCCTTCTGCAAAATCAGTTAAGAGCCTCAAGTCGAAATATTGCGGCATTGTTGGTTTAGTTTAGTAGCAGACTGCTATGTATAAAGCAATAGGACAGGTATGAGATTTTCTAATCACATAAAGTTATATTTTTTAATTCAGTATAACAAAATAATCTCCGACTGCTATATGCGGTCATCCCTAAACAGGAGCCGCCAGTAATTGTGTGAAGTCAAAAGAGGTACGAATACTACAGGATGTGGTTATCCACAGTCTACGAGGTGCGTTTTCCTCTTTAAGTTTTTGAGATATTGATCTGTTTATACTAAACTGTTTAACATTTGTTTCTTATCTTTATAATGCTGTAAGAAACGGAAGCGGGCTCTGCTGAGGAGCAACCTGCCAGGGATATTACAGCCGGATAAAGCATATCAGCCAGGCCATGACGTAAGTGCATTGCCTGGCTGCTTGTTAATATGCTGTTCCGTAATGCCTGAAGAAAACCTTCTATTGGAGGGTTCTTTTTGAAGACTTTGTTCCGCTTTCTTTTTTTGCAGATAGTCTTCCTGATAGGGTTGCTGCTTCAAAACAACTCCGCGTGCAATCAGGGCCAGTTTTCGGGCAACTTTAACAATAGCCTTTTTGCTGTCTTTACCAGCATGTTTACTGTAATAGGCAAATAATGTTCGTGACTTTTTGATTGTCGTCCAGGAAGCTTCAATAAGTATTGGACGCAAATGCTGGTTGCATCTTGGCTGCATCCCTTTAGTTTTAATAGTTTCTCCCGAACTGTCTTCCCATGGACATAAACCAAGAAAACTGCAATACTCATCGGGATCATCAAAGCGGCCGAAGTCTGCGATCTCTGCAATCAGTCCCATAGCTGTAACCGCTCCGATACCAGGAACTGAAAGCAAGCATTTATAGGATTCTGCATGAAGAACCTGTATTTGTTTACGCAGTTGTTTCGTTATTTCAAAGAGTCGTTTACGTTGATATTTCAATTCTTCGATGAGTTCCTGTAAGGCAATTGTACCAGCTGCGGTTGTCATTTCAAAGTTCAACCATGCTAATGCTTTGAGCGACAAATACTCTTTTTTAGAAACCGTTTCAGGTATTTTTATGTCATAATACATCAGAAAGCTTTTGAGCCTGTTATTAGATCTGGTTACTTCTATAACTTTAGCCTCACGAAAACGAAACAAACTTCGCAACTCTTGTTGCTCCTGTGTTAATACATGAATACTTTTCAGGCTCCCTTTTTCCAAATAATCAGCAATCGAACGGCTGTCATGCAGGTCCGTTTTGTTCTTCTTCTGTTTATCTGTGGATGGTATATCAGCAGCATGTACAAGGATGTTTTTTATTCCTAGCTTGCAAAGTTGTTCATGAATACTCGTACCACAAAAACCAGCTTCGTAGGCTGAATAGTACTGCCCTCCCGGGAAATTCTTTTGTAAATAACTCGACAGCGCATCGGCGCTGGGCGGCTGGGTGAAACGAGCGATCTCGATACCCAGGCTACGGATGGTTACAGCCCATGATTTTTTGTGGACATCCAGTCCCACATAAAACTTTTGACCATTAAAGTCGATTGGATTTTGCAGATTTGTACTAAGCATAGTGCAGTTTTTTAATTGTTAATAATTGCGAAACCTTCAGTTATCGCTACTAATTTAATTAAATGCGGCTTCGCCTTTGGCGAATGACCGCTCATACTGCGCTATGCTTTATTACATAATTACTACAGGCATAGCTTATCCGAAGACACAGTCTTCGGACAGCATTCCGCGGAAACTACGGACATAGGGGTTTTGGGACAGCGTCACAAGCAAACTACGCTCATAGGGTTTAACCTGCACATCGGCTACCTTGCATACGTACCACAGGCGGGGACGCCTGCGCTATCCACCCCCCTGGTCTAAGATTAGCGCAGCGTATCTTAGACCTATAATGTATTAAGCTTTCAGCTTAGTACATAACAGCAGTAAATACTTTCTTCCCATTTAGCTAAGCTAATGATCTTCCGGGTTTCGCAAGCAGAATGCTTGCAATATTTTAGGTCTAAGATACGCTGCGCTAATCTTAGACCAGGATGGGGATATTCTTGCTTATAAAAATGAGCTTCTGGAAGACGCAAATAGTGCACTGGATACGCAGCGTTCAGCTACACGCCAGATTGAGATTAATGCTGCACTGCATCAAGATCAGCCATGATTTTATCACCTTTATACATGTATATTCCCCAAATTGGATATCTTAGGGGATGATGAACTACGATTTTTTTAGAAAAATCTATAAAGTTAAATCGCATTAAATTCTTCTTT
>Ga0302221_10001570_pt1 | contig 14633 bp, 1 predicted proteins | sample II_Palsa_E2_1_FD_193517 | JGI IMG/M metagenome (GOLD analysis project Ga0302221, IMG submission 193517) | Peat permafrost microbial communities from Stordalen Mire near Abisko, Sweden - II_Palsa_E2_1 | ecosystem: Environmental > Terrestrial > Soil > Palsa > Peat permafrost | place: Sweden... | reverse complement strand
ACTTGGTTCTTGCATGCTTTAGTTGTTTCTTTTGTCATTGCTTTATACTTACATATGCGTTTACTTATTGCTTGCTTGCTTGGTATCCGAGAGACGTTCTTGTAAGGCCTTTTCTTCTAGCTAAGGTTTGCCCCCTTACATGTTTTTGGTAAGTAACGCAGGGAAATCGAACGCAGTTAAGGGAAGCTCTCATTAATCGTATAACTTAGGGTTCTTACAAGGCAGAGCTCAAAGGTCTATGAAGTGAGTCGTGTACTAAGGTGTCCTTATTCTATTAGGTGGCTAGTTAGCTTGTTTTTACTATTACTATTCTAGTTAGTTTGTTTTAGCTAATTAATTCGCTTATATAGTCTAATTTCCGAACGATTCCCGCTAATATAAAGCTAAAATAGCCACAAGGCGGCCTATTAGCTTAATTAGGAATAGCTTTAGCTAAGATTAACTTAAGGGGAATAAAAATGCGATAAGAGGAGGCAGCTAAGACGGAACGGAGGAACTATAAGACAAAGTTATATTAAAGAGGGGTCTTAGCACTTTTAAACGAGCTTATATTATCGATTTGCGTTTTATTTTTAACTATTTTACTATTAATAGTAAGAAAGCTACTAACTTTAATTCGAAGTCTAAACTATAAGAACACTAGCCGGGAGTCCCCGTGCAATAGATGCTATATAAAAGTGTATAAGATATACGAGAAAAACCAAGAACGAGTAAAGTATAAACATAAGACTAGCAAGAATTAGAAACACAAAGAACTAAGAATATATAAACACGAAATAGCTATAAAGCTATAGCATAAATAAAAGGATAACACTATAAAGGGGGTTATAATCCTTTAAAGGGATATAGTAGTTAAGAGGAAGAAAAGAGAAAAAAAGCTACAAGTATAGCTAAAAGCAAAAAAAAATAAGAGCAAAATAGTATAAGTAATCGGGATAATAGAAAACGAGCTTTAAAGGACTTATTATTAAAACGTTTATTACTTATTTTAACAAAAAACGCCCGGTCGACTTCGGAATTAAGTATAGCAATTGCTAGTTCTTCTTGCAATTTATTTATATAGCGACTTATGCCTTAGTTTACCTCTTTAGAAGACAAACCCACAATTCTAATGCTAAATATAAGCATAATAGAGGATAACAAGTATATATTAGTTCTTAGATTATACCTTCTTTTGCTTAAAGCATAAAGAGCCTTGTAGTTTAAAGGTAATAATATCTTTACTTTCTTAAAGTAATATATTAACATATGCGAGGACTACTAAGTCTCTATAACCACAAAAAGAGAGCGTATTATTAAATACATCTTACTATTATATAAGGACTAAGTTAAAGCTATGCTAGAATATTATACTAATAGCTTTAACAAGTATAATAAAGCCAAGTTTTACACGGCCCTAAAGAAGGAGTATAAAGAGCATAACTAAGAGACCCTTAAGATCAATTATAATTTCTTAAATCGAATTATTGCCCAGTCTTAGGGAGGGCACATTACTACTAAGACCTTCGTTAACCTGTTTTATAGGGTATCGACTAAACTAGTAAAGAGAAAGGAATTAAATAGCAATTACTAGTGCCGGGAGTTTATAAAAGGTCTTCCTTTTTAAGTTAAAGACCGGATCTTTAAGGACTTTGACTATAAGCTTATAGATATATTAACTTATAACTATAGCAAAATGCACAAAATCGCCGTGTTTGCATATAAGTATAAGGAAAAAAGACGCAAGTATAACGAGGCTAATAACTTAAAATATTCTTAGCTACGCTAAAAATACTTTAATATAATTATATAAGATATAATACTTGCGACAAATAATAAATACGCCCTTCCTTTACCCTTAATTATACTTGCATTAGCAAGGGAACTTATTAAAGCTAATAAAGTGTCGAAGGTTTTTATTCTTAAAATAGTAAAGCTTAAGAAACTTGCTAATAAAATTGATTAATTAATAAAGGAATTACAAAAACTATTAATTTTATTTATTACTTAAGAGGATTTATAAAAGGCTATTAATGCTTCGACTATTGCTATTACTAATAAGATTTAGTTTATGCTCTTTATAATTAACTTAAAAGACACTTAAGTATCCGGAGGTTATTATAATAAAGGGGGTTTTGGTAAATGTAGTCGAGGTCGAGGCGGTTATTATAATAAAAGAGGAGGGGGAGCATTTATATTAACTAGTAATAATCGCTTATACCCGGATTTTTAGCAAAATATAGCCCAAGTTAATATTATATTTTAGTTATTTGATAAGAATTATTTAAAGTGTTTTAGAAGGGATTATAATAATGCTATAAATCTTAATTGCAACTATATGCACTTAAATAACTATTTATTAATATAAGAGCTAATTAACTTTAAGTGTATTTATAAAGATAGCTATAATTAGTATAAAGGAAAATAAGACCTTAATTAGCTTTTTATACCTCTTATTTTATAAAATAATTAGCGTTAATTTGACTAAATTAGGACTTAGCTTTAAGGGGGTAAATATAATTATAATATATTAATGCGACTTGTAAACGCTTAATAATTATAAAATAATATTTAACTTAAAACTTAAAAGAGAAACAAGTCTTAAGCCCCTCTTATACTCGGCAATTTATATAAGAGTAAAGAGATTTTGCGTAAAGATAATAATAATGCCCTAGTTTTTAGAGGTAATTGCATAAATATTATAAATAAGGATAACATCTTTATTAGTAATATATATAAAGATATAATATATCTTATATTATTTATTAATGCTACTAAATCTTTAAAAGTAAAAGGAAAAGGACTATAAATTGCTTAAGATATTATAAAGCAACAAGCTCGAGTAAAGGAAAGGCTCTTATAAGCAAAAAGCTAAAGATTTGCTATATTAGGAGTTAAAAAGGATATTAGACCCTTATAAGATATAAACCTTAACTTAGCTTCTAATAAAGAATTAAAACTAGTTAATACTTTATAAGATAAGCTTATTTTGTAAGCTAAAAAAGCAACTATTTTACTTTTATATATGCAAAAAGGGGTGAAAATAATTATTAATGCCCTTAAAACTCCCGATCTTGTAGCTACAATTTAGCACTAATAGCTAAGAGATAACCAAGCTTATATGACAATTTTAGGAATAAGAAATGCAATAGCTATGCATATGGCTAAGGAAATTAAGAAAATAACTAAGATAGCTATTATAGCTAATAAACTAAAACATATAATGCAAAATATAACTTAGCTAGCTTAAGTAATTAGCTATATGCTTTAAGGAAATATAGCTATATTTAACTTTAAGACTCTTATCTTAAAGAAGAGTATTATTATATCCTTTAAACTTCGATTTCTATTATATAGCCTTAATAAAGAAACAAAATGCTATAATATGCTAAATACTAGAGTTAAATGCAATATCTTATCTATAAAGATAGCTAAAAACTTAAGCTATATTATCTATAGCGTTAATACCTTTATAATATTTATAATTACAAGAGACTAATTCGGTTTTGCTAGCGTAGCTAAGATTAAGATCGAGATTGCAAAAGGGGTTAGTTACAAGGATATATTCTTTTTAATTAACGACTTTCTTAAAACTCTATTAAAAATGCCGTTTATTAGCAAAATAAAAATGGCTATAAATTATAAGGACGACAGTTTGTAAAATAATACATTTAATAATTTAAAAGATTCGAAGAATACTTATATAATTATAATTGTTCCACTATTAAAGAGTGTCTTTAAAAAGAGGGTTTAGTTTCGGCAAGACCTTTAGCCTAAAATCGAGGAAGTAGACTCGAGTAATAAGGATAAAGAAGAGGAAAACTAAGGCTTAATACTTTAGCTAAAAAGAGTATTAAGGGAATAAAGGTTATTTTAGGGTTTTTAAAGGAGTTTTATAATTTTAAGACTAGTATTACTAATTTTTTGGATATAAGAGCTATAAAAGGCGACTTTATTTTAGCTTTTATAAAGCACTTCCCGGATATAATATAAAAACAAGTAATAGACATTTTAAATACTAATATTCCGGATGCTAAAGTAAAATTATACTATTTAATATTAGCTAGTTTTATCCTTAAAGCTAAGAATAAAGGACTAGAGTTTATAAAGTTTTTATAGTTTTTTGATAAATTAAAGGGGGTATTGCTATACTTAAGAGACGAGGATAAGAGTAAGAAGATCTTACATATAAGTATACTAAAATAAGTAAAATTAGAGAAAATGGCCATTGCATTACAAGACTTTATAAGCGTGCCCTTTACGCTTTTAGCAAATAATGTTTATAAACTAAAAGCTAAGAAGGTATAGCTAGTTAATAGAAATAATAAAATAAGAAGAAGACTTAAAGGATAATCTAATTAGTATAAGCAATCTAAAGCACAAGACACCCCGCAAAAGCAAGTAGGCGAATACTAAAACTACTTACTCTTATGCTTTATTGCAATACCGAGAGGTTCCCGCCTTATACTAAAACGATTAGCAAAACTAAACACTAGAGACTAGCTTTAAGAGAAGGAAAGGGCTATATTTAAGGAATTAATAATTAACTGCAAAAGTGCTATTGCTTTCGACTAAAAGGAAGTAAGAAAGATTTATAAAGATGTTAGCCCCCCTATTCTTATTAAGACAATACCGTATAAAGCTTAGCAAGAAAAGAACTTCCCTTGCTTTAAAGCTTTAGTGCTAATAGTAATAAAAATGCTATTAAAATGCCTAAACCGAGGAGTACTAGAAAAATGCAATAGACTTTATAAAAACCCTTAGTTCTTAGTTACAAAGAAACTAGCTAGCACTTATAAACTTATTAACACAGCAATAAAGATGAATTTTGTTACTTTATAAGATGCTAACATGCCCTTATTAATTAACAAGTTCTTAGAGGAATTTGCTAGATGCTAGTATGCTTCTTTAATCGATTTCTTTTTTAGATATAATTAGCTTACTTTAAATGTTAAGAGCAAGGATATAACAGCTTTTATAACCCCTCTTAGCTTGCTTAAAATGACTACTCTATTACAAAGAGCTACTAATTTAGTAGCTTAGTTTATATAAGTAATAATAACAATCTTAAAAGACTTGTTTTTAGCTATAGCTATGCTATTTATCGATAATATTAAAGTAAAAGGGCTATATACTAATTATAATAAAGAATTAAAGCTTTTTAAGATTTGCCGATTTATATTTGAGAATTTGCAAAACCTAAATAAAGCCTTAAATCGGATTAAACGAGCTAAAGCTTTTATTAGACTTAAATTATAATTTTGCTATAATAGCATAAGTATTATAAGTTTCGTATATAATTTTAGAAGAAGAAGCCTTACTATTACCAAAGTTAGTAAGATCTTAAACTAGCACTAATATAATAATATTATAAAGGCTAAAGCATTCTTAGGAATTTGCATATATTATAAAATTTAGATCGAAGCATATATTATAATAGCTAAACTAATTTATCGACTACTTAAAAAAGGAGAGCCCTTCTTATAAGGGGAAGAACAAATTAAGGCAATGCAAACTCTCTAAGAAAAACTTATTATTGCGCTATTGCTTTGCAAGCTATATTATAACTTAGTAAAGCTATAAAGACTTATTATCTTAGCTATAAACGCTAGCTTATTCGGATAAGGAGCAATTTTAAGCTAATATAATAATAAAAGACGCAAGAAGGTTGCTTGGTATAAATTTAGAATATAAAATTAGGCCGAATAAGGCTATAATACTACTAAGAAAGAATGCAAAAGGGTTCTTAAAGCTTTGCAAAAACTGCGATTTTAGCTATATAATATTTATTTTATCCTAGAAATAGACGCAAATACGCTTATTACTTAGCTAAATCGGGCAGCTACTAACCTTCTTAGAGCTTTAATTACACGCTAGCTTGCATAAATTAAGCTATTTAACTTTGAGGTACGCTATGTAAAGGGTAAGAAGCATATTATAGCCGATAAATTATCCTAGCGCCCTTATTGCAAAGAGGATTCGGAGGATAACTTAAATATCGATAAATTTATTGCACTAAAGCTTAATATAATCGGAATTTAACTAGTTACTAAAAGCGCAAAAATAGTAAAGCATTGCAATATTAAATGCGATATGCGTTCTAATTAGCGGAAGCCTCGCTTAGCTAAAACTTGCAAGTTAAAGCCTTACTCTAGAAATAAGCCTTATTTTTTAAGCCGCCCTTAAAAGGGGAATTCCCCCTCTTATAATAGCCTTAAGTTTTAAGCACTTAAGCGAAAAGCTACTCCGAATTATATAACCGACAACTATAATACTACGCATTACTTTATACCGATACTCTAAAACGCGACTAATAGTTTTATATTAATTAATCTGCTCGATAAGAGCTATTCGGAGCGATTTTAAGCAATTGCAAGGTATTTAACTACGCTAGCTAAGCTTAAGGGCATATTTAAGGGCAAATTCTGTAAATTAAAGAAAAAAGCATTAAATTATAGTATACGTGATAAGCAATTATAGAAAAACGAGTATAAAACGTACTTCTCGCGTTTAGTTCTTAATAATTTAGCCTAAAGAGTAGAAGTTATAAAGGAGTTACATGACAAAACTGGCTATTCGGGCTAAGAGACTACTTTTATAAAGCTAGCATGCAAATATTACTAAAAAGGTTCTTATAATAATATCCGCAAGTATTGCAATTCTTGTAAGGTATATTAATATAAGCACAAGCAACGATAAGAAGAAGCCTTATTTTTTACAAAAGCTGCTCTTCTATTTTATTATATTAATATAAATATTATGAAATTGCCCGAATGCAAAGGCTATAACTATCTAGTAATAGCTAAGGATAACTTCTCTAAATAGCTAAAAGCTAAACTTATAAAAAATCCTATTAGCAAAAAGATTATAAAGTTTATTTAAATTAAAGTAATTTGCTAATATAGTTTATTTAGAAAACTTAAAGTTAATAGTAATACTAAATTTAAAGGTTTTATAATTAAAGAGCTTTAAAAGCTAAAGATTTATAAGATTATAATTTTTGTATATAATGCTAAAGCTAATAAAATAGTAAAGCGTAGATATTAACTAATTGCATTTGCTTTAATTGCTTTAAGCATAAGAGGCAAGAAATTATAAGTGGACCTTTTACTTTAAGTGCTTTTTGCAAATAAAACTATAATATACGGCCTTATAAGCTTTACTCCTTTTTATATAATTTATAGCAAAGAAGTAATACTTTTAGTAAAAACTTGTTACCTTATATAAAGGACTCTTAAATAAGACGAAGTTTATAATCGATTAACCTTATTATAGCTTTATATATAATAAATTTAGATGCGTAATAAAGATATTAAAGAGTTTAAGTTATAAACGACTCGATAATGTGCTAAGGGCAAAGCTAACTTCGATGCTAAGCACTAGATTTGTAAAAAACTAATTTAAGCTAAAAATCTTATTTTAGTGTATAATATTAAAAACATTAATTAAGACAAGTTTAAAAATATTAAGCTTTTATACTAGTAATTAAAATTATATAAAGTTAAAGAAGCAAACTAGTTAAAGGGGACTTATATACTAGAAGAATTAGACAAGATTCTCTTATGCTATATATACGCAAGAAACCGATTAAAGCAATTTATTAAGAGAGATTAGTACTAGTATTCTTATAAGGATAAAGTACCGGAGCTTGCTCTTAAAGAAGTCAAATTCCGGGCTAATATAAAATTAGAAGAGGAAGCTATTATAGAGTTTTATGCTAAAATTACTTAAGAAATCGAAAAAGATATTAAGATTGTCGTATAAGTCTCGGAACTCTTTAAATTTAAGAAGGGGAAGTATGTTTACTTTAATAATAACTCGAATAAAGCTAAGTTAGCAAGTAAAGATAAGGACTAAGAGTAGAAGCTATTATTAATTATAAATATATAGCTATTAACACTTAAACTTTAACTTATATATACCTTAAAATACAAAAATAACTTAAAGAGGATTATATTACTTAAAACTAGACTTTACTTAAGCTAAGACTTAATTAATAATTATAGTTTGCAAATGCAATTATTTAGCAAAAGCTAATTTAAGCTATAAGTAATATAAAAGCTATACTAAAAGCATCGAAAACGAGATAATAATAAAACCGGAAGACTAATAATAACGAAAAATATTAAATAAAGCCCTTTATTTGACTATAACCGGAATAAATAATAATAATAATAAAATTATAGCTATAACTATTAAAGTATAAGCAAAGGAACTTAAAAGCTATAAGCATTAGCTAAAAAAGGTGAAAAAACTTTATAATTAGCTAAAACAAGACTTTAATAGTATTATTATACTTTAAGCTATTAAGATGCTAATAATAGCTATAAGAGGAAGTGTTATTAAAGGAGGAGAAGTAATTATATAAATTGTTTTAAGGGAAAACCCGGCATTTCTTTCTTATTTCGGATTTTAAATGCTTTTTGCTTTTATATGCAATTATTAAAGCTTTTTTACTTATTTCCTTTATTATATATAATTTCCTTTGTTATATATAAAGTCTCTTATATTATATATAAAGTTTCTTATATTTTTTATTTACTTTTAACTTATACTTGTATTTTTTTTACTAAAAACCCTTACTTACTTTACTTTTACTTGCTTAAGATAAGTAATAAATATAAGAGGGATAAAGTTAACTTATACTCGCTTTTTGCATTCCTTTTACTTGCAAAAAACCCTTAATTTATTCCTTAATTTAGTTAAGTTAATAAAGCTATATATATTTGCTTTAAACCCTTTATTTCTTAGTATTATAATTGCTTTTTGCTTTAAGCAAATATATTATAAAAGACTTTTTTGCATATAATATTAACTTACTTTTACTTTTATATAATAAAGGACTTGCACTTTAAAGAAGAGACTTTCTCCTTAATTTTTTTTCTTATTTTATATATTTAAAAGCTTATAATATTTAAGAGTATTACTTTTAATTGTAAACTAGTCGATTTTTCGAGGTAGCAAACATTTACCCCTACTAAAACTTATATAACTTTACATTTATGCTTTATAACCTTATAACTTACTTATATATCTTATACTTTGCAAGAATATCGAATTCCTTATAAAATGCAAGAAAACGAAGCCGAAATATCGAGCGTTAAGTAAACCCTTGCTAAGGAAGCTAAGAACGAAGAGCTTTTAGTTGCGCGCTATGCATTTGCACCTTATAAACCTATAAAGCTGCAAATCGCCGGTATTAAAGTTACAAGTTTAGCGCAAGCTTTAGATGTTATTAAAAACTTCCCGGATAAAGAGAAAGCTACTACAATTATAGCGTTTAATGCTATATTATTATAGAGTAAGGATAGGGTAAAAGATGTAATTATAAGCTAAAAAGATATAGTTTAAAATAAAGAAGCTCTCGGATTAAAAGGAGATGCATTAGCGGTATATAATATTTAAAATGAGGCGTTTATCGAAGCTGCAAAGGATGTAAAGAAAGCTAAAGCTATTTCCTATAAAGCTTTAGCTAGCTTTATAAGAACTATAAACCGGAAAAACTCTTCTCGAGCGTAGGCTTTTGGCAAATTTATATAATAAAAACACTTTTAGTATAGCAAGAATATGTATAGCAACTTAAATGTGCTATTTAAATCGAAAATCGAGCTATATAAAGCTATTAAGTTGCTTAATATGATAACTTTAAGGCATGCTTGCAAAGCCCCGGTTTACGCTTAATTAGTACTTATAACTAGTAATATTAAAGCTACCTTAAACTATTTAAGGGGCTTAGCAAATAATTAATAGCTAGAAATTGATAAATTGCAAGCTATTAAGCTTAGCTAGCTAAGCTTTACCTTTAAAGAATCGGGAGTCTTAATTAAGGGAACTTACGCTAACGAATTATTTCTTGCTTTTGTAGACGAGCTTATAGACGAGAAAGTAGTTATAATTAATGCACCGAAAGCCTTTACACTTATACTTGCACTTGCTATAAAAGGACTTGCTAAATAACTTGCTAATTAAGAGCAAGCTACTAAGCAAGCGCAAGAAGAGGTATAATATAATGCTATTCGAGATTTGACTATTAGACTTAGCATAAAAGAGAGTAAAGTCAATTTCGATAAGTTTTTATATAAAAGAACTAATATTGCTACTAATTTCTTAGACTTTAAAACGGTTATAACCTTAGTATTAAAACTAGCAAATAATATAGAAGCTAGTAATGTAAACCCCCCGGTAGCTAGCACCTTTATTAGTATATAAATCGAAGCTTTAGCTGTAAAAGGAGCTAAGAGAGCTGCTTTTAAATATGGTATTTACTCTAATTTTGGTTCCGATAATAAGGAATAGCCTTTACCCTTTAACAAAAGACTTAAAACGAAGGGTCTTAGCAAAAAGAAAGCTATATTTAAGGGAAAGAAACCTATTTTTTATAAATTAGTCGAGATTGAGGAATGTCTTTATACGATAAGTGATTTATAGAAAAGGGATATAGCTTTATAGTCGAACTTGGATTTTAATAGCTAAAGCTTTGCTTTAAAGGCTATTATATTAAGATAGCACTATAAACTTAGACTATATAAGATCCTTTGCTTAAAGCATTTTAAAGAGCTTATATAATTTCTTTTTATATAATTTATTTAAGACGCAAATAGTATAATAGAAAGGATATTACAAGTTTATAAAGTTATTAGGGACAAAACTAGTTTCCGACTTGTTTAAGTTTATTTAGACACACAAAAGCTCTTCTTAAATACGCTTATAATTGTAAATTATATCGAATAATACCTTATTAAAAATCGATTTCGGCCTAAAAAACGGATAATAAGCCTTATATTAACTTTACTAGTCGATTTGCTTGTTGAAGGTGTAAAGGTACTAGAATAATACTTTATATAAGTAAAGAAGGGTGAAATTTTAGACTTATTAATTGATAAAATCGAAATGTTACGTTTTTATATCTATTATAATATTAAGAGACTAAATGGTATTATGCCGAATAGTTATTTTTCTCTTATTATATAGCTACTTTAAGTAAACCCTCTAGTCTAGCTACAATTTTATAAAATGCTGCCCGGTAACCTTGTCTTTTTAGTTGTATACCCTTAACTTATCCGGTATTATAATAAGGACTTTATAATATTGCGATTTTACGAAAGGGATATTAGAAGATTTGAGACTATTACTTCTCTTTATGCTAAAACCCTCTTAACTAGTAATAAGCGAGAAATCGGGTACTTAATCCTTAAGGACCTAGGACCTTTTAATGCTTTTATAATATGCACTTTCTAGAATTGGAGATATATTAATTTATTTGTTTAAAGTAATAAAGGGAAAGCCTTTAGTGATTTTATAAAGGACAAAGAAGACTAAATAGTAAGTATTACGCTAAAGGTATACGATATGTATATTTATTATTTGGGGGTTTTTGTTACTTACCCCTTTTTTAGTAAAATAAAGCTTTTATAACCTCGAATTTTACTTTTAATTAGCTTAATTTTAGTCGGATCTAATAGTATAACCGATATAAGAATCTTATACGATATTGTTAAAGCTTTATATGATACTTGGCGTGTTTTTATAAAAGGTTGTTTTAAGGATACAAATAACGATAAGTCTTTTATTAAAAGTATTTAGCTAAAAGGAGTAAAAGCTTTATATAACATAATCCGATGCTTAAAGCGCCTTAATTACTCGGAGTGCGCGCAAAGATGAAGAAATGGCTAGCATATAGTAATATGCAAGCTAATAAGGTAATATACCTTGCTTAATAAAGGGAAGCTGTAAAGTAGGTCAAAATTGCATTTAAGTATTTGTAAGAGGACAAAATAGCTATATTTCCTAGGAACAAGTTATATTTTAGGTGCAAATAAGAAGGATTAGAAGTCCTTGCTAGAGATAATAAGGAATATTTGGTAATATCGGATAGTAATAAGGTAAAAAACGAGGGATAATTGCTTTTTTGTTACTTAAGGACAAGCAATAAATATAGGAGGGACAAGTGTAGCAGGGTGCTAAAGAGACTGCTAAATTCTATCGATTTTGGAGGTTTTTAGAGGTTCTTGACTAGTGCTACACGTGACTAGAATAGAGGTATAATTGCTAGGTTTTTGTAGCTAGATATGCATTACTCTTAATTATTTATACATGTATATATATTACTTAATAATCGTTTATTTATTGCTTGTTTATGCGTTTTGCTTTTGCTTTATAATTACACTTGGTTCTTATATGCTTTAATTGTTTCTTTTGTTATTGCTTTATACTTATATATGCGTTTACTTATTGCTTGCTTGCTTGGTATCCGAGAGATGTTCTTGTAGGGCCTTTTCTTCTAGCTGAGGTTCGCCCCCCTATATTAGTCGATACTTTATAAAATAGGTCGATGAAGGTCTTAGTAGTAATATGCCCTCCTTAGGACTAGGCAATAATTCGATTTAAGAAATTATAACTGATTTTAAGGGTTTCTTAGTTATACTTTTTATACTCTTTCTTTAAGGCCGCGTAAAACTTGGCTTTATTGTACTTGTTAAAGCTATTAGTATAATATTTTAGTATAGCCTTAACCTAGTCCTTATATAATAGTGAGATGTATTTAATAATATGCTCTCTTTTTATAGTTGCAAAGACTTAATAGTCCTTATATATGTTAATATATTACTTTAAAAAAGTAAAGATGTTATTACCCTTAAATTACAAGGCTCCTTATACTTTAAGCAAAGGAAGGTGTAATCTAGGAACTAATATGTACTTGTTGTCCTTTATTATGCTTGTATTTAGCATTAAAATCGTGGGTTTGTCTTTTAAAGAGGTAAACTAAAGTATAAGTTGCTATACAAATAAATTACAAGGGAAACTAGTAATTGCTATACTTGATTCTAAAGTCGACCGGGCGTTTTTTGTTAAAATAAGTAATAAACGTTTCGATGATAAGTCCTTTGAAGCTCGTTTTTTGCTATCCCGATTACTTATACTATTTTATTCTTATTTCTTTTTTGCTTTTAGCTATACTTGCGGCTTTTTCTCTCTTTTCTTCCTTTTAACTGCTATATCCCTTTAAAAAATTATAACCCCCTTTATAGTGTTATCCTTCTATTTATGCTATAGCTTTATAGCTATTGCGTGTTTATGTGTTCTTAGTTTTTTGTGTTTTTGATTCTTGCTAGTCTTATGTTTATGCTTTACTTATTCTTAGTTTTTCTCGTATATCCTATATACTTTTATATAGCATCTACTATATAAGGACTCCCGGCTAGTGTTCTTATAGTCTAGACTTCGAACTAAAGTTAGTGGCTTTCTTACTATTAATAGTAAAATAGTTAAAAATAAAACGCAAATCGATAATATAAGCTCGTTTAAAAGTGCTAAAACCCCTTTTTAACATAGCTCCGTCTTATAGTTCCTCTATTCCGTCCTAGCTGCCTCCTCTTGTCGCATTTTTATTCCCCTTAAGTTAAGCTTAGCTAAAGCTATTCTTAATTAAGCTAGTAAGCTGCCTTATGGCTATTCTAGCTCTATGTTAGCGGGAATCGTTCGGAAATGAGACTATATAAGCGAACTAACTAGCTAAAATAAACTAACTAGAATAATAATAGTAGAAACAAGCTAACTAGCCACTTAATAGAACAAGGACACCTTGGTACACGACTCACTTCACGGACCTCTAAGCTCTGCCTTGCAGGAACCCTAAGTTGTACGATCAATGAGAGCTTCCCTTGACTGCGTTCGATCTCCCTGCGTCGCTCACCAAAAACATGTAAAGGGGTTGGCAAGGCGTACAACCAAATGAATGGAGGGAGTGCAAATGGTGATGCATTTGTTGACTGAAGAACTAAGTGTACAGCTGTCCTGAATCACTATGTTTATGTTCCTTCGCTTAGGGCACGTGCATGCGCACGTGACCCCACCACAATAGCCTCCTTAAACTCTTACAAATTGTCTCCTCCTTTACAATCCTTTGCTTTATATCCTTTAATTGTACTAGTTACACTTCCTTCCGATTTATACCGCTATCTCCGTCCTTGCTATAAACGTTATTATCCGGTTAATTTATTTATAACCGAAGTTATCTCTCTCTCCGATTCCGACTATTAAACTATATCCGAAGATAGCAAAGCACTCGGGGGCATATCCCTCGGCTTAATCCCTTAGCTTAAAGATAATAGCTCTAATTAATAAGACTTTTTCCGTTAATTAAAGGAGACCCTTATTATAAGTAGTTTCTTAAATACTATATAGCCTTCCCGGGAGCCCTAATGCCCGTCTTCTCCATCCAAACCTTGCTTTGCATTTGCCGCTTAACGTATTAAATATTAAATAGTATATAAATAATAAATTATATAAAAGGTAGCATATAACAAGGCATTACTTGCTTAGACGGAAAAGCAAGCTCAAGCTTGCATAGCTATTCGGAGCAAGTGTAAAGATAATAATTATTAGAAGATTAAAGGCAAGACCCGGGTTTATTAGATAGTAAATATCTTATATGCAAGCCGAGAAACAAGATCTAGTAAACTTATAAAACTCACAACTCGTTTTTACAAATTAAGCCTTATAAAATGTGAGAGTATCTCCGATTTTTCCGGCTAGCTCTTTTAAATTAATTACAAATTATAAGACTTTTACTTAACTACTATATTCTTAAAAGTTTAACTTATCTTCTATTTTCTTTAAAGCCTTAGTTTTGCTTATAACATCTTTATTATAAC
>Ga0302221_10001564_pt1 | contig 14673 bp, 14 predicted proteins | sample II_Palsa_E2_1_FD_193517 | JGI IMG/M metagenome (GOLD analysis project Ga0302221, IMG submission 193517) | Peat permafrost microbial communities from Stordalen Mire near Abisko, Sweden - II_Palsa_E2_1 | ecosystem: Environmental > Terrestrial > Soil > Palsa > Peat permafrost | place: Sweden... | reverse complement strand
TAAAAGTCTTATCCTTTGTGGCTTTATCAGTTTGATCACTGAATGCGAAATAATAACTCAGGCCTTCATAGTAATGATCAGTAAGCTTGGCCTGACGGGATTTTTCCGCATAAGTATGGTATGCGTCTCCTGCGTCCTGGTATTTATTTAAAGCATATAATGATTTTGCAATTTCACCATACAAGTCAACCTGGCTTGTATCTAAAGATATTGCTTTGCGCAAATCATTTACACCCAATGAATCCTTTTTTGAGGCAATTTCCAAACGGCCCAGGTATAAATAATCATTTGGGATAATGCGTTTAGGGCCGGCCTCGCTGATCCATTTGTTCATTGCAGTTAAACCTGCGGGATAATCTTTGTTTTCGTAAGCTGCAATAGCCAAATAACGATAAACCCTTAAATTACTTTTGACCGATGCCGTAAGATCTTGTGCTACCTTTTGCAGGGTAACATAATCTTTCGAGTCGACAAGGAAGTCGGCATAACGCATTTGCGATTCAACAGAATAATCTGTCAGGCTGATGTATTTCTTATAATTATCGGCTGCTTCTTTAACTTTTGCATCGTATAATGAAGGGTCTGTTTTTGCCTGGCGTAAATCTGTTTCGGCCCATTCGCGGTAAGCAGGCCCGTAATTAGGGTCGATAGCTAAAGCCGCCTGGAATTGTTTTTGCGAATCGTCGAAGTTATCAGCATACCGCCATAAAACCCCTTCGGCAACATTCGCCGCAGCCGATTTCGGGTCGATAGTTAACGCTGATGAATAGCCATTATAAGCATCTGTACTTTTTAATTGTGAACGGTAGGCATTGCCCAAAGCTATCAACACCTCGGCATCCCGTGGGTTAGCCGCTTTGCCCTGGTTTAATATAGCGATTGCAGCATCTGCATCTGCCGGGGCTATAGCCGAGCCATTAGGCCCTACACTGCTACCGCTAACGGGTAATAAATACCCCAGTCCAATGTACAAAAAGGGGGTACTGTTCTTTTTCCCTGCAAGTGCAATTGCCGAGTTAAAATCCGTCGTTGCAGTACTGTTATCTTTTTCAACATGGGCGGCCGCGCCTAAACCTGCGAAATTTAACGCAGATTTACTGTTAACAGCAATCCCTTTATTAAATACAGCTTTAGCCGAATCCACATAGTCCTGCTTTAGGTACACCCATCCCAGGTAAAAAAAGTTCTCATCTTTATCGGCTTGTGTAACCGTAAGGTTTTTCAGCATCGACTTAGCTTTCTGGTATTGTTCGGCATCAATAGCCTTTTTAGCATCGGCTAAGCTTTGTGCAAAAGCTGATGAACCTATAAACAACAATCCCAACCCCGCAGCGGCTACTTTACTGATCATTTTCATTTTAGTTGATTTTTTTTAATAGCAATGAAGCTATCATGGGCGATTTCATTAGTTTTTTTGAATAGTTGCCCGTGATTGTTCCATTTTTTTATCATTAGTTAGTTAATTGTTTTTTATGGCACTCATAAGTGCTAAGCACTTCGTTTATTAATCGTAATACTTATAAAATTGATGTGTAACCTGACCTATTTGCTAAATTTTATATACTTATCGTATTAAAACAGGAAACAAATTGATTTACACCAATTTCAAAATGCAATAATATATTTTTTTGAGCGAATTTGCATATACAAGTTTAAACAAGTTTATACAAAAATGACAAAATTTATTGTTGCTTTATTTTTTTCACAATTGTAATCTCTCTTGTGGGGATCGCATCAGGCAAAAGGCCCGATTTTAAAATTATTCGCTGTCCAACATCGCTTGTCATAAACACAGCAAATTCCATTCCAAGACCATATTTACCCGTACAATTTAAAATATACAAATTCCTTGTTAAAGGATATTGTTTTAATGCGAGTGTACTTTGTGATGGCCAGTAATACTGTTGCGATGGATTTTTGCGTGTATCATCTTTAACACCCACAATTTTAACCTTCTGCAAATCACCGGCATAATCCTTATCCGGATCATTAAGCCAGCTAAACCCAGTTATACCTATAGCGTCAGGATGTTCACTAACATATTTTATTACTTCTTTATTTGATTTAAGCGAATAAATATTTTTTTGCGTAAATGCTTTGCCCCCCGAAAACTCTTTTAAATACCTTACCAAACTGGAGTTAGGGTTATCAAAAACGATGCTTTTGTCCTGTTTAGTATCCCCGTTCAGCATTTTCTTTATTTCGCTTACCGTAATTGTAGTATCATTTGATGCCTGGTTTACAATTAATGCAACCGCATCAACAGCGAAGCGGTCAACAACGGGCTTTAAGTTCCTGCTTTTTAAAACCTTAAGTTCATTAGTATCTAAATCCCTTGAAAGGATTGCCACCCTTACGCTATCCTGCATTAAAAAATTTACCGCGTTATTTTCAGGGGCATAAACAATCCTTGGATGGACGTTAGCATAGGTGTTTTTAAAAATATAAAGTTCTTCATCAACTATAGGCTGGAATGATTCGTCCACTACGAATTTTGCACTATCTGAAGTAAACCTGTCAAGGTTATCATTCCCTGCTTTGTGCCTGCAGCTTTGAATGCATATAAGCAAGCCGAATGCTACAGCAATAAAGGCAATGACACCGGTTAGTTTCAAATTATACTTCATTTTGCTTCTTTCTAAAAATCCGTGCAAAGCGTATAACGGCATAAATAATTATGAGAACCCCATATAACGTTTTTTGGGTTTGGGGGAGATTTGGCAACATCCTGTCCCAAAAGATAACCGTAAACCCAAAAATGGCTACACAAATAAATACGGTAACTCCTAAAATAAGCAAAAACCGCCGTTGGGGCGATTTTTGCTCGTTATTATTTGATAACATTTATCCTATTATTCTGCAAGCGTGAAAGCAATAGGAACACTGTATGCAACACGTACCGGACGGCCGTTTTGTATACCCGCTTTCCAATGCGGCGAAGCTTTTATCACACGCACCGCTTCCTCATCGCAACCATCACCAATCCCGCGCGCTACCTTAACATCGGTTAATGATCCGTCGCGTTCGCAAACAAAACTCACAATTACCCTTCCCTGGGTGCCATTTTCCCTGGCCACAGCAGGATACCTAATGTTTTTGCTTAGGTATTTGAGAAATGCATCCAAACCTCCGGGAAACTCCGGAACCTGTTCAACGGATGTGAAAATCTTATTAGGGTCTTCTTCTGTAACTTTAGCATCTGATGTACCAACCGGTTCATCAATAGTTACATCCGCGTTTTTATCACCTTTAAGGTTCTTCTGGCCCGGATCGGCAACTTCCAGTTCTTTTACGGTAGGCGGTTTTTCTTTCACCTCAACGTCGGGCTTAACAACCGGCGGCGGGAATTTAACCTGGTCAACCTTTGGTTTAGGCGGCTCAGGCGGAGGTGGCGGAGGTGGTTTTTTTATGTCACGCGGCGGTGGTGAAAGCACCACATTGGTGATCTTTACTTTTTCTTTGGCCGCAGGGATAAACCCTTCGATCAAATTGATAATTGTATTTGCAGATACCAAAACAACAAAGAATATAAGGCCGATAAGAAGGGCTTTGCTTGTATTGCGGCCGTTATCCCTTCTTAATTCATAAGCGCCATAAGCTTTATTGCGATCTGTAAAAACAACATCGATCCATTTTTGATCCAATATGTCTAATTTTGATCCGAACATTTTTTTAGGCTTTAATATTAATTAACGTTAACAGTAATATTAATATTACTAATAGATATTATTCTTTTGCAAATCCGCCTTTTCCATGGGTAAAATCGTTGTAATGGCGTAGGACTGAACACCGGTTATGTTCATTTCATCAAGCACATTAACCAGGTTTTCGTAAGTTGATTTATCGCTTGGTTTTATCAAAACGATCATAAAGTTATCTGGTGCAGCATGCGTTGCTTCAACTTGTTTACCATTCTCAATCACCGCTTTGCGTAAATCATTCTTACCGTAGCCCATAACATTAGGCGCTGATTTACCGGGTTCACCCATATACCACTCCAATCGGTTATGGCTGCCCAATACTATACTCATAGTACGTGTAGCCGCCACAGGTAACTGGTTTTGTTTTACGGAATTATCCGGCATGGCCAGGTCCATTGCTTTCTTTTTACTAAGCGTGGTGGTAAGCATAAAGAAAGTGATCAGCAAGAAAGCCAAATCAACCATCGCAGTCAAATCGACACGTGTTGAAGCTTTTTTACTTCTAATCTTCCCGCCTTTATGTTTACCCCCGCCGGAGGTATCTAATTCTGCCATAGCTTTTTATTTTTTAGGTGCCGCTCTCAGGTCGGTAATTAAATCAAATTTGAATTTCTTTTGATGTCCCAATATGCTGATTATTTCGTTAATGACAGGATATTCTTGTTTTCTATCGCCTTTGATAGCAACGTCCAAATCCTTGTCATGTAAACCTTTCTCGGCCTGGCGTGATGTATATATCCAGTCGCCCAATTCGTTACTGGCTGTCGTATCCGCCGGAATACCTGCTACGGGAAAGCCTTTTCTTTCATCAGGCCGCAGGTCAAGGTACTGTTTTAAGTTAGCTATAGGCACCCCAAATACTTCAAGTAACGAAAACCTTTGTGTTTCTACGGGGGTAAATGGCGGTAACTTGTATTTCTCGGCCATAGCCTTTAATGCTTCTGTACGAACATCAGCTCCCGTAACTGAATAAAATATCGTGCTTTTTCCGTTAATATTACCAACCGTTATAGTAGCAAGGTTATCCTCTGGAACAGGTGTTGTTTTTGATGAAAACGGGATTTCGGCCTTGGTGGGGTCATCCACTTTAGGCTTTGCCGTTAATATAAAAAATGTAAGTAACAGGAAGGCCACATCGCACATAGCTGTCATATCTATGAAGGTGCTTTTCCTGGTAACTTTTACTCTAGGCATAATTTGTTAATTTTAGTATTATGATTAAACTACTCTCCCGGCAATACCGGGAGGGCAAAAACTAAGCACTAATGAGTTTTTTATTTGTTTTTGTGCGATGCAGCAAATGTTTGTACAATGCTGAACCCTGTTTCGTCAATGGCGTAAGTCAGCTTGTCAATTTTTGATGTAAACACGTTATACATAACAATTGAAGTTGCCGATGTACCGATACCAAATGCTGTATTAACAAGCGCTTCGGAAATAGCCGTTGACAACGCTGTTGTATTTGGCGCACCCGAAGTTGCCAATGCAGCGAACGCACGGATCATACCAAGTACTGTACCTAACAAACCGGTTAATGTACCGATAGACACCAGGGTAGCAATAACAGTTAAGTTTTGCTCAAGCATCGGCATTTCAAGTGAAGTTGCTTCCTCGATGTCTTTTTGGATAGCCAGGGCTTTTTGATCAACATCTAAACCTACTTCGCTTTCCATCTCTTTGTATTTTTTCAAAGCAGACTTGATAACGTTAGCAACAGAGCCTTTTTGTTTGTCGCATTCGGCGTTTGCAGCTTCAATATTACCTGCATTAAGGGCGCTTTGTACTTTTCTCACAAATGCATCAACATTGCCTGTTCCCGATGCTTTGTTAATAACAACAAAACGTTCAATGGAAAAAACAATTACCATTAATACATAGGACATGATAAGAGGCACCAGGAAGCCGCCCCTGTGTATGGTCCCAAAAATGTCAGGGGTACCATGCTCTACATCGCCTCCCTCAAAATGACTTGGATCGCCCAATATTAACATGAATATTGCGATTGCAACTACGAGACAGATAGGCATGGTTAAAGTTGCAAACAAGCCTGATGAACTTGCGCTTTCTTTCTTTACAGGACTTGTTGGTTTTGTTGGTGCGTTTGCCATTACTTTAGTTTTTAGTTTTAGTTTTTAGTTTATAAATATAAGTTAGTTAAATGTAAATTAATAATCGAATAGCAAAAATAGAATTTAAATGAATTAAAAAAACTTTTTATGATATTCTTTATAATTTTTTAATAAAAACTTCATTCAGTTTGTATTACAGGTGGATACATAACGTGATGAAAAATAAAAATTGCGCTGGCAGATACAATTTTTTACAATAAAACCTAAATTTTTTAATATAAACAAACAATTAAAAATAAAAATTATGTAACTAAACCGATATAGTCACATTTGGGCCGGCATTTATGATCTCTGCAGTGCTAAAATTGACATATTGCTCAAAATTTTTAATAAACAGCATTGCTAAATTTTGCGCCTTTTCTTCATAATTTTCGGCATTTGCCCATGTATTTTTAGGATCAAGGAGTTGATCTGGCACATTTGGGCAGCTTAAAGGCATCATAAGGCCAAAAACAGGGTGTTCGGTATAGGCTGTATTTTCAAGTTCGCCATTTAAAGCGGCAGTGATCATGGCACGGGTATATTTTAACTTAATTCTTTTCCCTGTCCCATACGGGCCGCCAGACCAGCCTGTATTCACCATCCACACATTTACATTGTGCCCTTTTATTTTATTACCCAGCAAATTTGCATAAACTACGGGGTTTAAGGGTAGGAATGCTTCGCCAAAACATGCCGAAAAAGTAGCCTTCGGTTCGGTAACACCGGTTTCAGTACCTGCAATTTTGGCTGTATATCCCGAAATAAAATGATACATAGCCTGTTCAGGCGTCAGTTTTGAAATAGGGGGCAATATTCCAAATGCGTCGGCTGTTAAAAAGAATATGTTTTTTGGCGACGCGCCAATTGACGGGATCATCGCATTCCTTATATTATAAAGCGGGTAAGCTACACGTGTATTTTCTGTTTTATGTATGTCCGAAAAATTAACTGTTCGCGTACCTTTTATAAAATTAATATTTTCGAGCAGTGTCGCAAACTGAATGGCGTTAAATATTTGCGGCTCTTTTTCGGGGGTAAGGTCGGCGCATTTGGCATAACAGCCGCCTTCGAAATTAAATATGGTATAATCGCTCCATCCATGTTCATCATCGCCTATCAGGCCCCGTTCGGGGTCGGCAGACAAGGTAGTTTTTCCCGTTCCTGATAAACCAAAAAATATAGCCGTATCACCTTTTGCACCGGTATTGGCGGAACAATGCATCGATAACACTTTCCTGTCATGCGGCAAAATAAAGTTCAAAACCGAAAAAATGCCTTTTTTAATCTCGCCTGTGTACCCTGTGCCACCAATAAGTATGATTTTTTTTGTAAAATTAATGATCGAAAAATTATGCTGCCGGGTGCCGTCAACCTCGGGGTCAGCTTTAAAACCGGGCGCGGCTATAATAGTCCATTCGGGGGTTGTACTTGTGTTAATAAGCTGGGGGCGCAGAAATAAATGATGTACAAACAGGTTTTGATAAGCGGTTTCGGTAATTACGCGTATATCGATATGGTATTTTTCGTTGGCACAGGCGCACGAGTCGCGCACGAATATGTCCCGACCGGTAAGATAATCTGTGACTTTTTGGAGCAGGGCGTCAAACTTTTCCGCATCAAATTTGATATTTACTTTTCCCCACCAAACATTATTTTTGGTTATTTCATCCTCAACAATAAAACGGTCTTTCGGTGAACGCCCGGTGAATTCACCTGTATCAATTGCAAGGGCGCCGGTGTCAGCTAAAACACCTTCATTTCTTTTTAAAGCTTCTTCAACAAGTTCGGCAGGGCTTAACTGGAAATAAATATTCCTTGCCCGATCAAGCCCTATATAGCCCAGATCAGGTATTTGGTTAGTACGGTTCCTCATTAATACATTTATAATTGGTTGCCGCAAAATTACCGTAATTATACACTAAGAAACAAGGGAATTTGAATATTTTTTTACATAATGTATATTTTACACACTATTTAATTAATTGACTTACAATTATATATGATATATTTAAAAAAAAGTTAGATACACTAAGTTGTTGATCAGAGATTAGGGGTTGGAGATTAGAGATTAGTTGTTATTGTTTTGAAGAAGTAAGTTCCTAACTAATCTCTTATCACTAATCTCCAGTCTCTAACCCCCAGCTTTCTTCGCTTTAAACCCGTGTGCCTGCAGGATCGTTAAAACTTTATCCCGGAAGTCGCCCTGGATTAATATTTCACCGTCTTTCACTGAACCGCCAACACCGCATTTCGATTTTAGCTTTTTTCCGATAAGTTCAAGGTCGGCACTTGCACCAATAAAGCCATTGATACGCGTAACTAATTTGCCGCCGCTTTTACGGTCGAGATAAATTTTAAGATTTTGTTGCTGCGGAGTTAAAGTTGCAGATGAATTACCGCCATTTTGCTGATATTGAAAATCAGGATCGGTTGAGTACACAACGCCGGTAAAGTTTTTTTTTGACATATTTTTTTAATTGTAGAGACACAATACTTTGTGTCTTATGCAAATCACATCTCAATACAAATTCTAAACATGGTAGAGACGCAATACTTTGTGTCTTATGCAAATCGCATCTCAATACAAATTCCAAACATGGTAGAGATGCGATGCATCGCGTCTCTACGTTCTTTTATAATCGGCGCCTACAATTACCTTTAAAGAGGCCGGAACAATTTCAACCAGTGTATCAGTGCCTGTAATTTGCGGTTCCCCATCAAGGTGGACCGGCCCCGGGCTGCTTTGTTTAACCTTTATGATTTTTCCACGGATGATCTCTACATACTTTGTTTTATCGGCTGTTTTTGTAAGCATGCGGATACCCATTTCAGGGAACCGCCATAAAGGAAATTTTTTGATAATGCAAACATCCAATAATCCGTCCTGTACCGATGCATGCGGCGAAATATGAGCGTCATTGCCGTATTGTGATGAATTTGCAAAACTCAGCATAAAAGCTTCGCGTTCATAAACTTTGCCATCAATTTCAAGGCGATAGGCTTGTGGTTTATACTTCGCTATCTCTTGTATGGACGATTTAATATAGGTAAAGAAGCCCCGCTTTTTTCCATGGGAGAATACTTCACTGATATGTGCGTCAAAGCCCATGCCTGCCATATTAAAAAATGGCTGCCCGTTCAATTTTGCCGAATCTATAACTTCAACATGTCCCAAACCAAGGTTTTTAATAGCTTTTACCGGATCCATGGAAATACCGAGAAAACGCGATAGCCCATTTCCCGATCCATAGGGGATTATCCCCAATACGGTATCGTTTCCTACAATTGCCGATGCCACTTCGTTTACCGTACCATCGCCGCCAACGGCTATTACTAATTGAAATTTATTTACAGCTTCTTTAGCAATTTGCCTCGCGTGTTCAATGCCATCGCTAAAAACAACAACAGCCTCAAAAATAGCCGCATCAAGGTATTTTTCGATCAGTTCCGGAACGCCGTCCTTTTTCTTCCCGCCAGATATTGGGTTTATAATAAATAACGCTTTCCGTTTCAACTAAATATAATTTCTGCGCCAAAAGTAAATGTATTTTCGGCTTTGTAAAAATTGTTTTATTTTAGCCGCCAGAATGTGGACTGATTTAATTGTCCGTTCTGACCCCGGTGTCTATTGGGATCAGGACAGAACCGGATTGCAACCACGTAAAAAAGTGCTAAAACCCTGCTTCTTTTTACTACGATCCATTAAATACGCCTCTTTCAATTTACACTTAACACAGACAAAATGCATTGCAGAGACGCGATGCATCGCGTCTCTGCATAATTTACGTTTAAATTAAATTTACCATAATACCAAAAATTTATGTCATACCTATTTACTTCCGAATCCGTATCAGAAGGACATCCGGATAAAGTTGCCGACCAGATATCGGATGCATTGATTGATCAATTTTTAGCTTTTGACCCGGAATCGAAGGTGGCCTGTGAAACATTAGTTACAACAGGCCTGGTGGTTTTAGCCGGCGAAGTAAAATCCAAGGCTTACCTTGATGTTCAGAAAATTGCCCGCGAGGTAATTAATAAGATCGGCTATACCAAAGGAGAATATATGTTTGATGGCAACTCATGCGCTGTATTATCGGCTATCCATGAGCAATCACCCGACATTAACCAGGGTGTCGACCGCAAAGCAAAAGAAGAACAAGGCGCCGGCGACCAGGGCATGATGTTTGGTTATGCCACAGTTGAAACCGATAACTACATGCCGCTGGCATTAGATATCGCCCATGCCTTATTAATTGAACTGGCCGTTATCCGCCGCGAAAATACTGACATAAAATATCTTCGCCCCGATGCAAAATCCCAGGTAACGCTTGAATACGATGATAATAACAGGCCAGTGCGAATCGATACTATCGTAATATCAACGCAGCATGATGATTTTGATGAAGAAAAAGCCATGCTGGCGAAAATCAGCAGGGAAATTATTAGTATCCTTATTCCCCGTGTAAAAGCAAAATACCCTAAATACGCCCATTTTTTTGGCGACGGCATTAAATACCATATTAACCCAACAGGAAAGTTTGTAATCGGCGGCCCTCACGGTGATTCAGGCTTAACCGGCCGTAAAATTATCGTTGATACTTACGGCGGTAAAGGCGCACATGGCGGCGGCGCATTTTCAGGAAAAGATCCTTCAAAGGTTGACCGTTCTGCTGCTTATGCAACACGCCATATTGCCAAAAACCTGGTTGCAGCCGGTATTGCAGACGAGGTACTGGTACAAGTATCCTATGCTATAGGCGTGGCACAGCCTATGGGTATTTATGTAAATACCTACGGCACCGGCAAAGTTGGGTTAACCGATGGTGAAATTGCTAAAAAGGTAGAAGCCATATTTAACATGACCCCCTATGCTATTGAAACACGCTTTAAATTGCGTAACCCTATTTATAGTGAAACTGCCGCTTATGGTCACTTCGGTAAACCAAGCCGGCTGATAACCAAAACTTTTGTAAGCCCCGAGGGCCACGAGGTGAAAAAAGAAGTAGAACTATTTACGTGGGAAAAGCTTGATTATGTAGATAAAGTTAAACAAGCCTTTGGCTTGTAAGTTTTTTTGATTGATGGGGTAAGTGGTGAATTTTCAGCAATTGGCTATTCATCATTCAATATCGTTTACTTAAGGTTCGGAGGCATGTTGGGATTGACTAAACGGGGCAATATCTGTAAAAATGGTGACACATTTTTGTCACTGACAAAATTTTGTCAATTGTAAATTTTTGATAATCAGCCATGTAGCGGGATGTAGCGCGATGTAGCACCTGTAGCGCTACATTTGCAAAGGAGACCATATATCTGCAGTAAATAACGATTTACAAAAATAAGCATCTCCCTTAAGTAAACGACATTGAATGGTGAATGGTAATTAAGAATCTACTATTACTCACTACTGACCACTCACTACTCACCATACAAACTGGTATTGTAAAACAGCTATAACATAAGGTGACATTACCTGTATGTTATGCCTTACATGCAGGGGGATTTCAAGGAAATCGCCAGGCCCTAATTTATAAAAGTCATCCCCTATGGTGCATTCACACTGGCCTTTAAGGATAAAAAAGCTTTCAAGATAATCCTCGTGTTCTTCTTCGGGAACATTCATTTTTGTGACAACGAGCATTTGTTGAAAATTATTGTCTTTCCTAATTTCAATGCGCAAAAAGTCTTCTGACGGCTCAGCCGGAATTAAATGATCAAGCGTTTTTAGCCATGCCCGATGATCAGCATTTTTGTCAACAGCGGGCAGCCGGTTTATCTTGAGCGCGGTATAGTCAAAACCAAGTTCAGCCATTATTTTTTCTTTAAGGCCGGGTTCTGGTTCTATAGCGGTTGATGTCGCCCATCGCTCCATTGCCAATTCAATAGCCGTTAATTCCTCCTTAATTTCGGGATAAAGCATGGTCATTTGGATAAGATATACTTGATCTTCCTCACTAAGGAGGCCCAGGCAATATTCTTCCAGGATACCACTTTCGATATACTTTTGTATATCCATTTATTAAATTTTGTTTTCTTTAAGTTTCATCCGGTGCAATTAGGCATTGCAAAAGTAAGCAATAGATACAGAACAGGCAATTTGCTTAATCGCAGCAATTATCTGCAAATAATGCCGCCGGTTAACGGCCGGAAGTCATCCTGTTGCTTATTTCCGCCAGTTAGAATTTATAACATTTAATTGGTTGATAATATTTGCTAAAACAGATATACTTGTATCGTATAAACGCCTTGAAAAACAAATTACATCAATGAAATTCAGGACTGCCAGGCATACCAAAGACTTAAACCAAATCATTGATTTTTATGGAAGGGTTTTGGGGTTAAAAGTACTTGGCGATTTTAAACACCACCATAACTATGATGGTGTTTTTTTAGGTATCCCCGGTGAAGGCTGGCATTTAGAATTTACGGTTTCTGACAATCAGCCCGTTCATTCCCCTGATGATGATGACCTGCTGGTATTCTATGCGGAATCATTTGATGAATTTAATATTATTAAGGAAAAGTTTATTGCAAACAGGATAAAGCATGTTAACCCGAAAAACCCCTATTGGGAAAAGAACGGAATAACTTTTGAAGATCCGGACGGCTTCAGGATAGTAATTTCTGTGATAAGGAAACCTTAAAATCTTATTTTTTCTTGTTTACCTAAAATCATTAAATCGTAAAACAATTTATTTAGTGTGGTGGTTAACTACCAATCGGGGATTTATTTTAGAATAATTTCTTTAGGAAAATTTCACAATATATCAATCCCCCTTTTGGGGGGTTATATGTAGTTACTGATAAAAATTAACAATAAAAATCCCCATAAAAGGGGATTGAATACTATTTATAAAGACTGTATTTTTAGTTGGCGCGATGCCTGGTATAAAACATAATACATGAAATGATGGCATAAGGTACATCAACTTTTTTAACATCAATACATATACCTATGAAACCGTTAAATTATTATTTTTTAATTTTTATTGCCGTCGCTCTTATTCTTGTTGCATGTGGACTATGGCGGCCCTGAATTTAATATTATTAAGGAAAAGTTTATTGCAAACAGTATAAAGCGTACTAACCAAAAAAACTTATTGGGAAAAGAAGGATATAAATTTGAAGATCACAGATGGCTTCAGAATAATAATTTCTCTAATAAAAATCGCATAAAATCTTTTAAGGTTCTTAAAATAATCCCTCCCCGTTTATTTTCAGGTATTTCCCGAATAATAAAAGCGTAGAAATACGCTTGTCACAGCAATGATCACCCGGTTACTTTACATTAATATTTAATATCGCAATTAAATAGCTGGAAAAACGGTTATCAGAGCGTTTGTTAATCGCTGTTTATTAACGATGGAATTTGCTTTATAAAATTTATTAAGAAAAATTTCAGATATATCAATCCCCCTTTTTGGGGATTTAATTTATAATTATTCACAAAAAATTTAATAAAAATCCCTATAAAAGGGGATTGAATACTATGTATTAAGATCGTAGGTTTATTAACCTATTTAATTGCAGGCAAAAATAATTTTACAAAAATCATTAGCTGAAAACCTATAAATTTTTATCATTAAATTTTAAATCCTATGAAAAAACTTAATTATTACTTTTTTATTTTTATTGCCGCTTCCCTTATTCTTGCCTCATGCGGTAAAGATGGTGCAGTTGGCCCGACAGGCGCCACCGGCCCCCAGGGTGCTGTTGGCCCTGCAGGCCCGACAGGCGCAAATGGTGCAAACGGAAGTGTTATTTATAGCGGAACTACTGCTCCGCCATCAACAACGGGCACTACCGGCGATTTTTATTTAGACCTTAGTACCGGGCTATTATATGGCCCTAAAACTGCTACCGGCTGGGGGACAGGCTTTTCATTGATAGGGCCAACCGGGGCAACCGGAGCAAAAGGTGCAACCGGGGCTACCGGCCCGGCTGGGCCAACCGGCGCGACAGGTGCTGCGGGAACTGCAGGCAGTAAAATTTACAGTGGCAACGGTATGCCACCAAGTTCAACTGGTACAACCGGCGATTATTACCTTGATAAAACTAATTACTTATTATATGGCCCTAAAACCTCTACAGGATGGGGTACACCTATAGCCCTGCAAGGCCCGGCTGGGCCACAAGGACCTGAAGGGAACGCCAATGTACAAACTGATGTATTTAGCATTGGTGGCAGCCAATGGATATGGAACTCACAATATATCTATGAAACTTCGTCAACCAGTTTTACCGAATATTTTACAAGATATTATGTTCGCATGAATACTACAGTAACACAGAATGTTCTTACTAATGGTTTGGTGCTGGTTTATTTTACACCTGCCCCGGTGAACGAACCAAACCAATGGTTGCCGCTCCCTTACCAGTTCGACTCGGGCGCAGGTTATACTTTTAATTACGTTTATCAAACAGCGGTAGGCCAGGTAACCCTTGAATATTTCTTTATCCAAATGGATCCAACTGCTACATTACCGACGCTTAGCACTTACAATGATGAAACACGCAACTTTAAAATTGTAACCGTAACAGGAACAACAGGTAATTTTTTGGTAACGCACCATGTAAACTTAAATAACTACCAGGAGGTAAGCAGGGTTACGGGTATATGGCAGCAGGATAAATAATTGGTTAGGGGTTGATTAGGTGAATGGTTGATTGAGTTACGGCAGTTAAAGTTTAAACTTAATCAACCATCTTCAAATGCACTTAGTTTAATATAGTTAACGTGAATTCGGGTTAAGCAGCTAAAAGTAATTGATTATCCTGATTTTCAAAAACGATATTCAGGGAAGGCTTTTTAGGGAAGAATGAATAAGCAGCCAAAGCGCCCAGGATATTGAGCAGAA
>Ga0302221_10001562_pt1 | contig 14682 bp, 4 predicted proteins | sample II_Palsa_E2_1_FD_193517 | JGI IMG/M metagenome (GOLD analysis project Ga0302221, IMG submission 193517) | Peat permafrost microbial communities from Stordalen Mire near Abisko, Sweden - II_Palsa_E2_1 | ecosystem: Environmental > Terrestrial > Soil > Palsa > Peat permafrost | place: Sweden... | reverse complement strand
TATAATAATTTTTTAATTAAATTAAATTTATTATATAATATTATATATATATATTTAATTAATTTATTTATAATAATTAAAATAAAATTATATTTATATCTTGTTTATAGTTTTTTTAATAATAATAATTTAACGACAAAATTTATAATAATAAATTTTTAAAGTTATAAAAATATATTATAAAATTATATTTTATTATATAAAATATATTTTATAATCTTATTTTATATATAAATATTATAATTTTATATTATGTCTTTTATAATCTTTTTAATTTTTAAAAAATAATAAATTTTAAAAATTTATTTTAAAGTCTTTTATATTCTTTAATATTTATAAATTAATAATTTATATTTATATTTAATAAGTTTTTTTTTATTCTTAAAAATATATAAACTTGTCTTTAAAATAATAATAATTTATAAAAATTAAAACTAAAGTTTTTTTATAAATTCTTTAATTATTTTTTTATTATAATATTTATATTATATTATTTTTTTATTTATTTATTTTATTCTTTTATATTTTATAATTATTTAATAATTATTATAAATTATTATATATTAAATATTAACGAGTTTTTTTTTCTTTAATATTATTTTTAATTTATATATTTTATTAATAAAATATTTTAATTTTTTATTTAAAATATTTATTTAAATATTTTTTATTCTTTTAATATATAAAATTTAAAAGTTATATATAATTAATATTTTAGCTTAATATATTTATTATTAATTAAGTTCTTTAATTATAATAAAATAAATAAAGTTTTTATAATTAATATAAATTTATATTTAATATTTAAATTTTTTTAAATATATTTTTTATTTTTAAAAAATATTTATAATTATTAATAATTTTTTATTATAAATTTTATAATTAAATTTTATTAATAATAGTTTTTAAGAATAATATATTATTAATTATTATTTTTTAATTTTATTTTATTAATATAATTTAAAGAATTAATTTTTATAATAATTTATTTTTTTAAATTAAATATTAAAAGTATAAATATATATATAAATTCTTATTTAAGTTAATTAAAAGTCTTTTATATTATTAATAATTAATTAAAATCTTTATTCTTTTTTATTAATTTTATAAATAATATTATAATAATAAAATATTTTTTAATAAATCTTTAATAAAAGTTTATAAATTTTAAAAAAGATTAATTTTTTTTTATATTAATTAATTTTTTTTATTTAAGAATTATATTAATTTTTATTAAGTTTATTAATAATTTTTTAAAAATAATTATATATTTTAAAATTTTTTTTTTTAATAAAATATATACTTTTTTAATTTATAAAATAATTATACTTTATATAAAGTTATTAATATATTTTTTATATTTTAAATATATTATTTAATTATTTTAAAATATATAAAATATTATTTAAATATCTAATATATATTTAATTTAAATCTTCTTTAAAGATAATATTAATTATTTTTATATATATTATTAATATATTAATAAATTTAAAAAATATTATTTAATATTTAAAATAATTATATTTATATTAAAATATTATTTTTTATTTTTTTATTTTTTTTATATAAACAAGATTATATATTTTATATAAGTTTAGTTTAATAAATACTTTAATTTTATTAAATTTATTTTATAATTTATTTATAAATAATAATATATAATAATCTTTAATAATAATTATATTTAACTTTTAATAATTAATATAAAGTTTTTTTTTTTTTTTTTAAATATAAATAATATTAAACTCTTCGTTAATAAATTTAATAATTAAATAAATTTTTTTTTTAAATTTTTATTAATATATTTTTTTAATATTGTAAAGTTAATTTTTAATATTTAATAAATTAATAAAAAAAATTTTTTTTTTTTTAATAATATTTTATAATTTTATTAATTATATTAAAATAAAGTTTTAATATTTATTTCTTTTTTAAATAATATTATTAATTTAATATATTTTTTTAATATTTATTTTAAAAATAAATTATGTTTTTTTTTAATATATATTTTAATTTATTTTAAAAAATAATATTTATTTTTTTAAAGTTTTATAAAAGTATTAATCTTAAAAAATTTTTTATATATATAAATATTTATTAAAATATTTATTTTATATTAATATTTTTTATTTTTTATTAATATTTAAATTATAATATTAAATTTAAAATATTTTTAAAATAATTTTATATTATTTTATAAACGCGATATTAAAAATAATATATTTTAAATATTTTTTAAATATCTTAAATATAATTTTTATAATTTTTATTTTTATTACTTTAAATTTTTTATTAATAAGTTTTTTATTAATTATTTTTAACTTATAAAAATAATATTTAATTTTAATTCTAAACTTTAAATATATTATTATTTATTATAATATAAAGTTCTTTATAGTTTTAAAATCGATTATAATTTTAATTTAATTATTTCTTTTAATAATTATAATAATAATAATAATAATAATAATAAATTATTTTCTTTATATATTTATTATTTTATTATATTCTTAAAGTATATTAATTTATTATTTTAATATTTTTAATAATAAATTTATAATATATATTTTATAAATTTATTTAACTTTAAATTTATAAATTATTTTAAAAAAAATAATATTTTTAAAAGAATTAAGTATTATTTTTTATATTTATTTATAATCTTTAAATTTTTTTTTAAATTAATAACTTTTATATTTTTTTTTTATAATTTTTTTTACTTAAATATAATTTATAAATTTAATATAAATAATATATATATTTAATTACTTTTAATTTTTTTTAATTAATTTATTAAAAGTTTTAAAATATTATTTCTTAATATATTCTTTAATTAAGTTTATTAATAAAAGTTTTATTTAATTCTTTTTATTTAATATTTAATTTATTATTTTAAAAGATTAATATTTATTTTTTAATATTATTACTTTATAAAAAAATTATTTTTTTAAATTATTTTTTATATTTTTTTTTATTTTTAATTATTTTTTAAATTATATAAATAATAATATTTTTTAAATAATTTTTAATTATTATTTTAATATTAATAAACTTTTTTCGTTTATATTAAACTTTATTAAATTATTTAATTTATTAGCTTTAACTTATATATATAAATATTTTTTTTAATTATTTTTTTTTTAAAATATTTAATAATTATTATTAATATAATTAATTATTTTTTAATATATTATAAGTCTTTAAATATTCTTTTATATATTTTATTATATATATTTCTAATAAATTATAATCTTTACTTTAACTTATAATATAAATTTTTTTTTTTTATAATATTTTATTTTTTTAATAAAACTTTATTATATATCTTAATAACTTATATTCGAAATATAATTTTTTTTTATATTACTTTTATATTTCTTTTTTTAAATTTTTTTTTTTTTTTTATATTTTAATAATAATATTTAATTTTATAAATAAATAATATTTATTTAAATTTTTTATTTATTTATATTCTTATAAATATTATCTTTATTTTTTAAGATTATATTTATATATATAATTATTAATTTTTATTATTAATATAATAAAATCTTATAAATTATTTAATTTTTTAAACTTAATTATTTTATTTTTAATTATATTTTTAAAGTTAATATAAAATTAATATTATAAAATTACTTTACTTTATTATATTTTAATTATAAGTTATTAAAAATTTATTATATATATAATTATTAAGTCCTTTTATTAAAAATACTTTAAATTATATTTTATTATTATTTTTTTTTAATATTCTTAAATATTTATTATATATCTTTATTAAATCTTTTTATAATATAAAAATATTTAATAATATTTTTTTTATAATTATAATATATTATTTTTATTTATTTTTATACTTTATATAATTAATTAAAAAAAGATTAATTTAATTAAAAATATTTTTTTAAAATATAATAATAATTTATAAAATTTATTAAGTTTTTATCTTAAATTTATATTTATTAAATATTATATAAAATTTATATTAAATTAAAAATAAATTTAATTTAAATTAATTTTTTTTAAACTTATTAAATAATTTAATTTTAAAGTTCTTAAAAATAAAATCTATTTTTAATTCTAATGTTTTTTTCTTTAATATAATATTTTTATTAAAATTTCTTTTAATAAATATAATTAATTTATTTTAAATTAATATTATTATAATATAATATTTAAAGTATAATACTTATAATCTATTATAATAAAAATAAACTTTAATATATTAATAATTAAAGAATTTTAAATAAAGAATTTTAATAAATCTAATAAATATTATTTAATAATACTTTAAAGTATTATATAATTATAAATATATAAGAAATATTATTTAAGTTAAATATAAAGCTTTTATTTATTTAAGAACTTTTTTTTATTATATAATCCTTAATATTATATTAAATCTTTAAAGAGTCTTAGATTTTTTAAATTTTTATTCCTTGCTAATAAATCTTTAAAATCTATTATATAATCTTTATATAATCTCGTTATATATTATTAAGTTCTTTATAATATAATATTTATTATACTTAAGCTTTAAGTTATAATAATAATTTATAATAATTTAATATAATTATATTTTTTTATTATATTTTAAAATTTAATAATTATTTATATTTATAATATATTATTATTTATAATATTTAAAATTAAAATATTTTTTAAAATAAATTTATATTTAATATTTAATATAATATTTAAAAAATTTAAAAAAAATTTATAAAAAAAAATAATTTATATAATATAATTTATTAAAAAAAATTATAAATATTTATATAAATTTTAAATATATTAAATTTAATTTAATTTTTTACTTTTATTAATATATATAATTTTTTATATAAATATTATATTAAAAAAATTATTTTAAAAAATTATTTTTTATATTTTAATTAAAAAAGATTAATATAAAATATTTATTTTAAAATAATATAATAATTTTTATTTATAAATTTAATAAATAATTTTAATTAAATTTAAAAAAATTTAAAAAAAAATTAATTTTTTAATTTTTTATAAAATATACTTTTAAATTATTTATTAATTTTTATATTAAATATAAACTTTATTTATTAAATATTATATATATTAATAATAATATATTATTCATTATTTATTAACAATAGCTATGAGTAGTATTTTGAGATCAGAGAATAATATACTTTATAGGTTTACTTAATGCTGGTATAATACTTGGTCGATTCGGTATTTCTGTAATTGTTTACCGAGCTGTTGTAACTTACGAACTGGCTAGCATGAGAGTAACTAAAAAGCTCGAGAAACCTGAGGTTGTAAAGAAGACAAGTGTTGTCGATCTGGAAAAGAAAGTTGCCGTGATCAAACCGGAGATTTCAACTATTGAAGATATTCCTCGCTCACGGCCTGCTTGCCTCGTCTAAGAGAGAGAGACCCCGCGAATTGCTGGCCGCTCCCCAACATTGTAGATCTCACAGAAGTGTGCTGAACTCAGGCGTTTAGAAACTAAGCAGAGGAAGGTGCGTTCGAGGTGGCTTAGAGGTGCTGGCAGAACTTGCGCAAGGGATGGGGAGATATCGAAGTAGCGAATGGGATTTTTTCAGGAAGGGGAAAAATGTCTGTACTGGTTCGGGTGATGGAATTCTTAAATGCACGCTCAAGGAATAGATGTCTAATTTAAACCAATGGAGAGTAGTTTATTAATTATTCTTCGGAAGTTCCCCACCAAGAATTCTTCCTAGCCGTCTTTTGCTGTCAGGATCGAAGTAGTAAAACGCAGACAGCAAGGGGAAAGAAGAGATATCAGGGTATGCTCAATACATCACCAAGATTATTGAAATAAGTTCCTCAACTGCCTTTCAAGCCTCGCAATCAAAACAATTCCGGCAGTACTGGAGCTTCACCTAGTCTATATCCTTCCAGCTGGTCAACTGGCAGTCCCACAGCAAACAACAATGTGCTGGCTACCTGTCTGTTACTCACCACCTCCGTAATATTCTTCTTCTGCAAACTCGGATTGTACGCAATTAGCGGGACATCCAAGTCCTGGGGCAGGAAACCGCCATGATCCACGAACTCAAATCCGTCGTTCCAGAGTGTTCCCACTTTGGCACCGATGATGAGATCCGGGACGCGGGAATCGAGGAAAGGGGAGCCGTAGCCAGCTAGTGTTATTTCGTCGCCAATGAGGACGTAGGCAATTCCTAAGCTGCTGTTGGCGAGGAGATTGGCTTTTGCTGTTGCGGCCTGGGAAGGATCTTGGAGCCACATCTAAAGAAAGTTAACTCTGAGATTGGCAGAAACGGTGGGAAGTCAATTACAATTCCGCCATCTTCGCCAACGAAGTATGCGACGGGGACATTAGCTCCATCGATAACCGTCTGAGGATCTGTGACTACTAGAGTCTTTGGGTCGATTGGACCCTGGCCTTGCTTACTGCCGATTAAGACCAGGGTTGAGTGCTGTACTCTTGCATTTGCGAGATCATCCAAGAATGTCCCAAGGCGTGAGTCTGCCACGTCAAACGCGGCTGCAAGTTCAGGACTGGGAGTGCCGACTCCATCGAGATAGCCGTAATTCTGCTGCGCGAACGTGATGGCTTGGAAGTTGGCTCCATAGATGGAAGGTTGGCCGGCGGGATTTTTGGTACCGTTCACCCAATTCCCTTGAGTCCAATTACGCAAGGCGGACCCTGGAATTGAAGTCAGTATTTCAACATCTTATCATAAGCTTTTGTGTGGAACTTACAATGAAGGTCATCCCACGCTTCCTGCGCCTCAAGAGTTCCATTCACGCTGGCTATCTCGGGAAAATACCCCTGAGTCAATCCTATACCTGATGGCCCATTCACGAATTCGTAAGCGAGATGCTTGTCTGCATATACAGTCACCAGTCCATTTCCCCTACCGACTTCAAAGACTGTATTTGTTCGGATAAAGTTATGAGGATACACAAACTCGCACGTGCCCCAAGCCGTCTTCTTCAGTGGCAAGGTTGACGTATTGAATCCCCCGCCGCCATCAAGCATCGTGTTATCTATATCGATAGCCTCAGAGTAGTCGCATACGGTACCTGGCGGTCCAATGCAATTAGACCCAGGAGGATACAATTCGCGGTCATAAACAGTCTCCCAATAAATTCCCGTGTTGCGAGACGATGCACCGGAAAACAGGGCTGCGGTCGCTGGAAGACTGTCCGATGGAGCATTCGCACGCGCGTTGCTGTACACCACAGCATTGTTGATAATCTTAGCGAAATTTCCATCGGGGTGAGTCGCGATGTATCTCGTCAAGTCAAACTGGTGCATGCCATCAAATGAGAGATAGATGGCGGCATCGTAAGGACCTTTTGAGTAAGAGTCTGTGACCGGAATCCATTGACCTATTGGAATTACTGGTTCTAAACCTCCGAAAGTTTCGGCTCCAGTGTCTTGGGATTGAGCAAATGCGACCAAGCCGGCAAAGTATAATAACGAAGGGAATTGCATCGTAACAAATTCAATCATGCTTTCACCTGAACTTTGTTGGATGGAGAGAACGAAGCTTTGATTGTTCAATTGAACAGAAAGTTCGCATGCAGCTTTTGAGCAATTACTTTTTGCATTAGAAGCTACCCCCCATAGCTTCCCGAATTGGACTGCAGCTCACTGAGGTCCATTGACCTATTATCGACTTGTATTAAAGCACGCGCTTGAGCGTAAGGTAATTGGGCCCCGGAGCCATGGTAAGGTACACCTGCGGGGAACCATGAGTTGCGGGAAGAAAAGAATGTCGCTCGCCAAGCATTATTGGCATAAGAATCAGCCCCCGCATAGTGGCGTATACGGCGCTTCTCAATAGTAATTTAAGTAAATTTATTTAATCCACGTACATTAATAAACAAGCGAATGATCTAAAATTTAAAGGAATTTTAAAAAGTAAGTATAAACAACTCGTTTTTAATAACTTTAAATAATATTTAATATATACTAAACAAATAATATTATAAAAAAATTTAAAAAAAATTTAAAAGGAAGGAATTATGCGGCGTACCAAAACATGGCGAATGAAAAATGGAGGTTAAACTCCACGAGGCTCGGAATTCAGAAAGGACGCAAGAAGGGTTAGTAAGAATATGAAACATCTGGGCCTGTCTATTCCTCGATGACCTCTTCACCAAATCCGCTCGGATATCAAAACGCCTTGCCTGCTCAGGTCTTCGACATTACTCAATACATCGCCCAACCCCACTAGCACTGATCGTCTGCCCTGTAACCCACCTGCTATCAGTCCCCGCCAACCATGCAACAACAGCTGCAAACTCTTCCACTGTCCCTAATCTATTCTCAATCGGAGTCGCCTTCTTCTGCCCCTCCACAATTTCTTCTGGGATATTGGCCAACATCTCACTCTCCACCGGTCCCGGGTTTACTGCGTTAACAGTTGTACCATTATGTCCCAGCTCCGCAGCCCAACATCTTGTCAATCCTTCAATTGCGGCTTTGGAAGAACAGTATAAGGAGAGGTGTTTGAATCCAGCGCGGGAACCGACAAAGGAGATGTTGATTATTCGACCACCTGGGGGAAGGTAGGGGAGGACGGCTTGGGACATGAGGATAGTCCCGCGGACGTTGAGGTCGTAGACTTTGTTGTAATCTTCTATTGTGATGTTACCCAGTCCTTTGACGACCTCCACTCCTGCATTGTTCACCAAGATATCGATCTTCAGCTCAGTGCCAGAGCGTGATGGCAATGCCTTGCAAGACTCAATGATGCTTTCGGGTCCTTCCACTTTGCTGATGTCTCCGATGACAGTAAATATCTCTGGTGTGTTGGGTAGATCCCTAGCTCGTCTCTCGACACTGAGTTTAGAGGGGGAGGTGGTCCTGGATATGACAACTACCTAGCCATCGTCAGCATGGATAATAACAAACAAGAGGGCACAGTCTTACATCGGCTCCGCGTTTTGCTAGTTCATACGCTATTTCTGCTCCAATGCCTCGAGAACTGCCAGTTACCATTGCGGTCTTACCAGTCAAGGGTAGGGCAGCTTGTGCAGCCATTTTGCAGACACCTTTCGGGACACGGTTTGCTATACGAAGGTAAATAAGGAAGAGAGTGGTAGAAGTTGGCAGGAAGTACGTTATAAACAGATATTTTGAAAACGTATTGCACTTGCAAAAAGGGAACAACAGAGAGCGGGCGTACTTAGCTTTATGTATAGTGCAAGTCCATTGGGTTTGTTGTTGTAAAAAAGAAAGAGCGATGATCTTCGGGGATAAGAGAGTTCGGAGTTTCGGAGTTCACAGTTCGTTCTTATCGAGTCGCTTCGCAGATGAGAGGGAGGGAAAGCTTCTCCGCCTTTGCATATCAACTCCAATGTCTGTGTCTGCGAACTCCCGCGCAACGTAAATCCGAACTGCGAGCACTTCATCGGAGAAGTGAAGCCATCCTGGCACTGATGTATTTGCTCACGTCAACCTTGGCAAACGTGAAATGCTGTATATCTGCGCGCCGCCCCATCCCCGCGAATGATCGACAAACTAATTATCCCCACCAAGTCAGCCTCGTCTCCAAGCAGCATTCCAGGTGTTCAATCAACTATTCCATGATGTCGTCAGTGTTGGTGCCAGATTAGATTCTCTTACGCGCCATACTGACTCTTTGACGGATCTGCGAGACCTCTCTAAGGCGATCAACCATGCATCTGCAAACCTCACCCTCCCTTTCCCAGGAGACCTCGTCCAAGTGATAAACGCCAACCTCGAGAAGCACAATGATCCCGATGAGTCTGTCTCTCTGCGCCTCCAAGACGAGCTCCTCTATATCTACCAATCTTCTATCCTCGAACACCCATCCAGACTTGCTCCTTTGATTTCAATATTAAGGTCTCTGAAACCTGTCATTCGCAGAGGGGGAAGACTGCTTCTATGATGGGAAGCGAGCAGAGGAGGAAGAAGCGACTATTATCCCTCGACCCTTGAGACATTGCCAGGCGCTAGCAAGGGGTTCTCGCTTAGACAGAATGCATGTACTTTGATTATTAATTCATTAGTAATTTCCTCGCTTACCACCAGTTGAGAAACCTCGCAAGAGCTGGCAATGTCTCAAATCTGCATGAGGCCGAAAGAGGACCTTGAGCAAAATCCGCTGGCTGAGCGCTCTCCAATCATTTACGAAGAGCCTCAGTTTCCATGCTAGGCCTCCATAGAGCGATAAAGGACCAAAAAAGAAAAAAAGGACAAAAAGGACTCCATAGAGTACTTTAGATAAGTTTCCCCGCACAAGTCGCTAACCATTATTGCTTTCCTAACTTTATTATCCACCACTGCACGCTTGAACGCTATCTAAGAGTCCTCCTATCTTTGACCACCTTCCTGACCTTACTTCCTAGGACTTCTCGACTATGGAGTTTTCAGCTGGGCCTAAGGCTCCCGGTGATGCTGCCCCTACGCCAGATCACCTTGTCTCAGCCTGGGAGCCCTTTGATTACGATGACAGTGCGTCACACCACCGCCTCGTCGAGGAGTCTCCATCGCAAGGAACCAACTCCGCACATCGCCGGCAGCACGTCTTACGCTCCTGGATGTTAGAGTCGGCCTCGCTCGCCATTGCAGCCGGGTTTCTGGTGGCTATCTGGATCATCATCGGGCGCTACGACAGCCAGCCGATCCCCGAATGGTCCTTGGCCATCAACCTCAGCACCTTCGTGTCCTTCCTTGCTGTTGGATTCCGGGTGGCCACTATCTCTCCTGTGGCGGCTATCATGGCCCAACAGAAATGGCTCTGGATGAGCCGCGAGCCTCGGCCGCTGCTGGACCTGGAGCATATCGACAACGCCAGCAATACCATCACGGGATCAACCCACCTGCTTCTGCATGGCCCGCGTAGCTTGCTGGCCATGCTTGGCTCGGCGACGTTGCTCCTCGCCCTCGCGATCGGGCCGCTCGTGCAACAGGCTATCCACACGGTCACGTGCGACCAGACAGTGCCCGGCAAGAACGCTTCGGTTGCCGTGGCAAACTACATTCTCGGAACGGTTCTCGGAACGGAGAACGGTAGTCTTATCAGTGAGGTAGTCTGGGACCTGGACGCGAGCGGCAAGGAGACCCTGTTGAACGGGCTCGTGAATCCTCTGGGTAACGACACGGCAGTGCCGGTGACCTGCTCCACAGGAAATTGCACCTTTGCTGAGTCCAGGAGCGTGACATACGCCAGTATGGGACTCTGCCAAGCCTGCATCGACACAAGCTCGCTTATTGTGAACAAGACTGACCCGGACGGGCCGGACGGGGTCAATTTCACGCTGCCTAATGGTCTGCAACTCGATAACTTCATTAATTTAGTTTCCGGTTCTATAAATAATAACTTTTCGTCGGAGAGGAAGCTATTCACACCCGAGTTCGCGGACCTGGCGCCCAATTCGATCAGCAATATCACCATATTAACTCTTACACCGGCCCCATGCAGCGACAGCCCAGGCTACGTCTCATGTAACAACAGCATAGAAACCAATCTGGGGAAAAACCTGCGCGCTCTCGCCGTGTCGTGCGCGCTATATCCCTGCTTCCAAAAATTTCACGGTAAAGTTTCAAACGGCCAGCTAGAAGAGTCAGTGGTCTCCACGTCGCCAGCATCGATAGCGATGACTGTGATTGAGGAGGAGAATGAGTTCTTCCCAAACTATACGGCGCTGGACATCCCATGTTTGCTCGATAACCAGCTGTACGACCTAAGCAACTTCGCGGCGCTCGACAAGCATAAGTATAGCTTTATGGATGTGGTGGTTAATGGGGCTAATGTCTCAGTTCCATACGAATGTGTCTATATCATGAATGGCATATACGCCATCGCGCTCGGGAAATATATGTGCGGCGATATGTTCACTCCTAGTGGCACCCTGTTCTCTGGGACCTGCAGTAATAACGAAGGTATGCACGGTCTCCTTAACTGCCAGGATGGGCAGTTTTGGCTCGAGAAGTTCTGGGGTAGTGGCGCGCCTAACCTCACCACCGTGTCCAACATTATGGCCCAGTTTTCCAATGTGGTAAGCGGGCAGTTCCGCCAGATCGGCACCACGCTCTACGCCAAGCCCCAACTCAAATGGACTGAAAAAATCTATGGGATACGCCAGCCGGCTCTCGGCATCGTGCACACTACTACCGTGTGCGTCCAGTTTGCCTGGGCGTGGCTGCTCTTTCCCGTGATCTTGTACGTCACCGCCGTAGCTTTGCTAGTCGTCACCATCTTCGGGGCGTATATAGACCGTGACCAGCCCATCTGGAAGTCGTCACCATTGCCACTGCTGTTCTACACGGTAGAAGAGCCAGTGCCGATTGCTGAACTGATGGATGAGAAGCAGCTGAGGGAGTTGGCTGGACGGAGGAATGTACAATTCGTGAGGCAGGGAGAGCTAGGCGTGGTCCGCCTCTCTTAGTCACTTTCTCGTTTTAGTCTTTTCTACTCTATTAAGAGGATGCAGTCTCAGAGCCAGAGTGCTAGAATGTCCTGTAAGGCCTCAGGCAACTAGGAATTCTCGGCTAAAATGGGGGCTCCGGCAAGCACTCTTGATACGTGTGACAGGGGAGCGAGAACGGCCACTGTCATGATATCTTGATACGCTCCACGCAGTGGCTATGTTATATGCAATTATATCTGCAAAATACTATGTAGGTAATATAGAAACTGTAACCGATTCTTGAGGGAGCTAGAAGGGGTCTACCTGAGCGTGTTCCAGCTGACTCACTAGCGTGCTCAGGACTCAGGGATCGACTCAGGCTAGAGCGGCCACTGCTCAGGTTCAAAGACAGAAGTGGACTTTAGGGGGCTCGATTGTCGTCTGAGACTTAAGAGGAAGTCTCAGAAGACATTTCTTGCCTTTCGCTTCCAATGCGGTTAGTCAGCATCGCCGCTCTGCTCAAACCCTACTCACCCTCTACTCAGGTTACTCAGTCACGTTCCTGCTCTCCCTTTCTGTGACCCATCCCAATTTACTTACTATTCGGTTCTATCGTGCGAAAGTTGTCAACTCTACACGACCATGCTCTGGGGTACCAACTCGGCTCCTAAGGAGCCCAAATAGCCCCCTCTCAGCGCGCATTACACACTAGTGAAATGGATACGCTAGTGTTAGGGAGCTGAATTTTGCCTTACCCCATTCCAACGCCAGCGCCTTTGGCCATAACTTGGCCATTACTCTACAACAAAACCACCTTATGGTTGAGGACGCTTACCCTGAAACTATTTTTTAGAATTTGGAGCACTACAATAACGACTATATCAGTTTGAAATAATACACCTCGAAGTAATGTAATGGGGGAATAGAACCAAATCCTGAATTCGGTATACATAATTAAATCGCTATAATAACCCGTTTTTGCCGGGGATACAACAACCATTCTCTCAACTCGGCCTGAATCCATTTTAGTTATTATTACCTTAGCCTATTATAATACTACAGCTGCAGCGGGCAGGTGACACTATAGTCTATGAGCTATTTAATAATATTCTAAAAATGGATATATATTAAGCTTGTAGGATAATCTCGGCTTGTCGATAAATAGCTTTTATATCTTTATCTTCGCTAATACTTTAGATTCTACTATAAGATTCTTTTAGTCTATTAAAATAATTTTTTTTTTTTTTTTTTTTTTTATAAGTTATTAGTTTTTTTTTTAATAGTTAAAGTAATCAGATTTATTATTTTAAAGTTTTTTAATATAATATTTAAACTTCTGATTTTATTATTTATAAATATAATAAAAGAATTTTTTTTTATATTTAAAAATTATTATAAAATTTAAAAATAATAATTTATAATTTATAAAAAAAAAATTATAAATTATATTATATTTTTAAGCTTAAGAATAAAATACTCGTTTATATTTTTAATTATATTAAACTTTTAAAAAAAATTATTATAATTAAAAAATTAATAAAAAAAATTAATAATAATAATTTAAATATATTTATAATTTATTATTAATATATATATTAAATAAATATTAAATCTAATAAATTTAAATAAATTTAAATTATATTTAATAAACTATTTTTTTTTAAATAATAAAAATTAAAAATAATATTAAAACTTTTATTTTTAAACTTTTAATTATAAAAAAATTATTTTTTAAATTATTAATAATATATAATTATTATTAAAATTTATTAAATTTATTTAAAATATAATTATAATTATTAATTTTTAAACTAAAATATAAACTTTAATTTATAATTTAATTATTTTAAGTTTATAAACTTTATAATTAATAAAATAATTTTTAATTAATTTAATAATTTTTTAAATTATTAAAAAAAAATTATATTTAGTTTATAATTTATATTAAATTTATATTTAAAAATTATTTTTTAAAATATTTAATAAAATAAAAATATAATTTTAATATTATATAAATTTTTTTTAAATAATTTAATAATTTTTAATTAATGTTTTTAAGATTTAATAAATTTATATATTATATTATAATAAATTTTATAATTTTAAAAATATTAATTTTTTTATTTAAAAAATTTATATATAATTAAAAATATTAATTATTAAATATTTTTATTTTTATAAAAAAAATTATAAATTTTATATAATAATAATTTTTAAATAATTTAAATTTAAGTTTAATATTTTTATAAAAAAAATTATTAATTTTTAATATATTTTTAATTTTTTTTAATTAAATAAAATTATTTAAATATATTTTATTTAAAG
>Ga0302221_10001561_pt1 | contig 14685 bp, 4 predicted proteins | sample II_Palsa_E2_1_FD_193517 | JGI IMG/M metagenome (GOLD analysis project Ga0302221, IMG submission 193517) | Peat permafrost microbial communities from Stordalen Mire near Abisko, Sweden - II_Palsa_E2_1 | ecosystem: Environmental > Terrestrial > Soil > Palsa > Peat permafrost | place: Sweden... | reverse complement strand
TTTGAAGTATCTCTGTCTTGGTATTGGAATGATGACCACCGATATCGATTTATTCCTTTCTAGTTTGAGGTTAAACAGGATGTAAGAAAAGAGAGCTGTGAAAGAGAAGAGTTCCCTTAAATAAGTATACAGAGCCGCTGATTAGGCGACCACCCATTTCCGCCATTCAGCGCGTGGTGGAACTAGGGCTTGAGGATGGTCACTGTGCGACCATGACACACAAAACGACCTGCTTTAATTCAGTTTCAAATGAATGCCGAACATTTTTCACTCTGGTCTTCATCGGAGGCGCTACTTTTCGTATCCAGCTCGAATGCAGCTATTCACTTCACTCTAAACACTTCAAAAGACCACTTGTTTAAACCAGAAGCTCCTTTGCATCTCTGTCAGTAAATATTTATTAGTAAATACACTCTTAATCAACTTTTCGCAGAATAAATAGGGTTGCTGTTTAAATTTTGGATTGTTCGCGGGGTACAATAAATACTAAACCACAGACTGGTTCCTCTTCAGTAAAGCTTTGCGAAATTGGATTTCATGAATCCCATAACAGAGAGATTTCAAAGACTATGAAAAGATCTTCGAACTCTTGATTGACTACCCGAGTAGACTTGCTATTTCTATTCTCCAACACTCCACACTTTTATAACTAATAGCGCCTCCGCATACAGCAACAGGGCTTAGCGACCACATTCAGGGGCTCGGTTCGGTGGGACACCCGAAATTGCTGACGGTGCCCACACGAAGTTGCGATAGGCATCTTATGTGAGAAGTACCACTGCCTTGTACCCACTTCATCTATTTCACAGCCCCTTCTTCTATTTCTCAAATCATTTCCGTTTAAGAGATGACTTCGTGTTCTTCCTTTGTATTCAAGATCCTCGTTCTCAGCGCTTGCTGAGCCTGTACAACAGCTACGATCATCTCTTCAGAACTCACTCAAAATGACATCCCCGCCCTCTCGTGGCGTGATAATAATCGGCGCGGGTTGGAGCGGGTAAGCCTAGGTCTCTTTCTTATTCATCATTCCTGGCCGAAACAGCCATAGCCAGGAAAGCGATGCAGGAAGAAACCCTTGATCTCGTGTTTATTTGGGACGAAGCTCTCAGCACCGCCAAAACCCAAATTCAAGACAGCGCTAATTCGTCATTAGCCCCGCAGGAGCAAAACAATACTTGTCCCTGTTTCCCTCCACATCCCTGACAATGTACGCCAGGCTTGGCGATGATACTTGAGGTATCGATCCTGGATCGATCCTGGATCGGATTAGTCAATATTGCAAGGATCGATCCTAGATCGATCTAGAATCGATCCTTAGTAGTCGATCCTTAGTTAGCTAATAATAAAAATAACCCCGCTATTCTTCCTTAACTAGCAAAAAATTTATTTACTGTCGCATTTTCCTGCTTTAACTAATCTCTCAAGCTCTAATTGCTATGCCTCAAAGCGCAAATTAAACTCTTCTCTATCCTTTGCTTAAACTTCTTCTTCTCTTGCCTTAATTGCATTACCCCACTTCGCATAATTCTCAAAGACTTATGCTATATATCTAGTTTTTGCTATAATTTATATTAGTATTATTTTATTATTTTAAGAGGAATACTTATAATAGTATTCTTTTTTATCTTAAAACTTAGTCCATTTCTTGCTATATATCTTTTATATAGCATTCTTTTCTTGTTCGGTAAAGAGGCGAAAGCTAATTAGTTTATTGTTATATGTAATTATACCGGTTTAGCGATTATAATACGCATTAAAATATACTATTTTCTATAAATTTTTATTAGCTTATTACTTAATTATTTAATGTTAATTATATAAAATTATGCTATATATTATAAAAACTAATAATTATAACTTTATATTTGTTATTCTAAAAATCCTTATTTTAATATATATAACTACTTTTAAAAAAATACTAAAAAGTGCATAAATAAATAAACAAATACCCCTTTCTTTATTCCTTTCTTTTCCTTTTCTATTTAAATATATTATTTTATTTTCTATTAACTATCTTTAATAAAAGTATTTAAAATCTTACTCTTTTTCTAATGCTTTAAGTATTCCCTTATTTTAATCGTCTCTAGTTTTATTTGCCTCCTATCTTAGCTTACTATATAGCAAGCTTTAAAAAAGACTCTTTTTGCTTTATTGCTTATTAGTAAAATTAAAAGTGTATTAATAGTTATAAGTAAAAGCTTAAGCTAGCGTTGCTTTTACGCGTCTTAGCACTATTATATAAGGGCTCCTTGCTTACTAAGATTATATAGTTTTTGCAAGTTATAATCCTTATATTTGTCTTTATTAGCTAGCTTAGCAATAAAGCAAAGTAATAAAGTAATCCGATTAAAAGTATTAAGCTCTTATAGCTTTACTTAATTTTAGTTCTTATATAAGAAAGGTATAATAGTTAAAATAAGGATAATTACTTCTTTATACTTCTCTTATAGCTTTTTAACTTTTATAAGGGCTAGCGCTTTTTACTTCTTTAGCTAATAAAGCTTAATATACTTTATATAAAAGCTAAGATTTAAGATTAAAGTAGCTATATAAAATAAAGACATATTAGTCTTTATATAATAGTTGTTAAGGACCTTATATGCTATATTTAGCTAGAGTAAAAAGTCTTTACTCTCTTAATCTTTCCTTTTTTTATATTTATCTTATAATATAAAAGTTAGCTAAAGAAAAAAAAGGGAAAGCAAAAGACTTATAATAGTTTCTTAAAGGTGCTTAATTAAAATATTTATTATAAAGAGCGTATAATTAATAGAAATAAAATCTCCTTTAATAGCAAGGGTAGCTTATAAAAAAGGAGCAAAGAAGTCTTTAATTGTATAAAGCTTCTTCTAATTTAAATAAGATAAAAGGTCCTCTTTAAGCTTATTATTATAATCCTTATAATACTTTTTTACTATTCCTTTTAACTTAAAGAAAACAAGAAGTATATTATATTAGCTATTTTATTATATACGATTATCTATTAAAATTATCCTTTTTTCTAGCTTCTTAAAATAATCTATATAAGCACTTAATTTACAAATATAAACTATAATATTATACGCTTAGCTAAGTAGTCTTAAAAGCTTAAACTTAGCCCTTATTACTTCCTTATTTATAAGCTTTCCGTTTAAATCCTTTAAGTTATACGATTTAAGCTTATTTAAACTTATTATACTTATAAATAAAAAAGCTTATATAACAAGGTTAATAATATAGCTAATATATTAGATCCGCTAATCGTTTACTAGCTACTCTTTTCTTTCTTAAACTTAATAATAAACTTTAATTATATAATAAAAGACATTATTTATAAAAGCATTATTAGCTATAATAGCTTTAAGCTTATATATAATGCTATAATTTTAAAGGATAAAGAAAAGGATATAAAACTAGTTTTCTTTATTATAGCTAAGCACCTTTTAAAGAGTAAAGAGGGCCTTTTACTTCTTTTAGTTATATAAAGTAAAGTAAGCGCAAATTACAAGAAGAAGCTATCGATTTAAGGAAGTTTAAATATTAAAAGAGATATAAATATATAAAAGTGCTACTTAAAGTATTTGTTATATAATATCCTTATATTTCCTTTAAGCTTCCTCGACTTTAATATATACTATTAAATGTGCTTTTATAATCTTGCCCTTATATGCTTTATTAAGCACTTAGTAAAAGGTATAAAACTTTAGCTATTTAATTATAGCAAATAAAAGGTTTTATACAATAATTAATATAATTAAAGCTTTAAAAAGGACTAGCTTATTAAGAAAGGCTTTAAAGACTTTAAAGTTAAATTCTTTAATATCCCCGTTTATCTTAGCTTAATAATAAAGTTATTATAGTTATTAATTTATAACTTTTTATATCTTAGTAATAAGTTTTTTAATAGAAATTAATAGATAATATCTATTAATATGCTTAATTATAGCCGATAAACTCTTAAAACCGTATAATGCTTATATAGCTATTAAATTATATTTATAATAAGAATAATAAAGCAAATCCGGATCCTTGTCTTTTAAAGGCATATAAGTATATGCTTAAATAAGAGATGTTTTCTTGCCCTTTTTGCGAGCTTAGGAAGTGCTACGATATCATGCATACTCGCTTATGAGCATACTCGCTTATGAGTCACATGCTGGCATTTAGCTTGCGTTTATAGCTTTAGAGAAGAACAACTTTTACATCTCCCACAAAGATTACTATAAATGCGTAGCATTATAGTAGCAATGACCTCAAAACTAGTTGTCGATCCTAAAATCTATTAAGACAATAGCGACTAGCCTTAAGCACTAGTTTACAATCTGTAAATACTAGTTTTCGATCGCTTTTTACCGGCACACCCGGTCGGAACCTTATAATAGCCGAGTTAATTGTAAGCTTTACTACAATTTACTTTCGCAACGCCACGTTATCGATTTTATCACTCTATATACTAAATCTATTAACTTACGCGACAATTCTATCGAGAATATCGAAAAACTACTCGATTTCGTCGAAAATTTTCTTTCCTTATAACCTAATTTATACGCTATAGTCCTTAGATGTTAGAAAACACTATAGACCTTGCCGCGCAACTAAAGGCTTTTTACAAAATAGGACACAAGTACGCTAACTATATTTCGCCGATAACCCTTACTTAAATCGAGCGTCTTTGCAAAGAACTCGATCGACCGCTATCCTTAGCTTTATAGCAAAGGAGTACCCGATTAGAAAGTGCGACCCTTGCTTAGCAAGAGCTCTTTCCGGATATGTGGATATACATTAAAGCAACCTTTAAAGCTACACTTCGCAAATTTAAGAGACTAGTAAACATCGATCTTATATTATTAGAACTTAAAAGCTCGAGTTTTTGACTTAAATCTTAATCTTATACTAATAGCTTGTCGGCGTTTACCTTAAGCATTACCGGAATAAGTAGCAATAGACAAGGAAGTAGCTTTAGCTATAGAAGTAAAAGTGGCTTAAGCTAAGGTTAAAACTAAAATAATAAAGATTAAAACGCAAATACATATCTTATAATAAATAAATAAAATTATATCGCAATTGCTAATATCTTCTGCCGGATGCAATAATAAGACTAGCAACAAAACTAGAACTAGCAATAAAACTAGAACTAGCTTATTGCTACTGCTTAACCTTAGCCTTATAACTTCTAAACGGAGGAAGTTAGCGTTTTCGATCTTAACCCACAAGACGCAAAAATTACAAGTTTAGGAATTATAAGCGTTAGAAAACTTATTATATATATAAACATTTACGCCTTTACAAATCGGCTTTGCGAGTTAGTAAGCAAGAAGGGAGATAAAGCTATACTTAATAGCTAAACTATATAGCTGCGGGGCAAAGCAATTGCTTAGCATACTTATAAACTTTCTAACTTTAAACGCAAATTGCTAATAAACGTATCTTTAAAAGGCCTCCTTAGTGCCTTAATTAAGAGGTTTAAGGAATTAGCTAGTAGTGCTATAAAAAATATTAGGAATATAAAGTTTAGCATTTCTAATTTATAATGTAGTAAAAGCGTATATAGTTTTGCGTAAACTATGTTTTATTACGCATAAGCAGCCGAGATAAGTTTAAACTTTCTTTAGCTAATAGTAGCATATAATGCTTTAGATATTTTTATACAAGCATATTACCTTATACCTACTCCGGACATGTTAAAGCGAAAATAGCTTAAAGAAGTGGATTTGAGGGCTACTTTATTCGAGAATATAGTAAAACGAGCAAATGCAAACTCTTAGCGTTTTAAAAGCAAGCAAGAAGCTAAACGCGGCTCTCCGCGTTATAGCCCTTATCTATATTAGTTTATAAATTAATATTAGCCCTAAAATTCTTTTTAGAATTAGTTTTAGAGTTAGTTTTAGTCGCGTTTTTAGCTATTATATTAGGGTTTCTGCAATTGTAGTAACTTTAGTGGTTATAGGGAATTTTGCAAAGGAAATAGATAAAGAAGATTACTAGTATTACAAAATAATACTAATTGCCCGTAAAGTATAACTTAATAACTTATAAAGAACTTCCCTTTTACGCAATAGCAATTACAAATTATTAGCAAAAATAGCTTCGTTTTGCGGAATTAACAAAGCTCTTTTAGGAGTTAAAACCGGAATTAACGTTATTTCTCACACTAATAACAAGTACACTTTAGTAAAGAATTAATAGATAAACCTTAAGAGTAAGAAAGTAGTAACTTATTTTATAGCAAATTAAAAGAGCTACTTGCGCATTTTAGCGAAAAGGATTACAAGTAAAAGTACGCGTATGATTATAGTAAAGAATACTTTAAAGATAAGCCTATTAATAACTTTAGTGCAATAAACTTTGCTTTAAGTAATTAAGAAGCTACTAAGAAGAAGATTATTATAATTATATACAAGCGTTATAAGGAGACTTTCCTTAGCAACAACCAACTCTACAAACACGTCTACGAAGACAATTGCAAACGAACCACAAAGCTTAGCGTCGAAAACAAGAGTCCTTAACTAATAGTCGAATCCGATACCGAACAAGAATTTATATAAGACGTCTATATTGCTTAAAAGCTACATGTTACTGCTTTAGCGTTTTATACTCTCCTAATTGTAAAGTTATCGGCAAACGCAAAGCTAAATATTCAAATAGGCTATAGCTTCTATAACTAGCACTACGTTATAGCTAAAATAAAGTTCTTACTAGATAACGTCTGCTATAAAGTTTATATAGATATAAGTTATTTAGTTACACTTATCGACAAGAAGTAGCTATAAGCTAATAAGCCTAAATTGCCGATTTGTATAATAGCAAAGCCTTTACTTATATAAGGAATTAGAACGGGAAAGGTCTACTCTTAAGAGTATATTATTTTAATAATATATTTCCTTAGCATTAACTTTAAAAATAGAAAAGATATGCTTGCTAAGATCTCTTATAAAGCTTACTTGACAAATGACCTTATAGTAAAGCTTCTTATTAGCACGGATATTCTAGTTCCTAAGAAGGTAAATATTATAATCTCTAAGAAGATAAGTTATATTAGAAGTTATAGAATTGACATTAAGCTTAAGGCTACTCCGAAGAAAGGAATTGCAAAATCTCTAATATGCGTTATAGCAAGAATTACCATCCCGCCGTTTGCGTTTATAGCAATTTTAATCTATTATATAGCGATAGCTAAGGATAAAGATTTGCTATTTAAGCCGGACAATACCCTAGTTACCCTATTTGTATAACTAGCAAATAAGGATATAAAATTAATATTAGCTAAGAATAACACAAATAAGCTAGTTCTCTTGCTGCGAAACTTTTGCCTTAGAAACTTAATAAATATCGACTATAATAACAAATTTCTAGTCTTAAATGCAAATGTTATTAAGCTAGCTACACAAATGCTAAAAATTTCCTTGTTATAAATCCCGACAAATTATAGCGACAAGGTAAGACCGCTAAAATCTAAACACTATACTGGCGCTACTATTTATAAGGACCCTTCCACTACTTAAGCATTTGCAAACCTTTTAAATAAGTTCTTTAATACCTTATTTAAGGATAAGGGTTTTATCTATTTATTAAAGGATAAATAAATAAAGATCGACTTGCAGCTAAATTAAGTTAATAGGATTTCTAAGAAAGCAAAGGTATATAAGGTCAGTTTGCGGGATTAAAAGGTTATCGATAAGACGTTTAGTAGCCTAAAATCGCAAAACCGACTATATTATACGACACAATTAACTCTATTCTCGTACCTTATCTTTATAGTATATAAACACGTCCCCGGTTAAAAAGAATTAGTCGGCCGAGTAATCGTCGATATATAAGAATTAAATAATATAACAATTCCGGACGCGTATTTAATGCTATTATAAGAAGACATCTTGCAAAAGATTATAAGTTGCAAATATATTATAATTATTAATATTATAAGCTTCTTCTACTAATAGCATACTTACTCGGAGAGCTAAAAGTATTTAATAGTAGTTTCTTATAAAGGATAGCATACTTTCTAGTATACGCTAATAAGTTTCCGGAACACGCTAATATACGTTTAACGATAAATAAATATTATTTTTAATAATTTACACTTTTTAAAAGTATATATCGATAATATTATAATTGCAAGTCGCACATTTAAAGAACATATAACTTACTTGCAATAGACGTTTTCCTGTTTAATCGAGTATAACATTGCAATTAAAGGCAAGAAATGCTTTATTGGTTACTTGTCGGCTATAGTCCTTAGATGTCGTGTAAATTCCTTTAGCTTGTTAATTATAAAAGAAAAGCTAGCTATAATTAAGAAGTTATTATTTCTAAGAATAGTAAAGGATTTAGAAATATACTTAAGCATAGCTAAATAGTTAAGAGATAAGGTGCCCTTTTACTTTTACATTTTATAGCCGTTATAAGACTACAAAACCGAACTTTTTAAGAGGGCTTTAGCAAAGGGAAACTTATAAAAGACATTTGCGGCTAAATAAGCTTTTGCATATTTAACAAGTTCAAAGCATGCGTCTTTTATAGCACTCTAAAAAGCTTTAATTGCAAATATAGTGCTCGTCTATAAGAACTTAAAACATTTTCTCTTTTGTAATATAAATATATCTAAGAAAAGAAGCATTAGCGCAATAATATATTATATTAAAGGAGATTTATTACAGGATTTTATTAATAAGTTATTATATTTACTAAAAACGAAAGTAAAACTAATTATATTCTTATTTAAAGCTTTAAAGGATACTAAAACACGCTATTAGCCGACCGAACTAGAAATAGCTAATTTAATATAAGTTATACAAAAGCTTTGCTATTTAATTAAATCGAATAAGGTACTACTTATTACAATTTTCACAAATTACGCATTACTTATAAGCATTTTAAAGAAGTTAAACTTAACAACTATAATATTTATAAATAAGCTAAATTTACATTTAGTTTGCGCTAGAGAATACTTCTCTAGATTCCCGTTGCTTATTTAATATAAGCTAAGCAAGGCAAACTTTGTGCTAAATGCTTTATCTAAGTTGCCGATAGTCGATAACCTTAAACCGGAAGCTATAAATAGTAAAGTAAGGACATCCTTAATTAAAGGAGAGCTTAATGCGCTTTTCGCTTATAATGCTTTTATAAATAAAATAGCGCGTAATAAAGTATATAACAAGTTTAATAAATATTATGCCTTTGCTATTACTCTTATTAAGATTGCGCCCGATTTTAAAGAGAAATTTATTTAAAGATATAAATTAGACTTAAAATAGAAATGTATTTAAGAGCAAATCGAGGAAAATAATACTTTAAAGGATAATAAAGTAGTGCTATTATTTGAGATTATAAGTAATTTAATTTACTAATGTGTATAAGACAAACTTCTTAGATGACTTTATATTTTACCGAATTATATTAAAGAGGCCTTAAATATAGTATATAAAGGAAACTTATACCCGGGTAAGGCAAAGATAACTCGAATAGTTAATAATAGCTTCTTTATATAAAACTTGACAAAACACGTTACTAACTAAATTAAACACTATCCTTAATATGCAATCTTTTAAATAAAATGCTATTGCTTATATAAATTAATATAACCGATTAAAGAATTATTAGTACTATTTTACACAATTACTTTAGACTTTATTCTTGCTTTACTAAGCTCTTATAAGGAATTCGATTGTTTGCTATTAGTAACAAAGAAGGTTAACAAGAAACATTGCCTAATTCTAAGAAAGACTACTTAAAAAGCAAGAAATTAGGCTAAGGTTTTAATTTAAAAGCTTTTAAAATTAGATTAAGGAGTTCCGAAGGCAATTATTTCTAATAAAGATAAGAAGTTTTTGTTAAAACTCTAAATAGGAATCTTTTAGGAGCTCGGTATTAAGCTTTTATACTTTATAGTATATTATCCCTAAACGGATAGCTAATCGGAAAGTATAAATTAAAAAGTAAAAATTATATTCTAGTTTTACTTCTTTTACTTAAAAGATAAGAGGGACTAGCTATAATATTTGCCGTTTATATAGTTCGCATTAAATAATACGCTTTCCCTAGCAATCGGAAAAGCTTTAAACGAGGCTTTATACAAGTTTATAGTTAATAATATTATAAATTTATTAAGTGTAAAAACTATAAAGAAGATTATAAAGATTTTAGACTACAAAATCTAGGTTTCCGATATAATTGCTATAAGAATAATATTAGCAAAGTACTAATATAATAAGTCGAAGAAGCCTTTATTCTTTAAAGTAAGTAATAAGGTTTACATTTAACTTTATAAAGGATATAAGCTGCCCGCTACAAAGAGCAAGAAGCTGTTAAAATAGCATATAAAGCCCTTTTAGATTATCTAACAATATAGTAAGCTTGCATATTAATTAGATATTTTAAAGCATTAGAAAATTTATAACATTTTTTCTATTATGCACTTGGAGCTAGCACTAAAAGGCAAGGACCCTTATAATTAACTAAGACTTAATTATCCGGATTATATTTACATTAAAGGAGACACCGAGTATAAAAAGTCTTAAGAAATCGAAAAGATTATAAACAAGAAGACAACACTTATAAAGCTAGTCAAATATCTTATATAATAAAAAGGGTATAAACTTAAGGAAGATTGCTAGTTCTTTATAGCAAAACTGCAAAATGCAAAAGAGGCGGTCGTAAATTTCGAGGCAAAGCAAAAAACCCTACAAAGGACTTTAAAAAACGTTTTTAAAGGCAAAGGACGCCCGAGGAAGTCCTCTTAAATGTATATAACTAGTTTTAGGCCATATTCTTTATAATTATAGTTATATTTTTAGCGCTACGCTAGTCTTATTACATAAATCGCTTCTTTTGCTAAATATCCTAAGCTTTAACCTTATTAATATTATTAGTTTTACTAAATTTAATAACATTATAATAGTGCTATAACTTATTTACAATTATATTTATAATTGCATTTGCATTTGCTTCCGTTTCTTAAACGACTTCTTATTTTATAATCGAAACGTCTCGCTTCTCTATAAGCGAGTTTACTTTCACATTTACATTTATATTTATATAAATAAGTTTATCTTTAATGCTCTCGGAAGTTTAAAACTTTAATATAAATAGTTATTACCTTTAGCATTAAAGACTATAAAGGCAAATAAGGAGCAAGAGGCCGCGCATATTAAGCCCGAGTATAAGCGCTTAGTGCCTTAAACCGGGACTAGAAAGAAAAAGCGAATAGATTTGCGATAAATAAAGACACTCGACTAAGTTTATAATCTAAATCCCGAGGATATTAATTAGAAATTAATATTCGGAAAGAATATAAAGGGCAAATACGACGAGGAACTTATCAAGAAGGGCGCAAATTACCGATTTAGTAATGCCGCTACAAGAATCGGAGCAATAGTAATGCATTTGCAATTAGTAACTTATGCCGATGCCTTTAAATATGTTATAATATAAGGATTAAAAGGCAAATTTGTTGCAATTTATTAAAATAAAGGATAACTTTTCTTAAACTTAAATAGTAAACTAATAATTATTAGGAATAAGGTTATAAGGGGATCTTACCCGGATTATGCAAATGTCGAAGGAGTTTACTTACTAGAAACTATATATTAACACTTGAAGTATAAGAAATAAATTAACAAATTGCTTTAACTCGAACCCGAAGCTACTAAGAAGCCTAAGTCTAAGGGTGCTTAAAGCTTAGAGGAATTTGCAGATAATGTGTCGGATAAGGAGATAAGTTTAGACATGCTACCGCGAAAACTGCAAAAGTTATATTAAGCAAAGAACGAGGCACTTTGTAAACGAGTTACAAAGATATTTATCGAGTTTAAAAGAGCTTCCTAGTTTAAGAAGTCCTTATATTATAAGAATATAATCTTAAATGAAGATAAGAGAATAGTTATATATTAAAGAATTAATAAGCTTAAGATTACAATCGAAAAAACGACGACTGATATGTTAAAGCTAGCTAAAGTCTTTAAGAACACAATAGCCGGGAATAGAGTTTAAGCCTTAAATCGATTTGTAGTTTCTCTCGACAAGGCAATTGCGGATTGCTAGAAGAAGTCAAAGGACCTAGTAAGCCTCCTTATTAACCTTACTATATCGGATTTTAAAGGCAATTTAGATAACAAGGAAAACCGGAAGGAGAGCAAGAAACGTGCTAGTTTTTCTTAAGCTAAGGATTTTGTCGCAAAACGCATAAAGCTAAGTGCAAGATTTAAGGATATTACTTGCGCAAAACAATTCCTTGCTTCGGGTTTGTCTATAACTAACTTCTATAACCTACTACCTCGACCTTTAAAAAGCTTACCTCTTATAAACGCGAAGGATTTCTACAAAGAATACGGCAATCTAGCAAACAAAGCGCAAAAGCGGGCTTTATAATCTCTTTTTATAAAACTAAAGCCCGTTTAACATTTAAAGGTTTTTAGCGAATCACTAGCTACGAAAATCGAATAGGACAAGGAACGCAGACAATTAGCAAGTCTTCTATCTTGCAAGGGAGACGCCTAGAATTTCGATTCTAATAGCCATTAAACTACAAAACCCGAAACTAAGCCCCGAACTTAGACTAAAGCTAAGTAAAAGATTTAGACAAGTTTAAAGAAGAATTAGAAGAAGTCGAAGGCAAAACCCAAGTCAAAGCCCGAGCTTAAGCCTAGACAATAGAAGGTAATGCTAAAAGACGATGAAGACAAGGAATACGACGACGACGAACCACTTATTAGTGTTCCGTTTATTAACTTATAACCTAGCGAGGAGGGTTATAGTAATAAGGATTATATAGATTAAAGACGTTAAGAGTAAAGAAGCAAAAGTTGCCTCGGCGTTTTTTCTTTGCATTTTCACTTTGCTTTCACAGGGCAGAACATATTTTACAGGACGCGTTTTATTTTGCTTTAAAGCTAGGGAAAAGGCATATATGGTTTACAAGCACATAGTTTACAGGGCGCATTCCAACGAGGGCGTTGGGCTTGCTCGATGGGGGGGAGTTTGCTACGATATCATGCATACTCGCTTATGAGTCACATGCTGGCATTTAGCTTGCGTTCATAGCTTTAGAGAAGAACAACTTTTACATCTCCCACAAAGATCACCATGAATGCGTAGCAGGAAGTTATTATTAACTTTAATGTAATTAAAGGGGCAATAAATAAGTTTGCTTTAAATAAAAAAGACATTTTAACAAGATTTTAATAAAAGAATTATTATATAAAGAAAGAGGAAGAGGGAAAAAGTAAAAAGTAAGAGAAAAAAGCGGTTTATAGCTAACTAAAAATCGGCGCTTAAATTAATTTAAAATCGATCCTCTTAAAACACTAAAAATTAAAATATTATAAAAAGTACTTATAAAAAATTATAAAAAAGGTTAAAATTATTAAAGCAATGCTTTTAATTATAGCCCTTAACTTTTTTTTTTATTTAAAGCTTATTATTATAATAAAAATTATTAATTAGAGAAGGAAGTGGGGGTTTCGCTAAGGATTTTTGCCTTAGATCGATCCAGGATCGATCCGGACTAGTATAAACCAATACTAGTCCCGATCCGGATCGATACGCGAAATCGTGGATTTTCGCCAAGCCTAATGTACGCAGTATTATCTTCTTTCCCGGTCCGTGTGTTCCCAGCCTGCGTTCCATCTCTTGCCCTCAATCTATCTTCCCCACATTCCCCAGTTCCCCCTCCCAAAACCTTAACCGCCCTCGCAGAATCGATGCCGATATAACCATAAGCGGCGTCTGGTCCGCCTCCCGCTCTTACCCAGGTCTACTCGCCGACTCACCACCAGTAAACTTCGATTTCAGCGATCTATCCATGAATGAAGAGATGTGCGTCGGCAAATGGGATGATCTGGAGGCCGGGACTGTATTTGAACATCTCGAACGATTTGTGGATAAGCTTGGGCTTCAGAGGTATCTCCGGTTGAATACAACTGTTTTGAAGGTTGAAAAGTTGAAGACGAAAAATGGGGAAGGCGATGGGTGGAGGGTTGAAGTGCAAGAGGGGGGAAAGGAGGGTGGTGCTTGAGTGTGAGAAGTTGATTATCGCTGCGGGCGTGAATTCCATCCCCAAGTTCCCAGAGAATCTTTCCTGGTCTGGATTTTCTGGACTAGTAACGCACTCAAAATCGATCGGTGCTAACCAATCTCTTTTAACGTCCTCTCACATCCAACGCGTCACGGAGGTAGGGGGCAATAAATCCGCCTTCGACGCTGTCTTCCTTTGCGCTGTGAAAGTTGTGGATTGGGTGATTAGCCCCGATGGGTACGGACCGGGGATTTTGCTGGAACCGAGAACGAAGGGGGGCACGAGTTTTGCGAGAGTTAAGTTGGCGAGAGTCAGTTTGATTCCAGGCCCGACTGTGTTGAATCAGGAGGGCTGGTGGTGGCGGTTTTTGAATAGTGGGAGTTGTGGAGTCGGAACTTGGGTGCTAAGGATAGTTATGCGGGTCGTTACTAGGGATGCATTAGGGGTTTATGGGAGGAATGAGAGGACGAAGGGGATTGGGCCGAATCTGACTGAGTGGGTTCTTTTTCACCCCTTCTTTTCTCCTTGGGAGTTAATGGTGAAAGAGGTTGGCTGACACGAATAGTCTCTTCTGGACCCCCGCAGCTTTATCAATAATCCACGACAGCAAATTCTTCGACCTGGTAGCTGAAGGCGAGAAGGTCCACGCCCATCGCAGCACTATTTCCTCTTTTGACTCCCACACCGTCACCCTC
>Ga0302221_10001558_pt1 | contig 14694 bp, 2 predicted proteins | sample II_Palsa_E2_1_FD_193517 | JGI IMG/M metagenome (GOLD analysis project Ga0302221, IMG submission 193517) | Peat permafrost microbial communities from Stordalen Mire near Abisko, Sweden - II_Palsa_E2_1 | ecosystem: Environmental > Terrestrial > Soil > Palsa > Peat permafrost | place: Sweden... | reverse complement strand
TCCTTTAACAAATTCGAGGATAATAAATTTAATAAAGAAATAAAGTATAATTTACAAATAGTATTTATAATAAAAACTCCTTATATAATCAAGTCTATTTAAGCAAATAATATATTAAGTTAAGCAAACTTCTTAGTTATATTTTTCTTATAGCTTATATTAGCCGGATATGTTATATTCCTTAAAACGTTTACTTCTTTTAAAAACTTGCAAACTCTTACAAGTAATAGTAATAAAATATTTATTTAATTTACGCTTAAGCATATTCGAATTCTAGTAATAGCCGAGCTATATTATAATATTAAAACAATTAAAATAAGCATTTTATAATATATTTAATAGCGTAATGCCGTTTAGCTAATTAAATATATATTTTTATAAGTTTCTTGCTATTATATTAAATAGCTTAAATACTAAGTACAGTCAGGGCCAACTGATATTAAGCGAAAACGCGTAAAAGCGCGATTTTACGCGTTCCGTCTTCTTCCACTTACAACTATATCAACCAAAATGCCACCCACCCGCACTCCTTTAGGCTCTATCTCTGGGAATTGTCCCAAGGGATGTGAAATCTCTCCTTATATGCGCGGCCAAGTCATAGGCTAAGCTTTTAAAGGCGCAAAACCCACGGAAATCGCGAGGGACTTGAAACTAGATTGCAGCACTATTAATTACACACTTCACTAAGACGAATTACGCAACGACGGACACTCCTTACCACGAAAGCCTCGCCGCAAGTCATATACTAATGCCGAAGAACGTCTTTGCGTCCGTCACGTACGCTTTAACCCAAAGGACACATACAAACAAGTCATCGAGGCTTATAACCTTCGTTGCAAGCGGGAAACGGTCAAGAAGATTCTCAAGAGGCATGGCATAGCCAATTGGCGTGCTAAGAAGCGCCTAGAGCTTACAGAAGCTCACGCACTTAAACGACTAGCTTAGGCTCTCGCGCATAGAGGGTAGACGGGCGAGGAGTGGGGATTAATATATTAGAGTGACGAGTGTTTTATAAAACGGGGGCGGGGTAAACAATCGGAGTAAGTGTTTCGTACGTCGGCTTAAAAGTGGGACAAGGACAAGGTACAAACTTATAGCACGAAGAAGAATATAAAAGTTATAGTCTAAGGTGCCTTTTAGGACGTTAGGCGGTCTAATTGCTATATTATAGACTGTGATTTTGAGTCTAAGAAGCATAAGTACTCTACTAGGTCCTATATTAAGGTCTTAGACGCAAAGGTGAAGCTTATCTTTGAGGAATTGGACGAGGGGTACTTATTTATGCAAGACAATGCTTCTATTTACACTACTTACATAATAAGGGATTAGTTTGCGGCTTAAGGGATTACTATAATCACTAATTGGCCCCCTTATTCGCCGGATTTGAACCCGATTGAGCATATCTAGTAGCACTTGAAAGTCAAGGTTTATAAGATATTCCCGGAAGTAGCTAGGGACAAATTAGAGTTAAAGCATGCTAGGCAAAGGCTAGAGTCTTGTATTTAAGCTGCGTAGGATATATTAGACAAGGGGTTATTTGACAAATTAGGGCAAAGTATGCATGCTAGATATGAGGCTATCATCGCGGCAAAGGGATAGCATATAAAATATTAAGACAATTAAATGGACACTTCTATATAAAATTGAAGCATATAAAAGAACAAATCGCGACGAATCAAATGACGCAATTTACATGTCAATTGGACTAGTAGTTGTAAAGTTATTAAGTGAAGTGTGGTGGTTGATAAATGTAAGGTTCTAGTGGGGTGCGGGGTTGATTAATATCAGTTGGCCTTGACTGTAACTAATAGACCGGGGCTCCTTTACTTACTTATCGGCCTTATAACTACTATTATTAACATTTATATTACTTAAGGTAATTACTAGTCTATTATAGCTAAAGTTATAGTTATTGTAATTTATATATATATAAGTAACATGTTTATATTATATTTAATATATAACTACTAAATCTTAGAAAAGTTAAAAATAGCATATAACAAAGCGCTAGCTAAAAGCTATAATATATAAAGTGCTCTTAGATAATCGACAAGCTTTAAGAAGTAATTAAATTTATTATAAGAAGAGTAGCGCTATTAGCTTAAGTTAAATTGTAGCATTTTCTTTATATAAATTGCAATAGTCATTTGCTATAAAATAAATGCACTACTAGTCCCGCTTAATTAGTTCGGATTCCGCTTAACTGCTTTTTGTTGCAAGATTAAAGTTTTAAGTTAATGCATTCGAAGGATTTATAATGCCGGTTAAAAGTTTATATAATTATCAATTATGCCCCTAGAAAATTACAAGGCATTATAGCGTATTTAAGTACTAAGACTTATAATTGCAAATTTATTAGGGATTTGCGCACTAAAAGCAGGGCTTATATAGCTTTATAAGCGAAAAGCTCTTATCCCGATAAGGGACAAGTATGCTATAATACCCGAAAGCTAATAAAACTATAGCGGCTTTAATACTTAAATACGCTATAATACTTTATAATTTTCTAGGGGCGCAATCGATAATTATATAAACTTTTAATTAGCATTATATAAGATAGGTTAAGCACTTATACACTTTAATTACTTAAAATTGGGTTTTGCTATAATAATATTACAAATTAAAAAAAAGAAGTTTCGCGTTTTTTAACTTATTTATAATATAATATATAACTTTTAAACTTTTTTATACACTTTAAAAGCTTTAGTTTTTTAAGGGGTATTAATAGCGCTTTATTAGTAATTAAGTTAGCTTATATAGCCTTTTAGCGAAAGATAATAATATTAGCAATAAATTTTAGCGTAAGCATTTAATATTCTAAAAGTATACTTTAAGTTTTAAATATAATATCTTCTTATTTTATTTCTTTTAAAAGCCGTTTTTAGCATTACTATTTTTTAAAATAAATTATATAAAGCAATTAGATTAAAAAGATGTATAAATACGAAATCAACTAATAAATACGCATATTAACATTTGTCCTTTACTTTTATTAGCTATATTATTTATACTCTTTAAATATAAATGCCGAAAATATTTTCGATAATACTCTAAATAGCTACAAAAAGCGGCAATAAATGTTTTAAAAAAGGAAAAAGAGTCTCTTTAGCAAAGCAAAAGAATTAAATATATTTACTTAAGTCGACGTTGCCTTAATTATATAGCATCCTTAAAAGGGAAGTTTCTTTACTTTTACAAACTTAAACAAACGGTTTTAGCCTTTTAAAATAGTAAAAGCAATAAGCTTCCTCTTTAAAAATAATTTAAATTACTAATGCTATTATAAAGCTTTAATAACTTATATTAAAAAGCAAGTATCCGAGTTTTAAAGATATAGGAGAAATTTTAATAGCTCTTAAATAGCTTATAACATTTAATATATAATTAAAGCAAAGAGAAGAGAAATTAAAACGGCTTAATTAGTCGAAATTACTTTCTTTCTTAGTTAGCGTTATAGTTAAAATAGCTATAAAGAGCATAGTCCAAGTTTGCGTAGCTTTATTTTAAGATGCAAAAGGTATAAGTAAGCAAAGAGATAAGCAAGAGTAATAAAGTTAAAGCTTATTTAAATTTAATATTAATTGCACAATTTCTAATTCTTATAATAATAAAGTAAAGCAAAGTAAAATATTTGCTCAATTATATAACTAAGTAAATAACAAAAATGCAGCTCTCCTTAAGCATATAAATAAGTAAAGTCAAAAGCCTTTAGCAATTTAAATATATATATTAGTTTAGTAAAGATAATTAAGAATTAACTCTTTTATTTTCTAATTACTTGATTTAATTAAGCTATTTGACATCCTTCTTTAATATAATAGGTTTTCTTAAAAAATTTATTAGGGGTAATAATTTTGTTATAATAAGAAATAGCCTAAAGCTATATCTTCTTTAAATATAGTATATCCTTTAGCATTTTTGCTAAAGAACTCATTTAAAAGAAGAGGAGTTTCTTAAAAAATAGATATCCTAAAATAATTTTTAGAGTTTAAAAACGGTTCCCGGGATTTAAGTCTAAGCTTAAGCAAGTCTAATAAAGCTATAAGGTTATAATATTATTATAGCTATAAAAAGCAAAGAATTTTAAATATAAAATAGCAAGATAATTTATTCTCTTAAGTAGCGTATTTATAAGTATAATTGCTAATCCTTAAGAATTTTAAAGACTATTTTTAGCATTTTTAATATTATAACTAAGATTATATTACTTGGAAATATTATAACTTAAAGTAAGTGCATTTAAATTAATATACCTTAATATGCTATAAGATAATATATATGCTTTATTCGTGCTATAAGCCAAAGTAGTCTTAGTTAAAGCACACCGAATTTTAATATTAAAACTAGAATTACTTCGGCTTTTAATATAATAATATAACGCATTCTTATAATATATACTTTTTAATAGCTTTTAATTAAGCCTAAGATAATAAGTGCTACGGATTTTTAGCTTATTTTAGAATATTAAGCGTTACTTAATTTCCGCCTCTTTTCGTTTTCTATTTTACGCTCTTTACCCTATAAATATTTCGATTTTAATAGTATCTAAAAGGCTTACTAAATAGAATATAAGGGTTACTAAATCGACAAGCATTATCTTTATGCATAGTTGCAGTTAAAAGACCCTCTATTATAATAACCTATTAACTTAATATATTGCCTTTGCTACAAATACTTCTTATAAAGCTTTAATTATAAATCTTAAACCTTTCTCTTAATTTGCAATAAACTAATCACGCTAAAATATAAAGTAACTTATGCTTTTAATATAGCTAAAAGACAAATAAGGATTAATGCGTTTAATATAATCTTATATATAATTTGTATTTAAGATCCTTAATAATCTCTTAATTTATACCCGAATATATTCCGGACTTGTTAGCAATTATATACAAATAGTATAAACTTATTATTTGCGAAATAAATTTGCTAACTTATATTAAAATGCAAATGCAATAATAGCTTATTTCGTTTAAAGTATTAAAGAAAGTAACGCCCTTTGCATTTAAAGCTATACTTTACGCTAGCTATATACCTCGCTAAGCTTAGCGCTTATATATTTAAGCGGGATGCTTAACCTTTACTATTAAAGAATTCGACAAGCAAAAGGCTACTAAAATTAACTTATAATAGCTTTTAAAGATCCGGGCCAAAAATATTAAATTAATATTATAGCAAGATAAAATACTTAATAAAGCGATAAAGGAAGAGTACTTTAATATTATAACTAGTAAAGTTAAAAAGCAGAAATTGAAGTTGTTATAAGCGAAGATAATAAGTTACTTAATTAATATTTATATATATATATATTATCTTTAACTTAGCTTAAAAAATAAAAGTTAATAAATATAAAGTAAACTAAAAAGGCCTTTAATGTTATATTAGCATTATAGCAAAGAGACAAAGGTATATGTAAAGCTTAATTAACTATAATATAATATAAGTATCCTTTAAAGGGTCTTGTTTTTACTCCTTTATAAGTTTAAGGGGGCTAATTTAGAGTCTTATTTTAAACTTATTGCCTTAGCTTACATTTTTTTCTAAAATCGAGGCTTATATTGCTATAATTAAATTAAAGGAGAAAATTACTTATATTATTTAAAGTATAAAGTAAGATTTATATTTAAAGGCTCTCCCTTTTACTAAGTAGCTAATTTGAGCCCCTTAAAGTTTTAAACGCTAGCCTTATAATAGTAGCTAGTATTACCTTGCAAAATTGTCCTTAAAAGCTTAAATATTATTAATTACTTATCTTAATATTATTGCTCTTCTCTTTTAATAAATTTATTTAAAATGCAATTCTTAATTACTATTCTTTTTATTTTTACTCTTACTATTTTTGCTTTTACTATTCTTACTTTTACTATTTCTTAGCAATAAGATAAAGAGATGCAAGATATTGCCGATTTTGCAAGTTAATTAAATAGAGATATTATTTAAATAACGCAATTTTTTAAGGCTTTCCCGATGCTTAATAAGTTAGCTTTAACTATATAAGCAAACGTAGCATTTGCAGCTATAAGCGACGCAATAAGGACTATAAGTTTTATTAGTTTGCAATTATCTAATAATGCAATAGTCTAAATTATAAAGGCTAAGCTTGTTAATAATAACTTTTTATTAAATATTTCTCTTTAATTTAAAGATCTTATATAAAGTATATACTTCAATATATTAAACAAGAATTTTTTTAATATTTTAACAAATATAGTTTCACTTTATAATTTACTTAATAATCTATTTTCCGAAACCTTTAATCTTTATTATTTTAACGCTATTCCCGAGATTAATAATCTTTTTTAAATTATTAAAAGTTTTATTAATAACGGCATTAATATTATTGCCTTGCTACTAAATAATTGCTTAAAATAAAGAATAAGATAAAGAGCAAGATATCTCAAGAAAGGGTTAATTTTAGTAATTTTTTAATATTTTAAAAGGATGTAGTTATTTTTCAAGTTTAGACTTTTGTAAAGTAAAGCTTTAATATTATTATTCAAATTAGTAGTAATATTAAGTAAAAGTCAAATATATTAAGCTATTTTGTCCTTAATATTAATATATAACAATTAATATATTATAAAAGTAGCCTAATATAATTTATATAAATAGGAGCAAAGCTAATTTCTTAATTACAAGCATCTTTATAATAAAAGATAAAACTAAATTGAACCTATTATAGGCTCTTTACTTAAAGAAAACTCGAAAGAATTAGGCTAACATCAGTTTATCACTTAAAATTTACCCGGAATAGTAATAAGAGGGCAGTTATAAAACTAAATATCTAGTGTGCAAAAGAGAAAGTTATAACGTCTATCCTTGCATCTTAAGACGCACTTTATAATAAAACGAATTTATAGTTTTAAAATTATAAAAAATTTCTTTGCAAGTTTATAAAGTTATTATTAATATATTATTTTCTTTAACTATTTCTCCTTATAAAAATTACTTAGTTATAAAGAAAAGACTATAGTTAATTATATTATTAATCGTTTTAATCTTATTACCGATTATTGCTTTAGCTAGTCCTTTATACTTAATTATAACTACTAAAGTCTCTTTAAAATTCGGAGCACTTGAGAAGAGGTCTTATAAAGGAAGAATATAGCTTTAAGTTTTAAAGATGCTTAGTAAAGAAAAGAGTATATTTTAAGAGTTATACCATTTAAGGAAAGGGGTATAATTGCTATATATTTTAGCTTTAGTGTTTAGTGCTTAATAATATACGCTTGCTTATAGCGCAATATATTATATTTACGCCTAGTCTTGCTATATTTCCTTTAGCCTTAATCTTTAAGCTAAATAATATATATAGCATTTAAAGCAAGTTTCTTGAATTTTCTATTAGCGAGGTAATGCCTTAGCGCTTAAGCACTAGCGTGCTATTGCCCGCCCGTTATCTCGTTGTCGACCGTCTCTTGCTACGCTATTATTATAATAATAAGATAATATAAATAAAGCTAGCTAAGTACTAGTATAAGGCGTGCTTCTTAGCATACTAATATTATATTATGCCCTAATAAATTATAGCAATATCCCTTGCTTTACCTTCTATTATCGTGCTTGTAAACGCTGCTCGAAAGAAGCGAAAGACTAAGACTAATAATACTTTAAGCTATTTAAAGAAGATATCGTTATTAAGTTCTTAGTGCAAATATCCGACTTTAAGTAGCTAATATAAATAAAGTTTATCTTGTCGATTGCCTTTAGCGTTACTTGCTAGCAACTTGTAGCAAAGTTGCAAATAAACCGCTAAAGGCGCCCGGTAAGGACTAGACAAAGGCTTTAAAAAGGCGCTACTTAACCCTTATAGCAAGAAGACTCGGGGCTATAAACTAAAACTGCTACAAGAAGAACATTTATAAAAAAGTCATACGCTAGTTTAAAGTAATCGGAAAGGTATTATAAGAGCCGGCTATCTTAGCCGAGAATATATATAATATAAACGAGACTAAAGTCATGCTATTTATACTAAGCTCGGTTAAAGTCCTTATAAGTAAGGATAACAAGCAAAAGCATAAAGGTGTGCAAGTTAAGCATATTATAATAATTGCAATCGAATATATTAATGCTAATAGTATTATAATCTTAATTTATTAATTTTTAAACCCCTTAAAATTTTGGTATAAGTAGCTTATGCAACACGAATTATAATACTTACTAATACTAGCTATTACCTAATTATATAATTTATACTTAAGGCTTTAATTTAGAATTTAAATACCCTTCTCTCGCTTTTTATAATTTAAATTCTTTAAGGAATATACCTTTTTTTTATCCTCTTAATAATATTACCTCTATAAGCTATACTAGTAATCCTTCTTGCACTTTAAACGAAATAAGTTAAGCTACTTTAGTGCAAATAATCCTTTAATATTACAAATAACCTTTTTAAAACTATAAAGCAATTATTATTACTTTTTTTAAATAGCGAGATATTTAACTTATAAAGGACTACTATATATATATATATTATAATCCTCCTTCTTTTTACTTATATCTTATTCTCGATCTTTACTACAAAACATATTTAAATGTTAATCTTAATAAAATAGACTTTAAAGTCTTTAAAGTCTTAAGATTTAATTTATTATGCGTTACTTCTTTTACGACTTAATTAAACTAATTATATTTAATATATTTTAAGATCTCGGAAAAGTAGCTTATAAGGAGGCTTATTAGCAATCTATTTCTTTAAATTAAGGGAAAGGCAACTAGTTTAGTTAAAGGAATTTGTTAGTGTTATTTTAATATAAGGAGGACAAGATCTTGCTATATTTGTGTCTTATATATCGAGACTTAATAAGAAATCTTTCAAAAACCTAAAAGCAAGTTAATATAAGTCGTTTATAACCTTTCTTGCATTTATATAATATATAATATAATCTCGATTTATATATTTAATAGGAGTATGCATGCAAACTACATATATCTTACAAGCTTATTTTTATATTATGTAATAGCAAGGGAAGTCTATTAAAATTAAATGTTATAAAGAGAATTTTTACATAAAGCGGATTATAATACAAGAGATGTAGCTTTAAAAGGAAAAGTAGCTTAAAGAGGAGACAATTTATATTTAAAGAATTAATAGTATATTTTATAGCTTTAAACACTATTTAAAAAGATAACTTACTTTGTTTTAAGTTATATAAAAGCTTTTATAAGGCTATTAGATCGAATTTGTAATAGTATATTACTACTTCGATAAAAGGGGTAATAAAAGTAAATATTGCTTATATAATAAAACTTGTATAAATTAAGATCTTATTTCGGATATATATCTATTCTTGCTTAGCTAAAGGATTTACTTTTATAAGTTATAAGGTCGTTTTTGCTTAAAGCTTATATATATAATAAAAAGCTAAAGCAAAAATGCAAATTTGCCGAGATTTATTATCCTTTCGTTTACTAAAATATACTTACGCTAAGCACCCTTAGCTAAGTAATATAAGCATGCTTAACGATTTTAGCTATAAATGCTTAGCGTAAGCATATCTTAGCAAACAAAGGGATAGCTATAGCGCAATTTAATTAAACCCCTTAATCGCTTAATTAAAAGGTATTAACTTAAGTAGTAATGTTATATAACAAAGTACTTCCTAATTACCACGAGACTAATCACGATTATTTAGCATTATAATAAGGCTTAAAAGCTTAAATTAAACGATTTTGCAAGTTTAAAAGGCATTAAGAGTTTATAAGGGTATTATAAGTTAAAAGTCCTACTTTACTCCGAATTAATAACCTTTATAATTAAGCGTAATAGCGACAACGCGATTATAATTTTTAAAGTAGCTAAAGTTTAAACTATTTAAAACTAGTTATATAATATAATTAATACAAAAATATAAGAATTTTTAGCAGATTTACAAATTTAGAATTGTTTAAGTGTAAAGTATTAATAGTTTATCTTACTATATAATATATCTTACTATATAAGGGCAAATGTTAAATCTAGCCTTAAATTTAGTACTTGCAAAATAAGATATATTCTCTCTTATTACCAAAAACCAAAATTAATAGCATATTCTTCTCTTTTATACTTTCGCTTAAAAATAAACAATAGTCGTTTAGCCGTTTAACTATACACTTTAAGATAATAAACTTTCTTATTAAATCTTTATAAATACTAGTAAGCTTTATTAAAGTCTTTCTTATTTAAACTACCCTCCTTAGCGCTTTTTGTCTTCTCTTTAAAGATATTGCAAGTAAGAAAGCTAATAGCTAAATAAATTCTAATTATAACAATTTCTATTAAGATAACTATAAGGGCACAAACAATAGCTTTATTAATAGCGAAGCCCAAATGCTAGTTAAAAGCTTTAAGAAGAAAGTAGCTAAGATAAACCTATAATAAAGGGATAAACTTTATAATATAAAAGAAAATAGTTTACGCAAGAGCCTTTAAGCGCTTAACTTTAACAAATGTAGCTATTATAATAATCGTTTGCATTACTAAAATAGTTATGCATATTATAGCTACAAAATTAATTCTAAGATTATTAATAGTTATTAAAGCGTTTTTAATAAGCATTGCGCTACTAATAGCGATAAGGGTTATGCTTATAATAACTAGCAAGGAGATAACTATAATAATAAAATACCGGAAATAATTATTAAAAATAAGAGAGTATATCCCTTTATTCTTTAAAGAGGTTATTAGTATATAAAGGGACTCTTTAAGCTTAGCTAACTTATAAGGCTTAAAGAAAATCTATTAAAATAAATATTAATAAACTTAAGCTAATATAATCTAATATATTATTAGCGTTTAACAAATTAATATCCCGGTAATAAATTTGATAAGACAAGTAAATAATTCGCAAAAGTAATAAAGAAAAAATAAATAGCTAATATAATAATATCCAAATATTTTACTTTTTAATAACTACAAAGTTTGCAATTATTAATAATAAATAAGCAATTAGCTTTATAATAGCGAGGCTAACGTTAATATCTAAAATTATAACTAAGTATAGCTAAATTGTTAAATAAAGAAAAGGAAAAATAAAAAGAATTTAGATTAATTAAAGTAAAAAAGTAATAATTTAAGTAATAATATATAAGTAAAGTCCCTTTAAAAATAAATTAAAAGACTCTTAAAATAAGCCCTAAAAAAAGTAGTATAATATTAGAGCAAGGGTACTTAAACGGCCCCTTATCGTCTATTTATACTAAAGATATATTTAAGATAAAAGTCTAAGCTATATTATATTTAAAAATGCTAACTTATTACTTTAAAGTAGCAACGTCGCTATTTTATCACATTATATAAGCATATATATTAACTTAAATATAAAATAATATAAGATCCCATTTAATATAAGTTAAATAAAGGAATAATAAACTTAATTACTTAGCTTTTAAATATATTTAAAATAGTATCCTCCTAATATCCTAAGCCCTCTTCTCCTCTATTAAATAGCCGCCCCTTATATTATACTAACAACTCCGCTATAGCATTTAAAAACCCTTAGCCCTCCGCTAAAGCACTAATATAAGCCGAATTTCTTTAAGCCAAATTCCCGTTAAGCTATTATAATAACCTTATTAAAAATTACTTAAGAATTAAAGACGTTTTAGTCGTTATACCGGATTAAAGTGCATCGGATTTAAAGAAATGTAAGCTAAAGAGGGAAAAGTCTATTATAAGTACGACGCTCGAGTATATAAGTGTAATTATAAAGTTTCCTTTAAAGGGGATAAGGAATTAAGAAGGGAAAAAGAGTTTTTAAGTTATTTATAATCTAGTTTTCTTATTAAAAGCAAGGCTTATATAATATATAAGGCTAAAGAGGTTAAGACTACTACTATATTAAGTAACTAATTTACTAAGTATAAAACCCAAGTTTCTTCTTATTTCTTGCTAATAAAAAGCAAGCTATAATGCTATTATAATCTCGTATAACTATTATAAATACTTAAATTTGTTTATTATTAAGATAATATTTAAAAAATTCCCTAAAGCTAAGTACTTTATTCCTTTAAAGAATAGAGGCTTAATTTATTCGCTTAGTATACTATAAAATAGGGTCTATAAACTTGACTAGTAACAAAATAAGGAATATAATATATAAGACTTTAAATATATAATATTATAAGATATAAGCGAAGATATACTATTATAATTTACTTGTATTTTAGCTTAATATAATTCCGGAAAAGGGGCTTTCGACTAAAGTATAGCGCTTTAGTGCAAGTAAGTTATTAAACAACTCCTTGTATTAAAAGATAAAGCTAAGACTTCTTATATTAAAAGAAAAAGCGCAATATATTACGCAAAAGACACAAGTTATCGAAAAATATTAAAGTCTACTATTATATGCCTTATATTTAAGGAAATCGGGCAAAAATTCGAACTATTTAACTTATTATTTATACTAATATAAAGAAGTAGCAATTTAAGATTTTTATCTTATCTTAGCTTAAAGTTATTATATAATAATATCCCTTTTACCTTGCATTTAGCGCTAGCAAATGCAATTAATATTTATAAGGATATATTATCAAAGAATATAATAATAGTGTATTTTAGGACTTTTATTAAGTTGGAAAAGGAGGCTTTAAAGGCAATTATAGAGTTTATTAAAAGGAGGGAAAATCGGGATATATTAAGCCTTAATAAGCAAGCAATAAAGGGACGTAGTTATGCTAATATACTTAATATTAGTAAGAGCGTTATAGTAAAAATAAATATATACGAAGTTTTTACACAAAATTAAACTTATTTAATGCTAAAGCAATAGGTTTAATTTTATAAAAGAGATAAAATTTCTTATTATATCTTTATTACAAATATCTTATATAAGGTGTAAGCTTTAAAGCACTTTAAAAATAGCTCTTTAAAAAGAAAGTTATTCTTATTTCTTAATTAGCCGGATATCCCCCGATTTTCTTAAATAAAGAAAGCTTACCTTTTATACTTAATTTAAAGATTAATATTAAGTAGCACTTAAGAAATCTTTAATGCTAGCCGTTTACTTCTCCGGACTTTGCAATTTTATAAAATAAGGGCTTAAGATATACGTTATAAGTTTTATAAGCTTTATTATAATAAATCCGAGGCTATAAACATTATTGCATTTACTTTTTATAATAATATATCTATCCCGAACAAAGGACTCCTCGATATTAGCTATTGCATATTAGCTAAAACTATAAAAAGGCAAAATATACTTACCAATTTTCACTATCTTATTATAGTTAAAAAGGATTATATTACAGTTAAGCTTGCTATAATATAAAGAGAGCTTCTTATATATAAATAAGAGTCTTGCAATTAGCTAATTTAATAAGCGGGGTCTTGCTAATAAAGTTAAAGCTAGCTTACTTCCTTGCAAATAGCTACAATTTGACTAAACTTGAAAGGGCCTTGCAATAAGCTAATAAGATATTAAAGTAAAGTATTTATTTGTTTATAAATAATAACCAAGTTATCGCAATTAATATAAGCCTCTTTAATACTAATTATATAATCGCTTTTAAAAGGCTATAACTTATGCGTTAAGCTTTATCGATTCTTATTAATCTCTTAATAGCGACCAAGTTACGCTCCCTTGTATTGTTATATTTAATAATAGCTAGCTTAGCTTAGTTAAAAACTATAAATTTGTAATAAATCGTCCGGGGAGAAGTCTTAATTTGTTACTTTATTCTTTATTTAAATATCGTAACGTCTTTATTATCCTTTTAAGCTAGCTTAAAAGCATAAAAGCTAAGCTTATCTTTAAAAGGCCGCTTCGCTAAAACTATAAAGCTAGTAAATAAATTACGCTTAATAATATAATTATTCAAAGCAACTTTTAACGCTAATTAAAATGCAAATATGCAAATTTGCTTTATTAATCTCTTTCTTTTTATATAATCTTTAGCATAAGATCTTTTAAATAACTTTAATAAGATAAGTAATATCGGGTTTTTATAATTACTTATAAAGCTTAATTGCTTGCTAAGATTGCTACTAAAGAAGATAATGTTGCAATTGCTTTTCTTTAATGCTATTATTAAGAGAGATATAGCTTAAGTCTTAATTATAGTATATAAAAGCGACAAATAATTTTATATAAAAGTAGCAAGGGAACTTGTAATAAAGGCTATGCTTAAAATAAGCTACTTGCTATTATTATATACTCGCTTATTAAAAGAGGTGCTATTTTAGACTCCCTTATAAGGACTTGTTTAAACTCCTTTAAGTTTATTGCCTTTAAAGTTAGCGTAAAAATGCGGAATAAGAGCAAATATAACTATAATATAAAAAAGGAATAAGGGCAAAATAACTAAAGAAATGTTTAATAAAGAACTCTCTTCTAAAAATTCCTATTATTATAAAAACCTTATTAGTAAGGGATTTACAAATCTTTTAAGAGAAAAGTTGCGCGTTTTATAGCTCGGTAAAAATCTCGCTTAATAAGCTTTAGCTTAAGCCCCTCCCCGAAAACTTGTAACAATTTAATAAGGAAAACGCTATAAAGTTATTATAAATCTTTAAAAAGGATTATTAGCGCTAGGAACTTGACAATTATATGCTAGTGCTAATCCCTTAATTAATTTTACCCGATAGCCCGCTTAAAGTTAATAACGACTTATAACTCTTGTCACGAGCGCCAGCTTCAGGGCCTGGAAAGGAAGGCAAAGTAGAAGGGTCTCAATTACGACTATACAAAGCTAAGGAAGGAAGTAGGAAACAGGAAG
>Ga0302221_10001557_pt1 | contig 14699 bp, 3 predicted proteins | sample II_Palsa_E2_1_FD_193517 | JGI IMG/M metagenome (GOLD analysis project Ga0302221, IMG submission 193517) | Peat permafrost microbial communities from Stordalen Mire near Abisko, Sweden - II_Palsa_E2_1 | ecosystem: Environmental > Terrestrial > Soil > Palsa > Peat permafrost | place: Sweden... | reverse complement strand
CGATTTTGGAGGTTTTCAGAGGTTCTCTACTAGTGCTACATGTGACTGGAATGGAGGTATAATTGCTAGGTTTTTGTAGCTAGACATGCATCACTCCTAATTATCATATATATACACATATTACTTAATAATCGTTTATTTGTTGCTTGTTTTGTGTACTGCTTTTGCCTTATAATTACACTTGGTTCTTGCGTGCTTAGTCCTTTCTTTTGTTATTGCTTTATATTTATATATACGTTTACTTGTTGCTTTGCTTAGTATCCGAGAGAGATGTTCTTATAGGGCCTTTTCTTTTAGCTAAGGTTTGCCCCTTTACATGTTTTTGGTAAGCGACGCAAGGAAATTAAACGCAATCAAGGGAAGCTCTTATTAATTGTATAACTTAAGGTCTTTGCAAGGCAAAGCTTAAATGTCTATAAAGTAAGTTATATACTAAAGTGTCCTTGTTTTATTAAGTAGCTAGTTAGCTTATTTTTACTATTACTATTTTAGTTAATTTGTTTTAGCTAGTTAATTTGCTTATATAATCTAATTTCTAAACAATTCTTGCTAATATAAAGCTAAAATAGCTATAAGGCAACTTACTAGCTTAATTAGGAATAGCTTTAGCTAAGCTTAACTTAAAGGAGATAAAAATGCAATAAGAGGAAGCAGCTAAAATAAAATAGAAAAACTATAAGATAAAGCTATATTAGAAAAGAGTCTTAGCACTTTTAAATAAGCTTATATTATTAATTTGCATTTTATTTTTAACTGTTTTACTATTAATAGTAAAAAAGCTATTAATTTTAATTTAAAGTCTAAATTGTAAAAATACTAAATAAGAGGCTTTATATAATAAAAGCTATATAGAAGTATATAAGATATACAAGAAAAACTAAGAACAAGTAAAGTATAAATATAAGACTAACAAGAATTAGAAATATAAAGAACTAAGAATATATAAACACAAAATAGCTATAAAGCTATAGTATAAATAAAAGGATAATACTATAAAAGGGGTTATAATCTTTTAAAAGGATATAGCAATTAAAAGAAAGAAAAGAAAAAAGAAGCTACAAGTATAACTAAAAGCAAAAAAACAAAAATAAAATAGTATAAGCAATCAAAATAGTAAAAAACAAGCTTTATAGTTTAAAAGTAATAATATCTTTACCTTTTTAGAGCAATATACTAATATATACAAGGACTACCAAGTCTCTATAACTACAAAAAGAGAGTATATTATCAAATATATCTTATTATTATATAAGGACCAAGTTAAAGCTATGCTAAAATACTATGCTAATAGCTTTAACAAGTATAATAAAGCCAAGTTTTATATAGCTTTAAAAAAGGAGTATAAAGAGCATAACTAAAAGACCTTTAAAATTAGCTATAATTTCTTAAATTAAATTATTGCCTAGTTTTAAAGAGGGCATATTACTACTAAAACCTTTATTAACCTATTTTATAAAGTATTAACTGAACTAGTAAAGAGAAAAGAGTTAAATAGCAATTAATAATACTAAAAGTTTATAAAGGGTCTTCCTTCTTAAGTTAAAGACTAAATCTTTAAAGACTTTAACTATAAGCTTACAAATATATTAACTTATAACTATAGCAAAATGCACAAAATTGCTATATTTATATATAAGTATAAAGAGAAGAGATGCAAGTATAATAAGGCTAATAACCTAAAATACTTTTAGCTATACTAGAAATACCTTAATGCAATTATATAAGATATAATACTTGTAATAAATAATAAATATGCCCTTCTTTTACCTTTAATTATACTTGCATTAGCAAAGGAACTTATTAAAGCTAATAAAGTGTTAAAGGTTCTTATTCTTAAGACAATAAAGCTTAAGAAACTAGCTAATAAAATCAATTAATTAATAAAGGAATTACAAAAATTGTTAATTTTATTTATTACTTAAAAGGATTTGCAAAAGGCTATTAATGCTTTAACTGCTGCTATTACTAATAAGATTTAGTTTATACTCTTTATAATTAATAACTTAAAAGATACTTAAGCATTTAAAGGTTATTATAAAAGCAAAGGGGGTTTTAATAGATATAGTCGAGGTTAAGGTAATTATTATAATAAAAGAAGAGGAGGAGCATTTATATTAGCTAATAATAATTGCCTTTACCCGGATTCTTAGCAAAATATAGCCTAAGTTAATGCTATATTTTAGTTATTTGATAAGAACTATTTAAAGTATTTTAAAAGGGATTAAAATAATATTATAAATTTTAACTATAACTATATACACTTAAACAATTATTTATTAATATAAGAGCTAGTTAACTTTAAATGCATTTATAAAGATAGCTATAACTATTATAAAGGAAAATAGGACCCTAATTGCCCCTTTATACCTCTTATTCTATAAAATAATTAATATTAGTTTAACTAAATTAAGACTTAGCTTTAAGGAGAAAAGTATAATTATAATATATTAATGCAACTTGCAAATGCTTAATAATTACAAAATAATATTTAGCTTAGCAACTATTAGAGAAACAAGTTTTAGGCCCCTTATATACTCGGCAATTTGTATAAAAGCAAAGAGATTTTGCATTAAAATATAAATAATATTCTTGTTATTAAAGGCAATTATATAAATATTATAAATAAAAATAGCATCTTTATTAATAATATATATAAAGATATAATATATCTTATATTATTTGTTAATGCTATAAAATCTTTAAAAACAAAGGGAAAAGGACTATAAACCGCTTAAAACATTATAAAGCAACAAGCTTAAGCAAAGGAAAGGCTTTTATAAGCAAAAAGCTAAAGATTTGTTACACTAAAAGTTAAAAGGAATACTAAACCCTTATAAGATATAAACTTTAACTTAGCTTCTAATAAAGAACTAAAACTAGTTAATACTTTACAAGAAAAGCTTATTTTACAATTAAAGAAAGCAACTATTTTACTTTTAAATATGCAAAAAGGGATAAAAATAATTATTAATGCCCTTAAAACTCCTAATCTTATAGCTATAATTTAGCACTAATAGCTAAAAGACAACTAAGCTTATATAATAATTCTAAGAATAATAAATGCAATAGCTATATATATAGCTAAAGAGATCAAGAAAACAACTAAAATAACTGCTATAGCTAATAAACTAAAACATATAATGCAAAATATAACTTTGTTAGCTTAAATAACTAGTTATATACTTTAAAGAAATATAGCTATATTTAACTTTAAGACTCTTATCTCGAAGAAGAGCATTATTATATCCCTTTAACTTCGATTCTTATTATATAGCCTTAGCAAAGAAACAAAATACTATAATATATTAGATATTAAAGCTAAATATAATATCTTATTTACAAAGATAGCTAAAAACTTAAGCTATATTTTCTAATATTAATACCTTTACTATATTTACAATTATAAGAGACTAATTCGGTTTTGCTAATATAGCTAAAATTAAAATCAAAATTGCAAAAAGAGTTAATTGCAAGGATATATTCTTCTTAGTTAACAACTTTCCTAAGATCTTGCTAAGAATGCTATTTATTAGCAAGATAAAAATAGTTATAAATTATAAGGACAATAGTTTATAAGATAATATATTTATTAACTTAAAAGATTCGAAAAATGCTTATATAATTATAGTTGTTTTATTACTAAAGAGCATCTTTAAAAGGAGGGTTCAATTTTAGCAAGACCTTTAGCCCAAAATCGAAAAAGTGGACTTGAGTAATAAGGATAAAGAAGAGGAAAACTAGGGCTTAATACTTTAGCTAAAAAAAGTATTAAAGGAGTAAAGGTTATTTTAGAGTTTTTAGAGGAGTTTTATAATTTTAAGACTAGTATTACTAAATTTTTTTAGATATAAGAGCTATAAAAGGCGCCTTTATTTTAGCTCTTATAAAGCATTTCCCAGATATAACACAAAAACAAGTAGCAAATATTTTAGACACTAATATTCTAAATGCTAAAGTAAAATTATACTATTTAATACTAGCTAATTTTATCTTTAAAGCTAAGAATAAAAGACTAGAGTTTTTAGAGTTTTTATAGTTTTTTGATAAATTAGAAGGAGTATTACTATATTTAAGAGACAAGGACAAAAGCAAGAAGATTTTGCATATAAATATGCTAAAACAAGTAAAATTAAAGAAAATAGCTATTGTATTACAAGACCTTACAAGTGTGCCCTTTATACTCTTAGCAGATAATGTTTATAAACTAAAAGCCAAGAAAGTATAGCTAGTTAATAGGAATAATAAAACAAGAAAAAGACTTAAAGGACAATTTAATTAATATAAGCAATTTAAAGTATAAGATACCTTATAAGAGCAAGTAAGCAAATATTAAAACTACTTACTTTCACGCTTTATTACAATATTAAAAAGCTTACGCTTTACACTAAAACAACTAGCAAAACTAGATATTAAAGACTAGCTTTAAGAGAAAGAAAGGGCTATATTTAAAGAATTAATAATTAACTGCAAAAGTACTATTGCATTTAACTAAAAAGAAGTAAAAAAGATTTATAAAGATATTAGCCCCTTTATTTTTATTGAGACAATATTATATAAAGCTTAGCAAGAAAAGAACTTCTCTTGCCTTAAAGCTCTAATGCTAATAGTAGTAAAAATGCTATTAAAATGCTTAAACTAAGGAATATTAGAAAAATGCAATAAACCTTATAAAAACCTTTAGTTTTTAGTTGCCAAGAAACTAGCTAGCACTTATAAACTTATTAATATAACAATAAAGATAAATTCTATTACTTTATAAGATGCTAATATGCCTTTGTTAGTAAACAAGTTCTTAGAGGAATTTGCTAGATGCTAATATGCTTCTTTAATCGATTTCTTTTTTAAATATAATTAGCTTACTTTAAATGTTAAAAGCAAGGATATAATAGCTTTTATAACCCCTTTTAGCTTACTTAAAATAACTACTTTATTACAAGAAGCTACTAATTTAGTAGCTTAGTTTATACAAGTAATAATAACAATTTTAAAAGACTTGTTTTTAGCTATAGCTATATTATTTATTAATAATATTAGAGTAAAAGGGCTATATATTAACTATAATAGAGAATTAAAGCTTTTTGGGGTTTGTTAATTTATATTCGAGTATTTGCAAAACCTAAACAAAGCCCTAAATCGGATTAAATAAGCTAAAGCTTTTATTAGACTTAAATTACAATTTTGCTATAATAATATAAGTATTATAGGTTTTATATATAATTTTAGAGGAAAAAGCTTTATTGCTATTAAAGTTAATAAGATTCTAGACTAGTACTAGTGCAATAATATTATAAAAGCTAAGGCATTTTTAGGAATTTGCATATATTATAAAATCTAGATTAAAGCATATACTATAATAGCTAAACCAATTTATTAATTGCTTAAAAAAGGAAAGCCCTTCTTATAAGGGGAAAAACAAATTAAAGCAATGCAAACTCTTTAAGAAAAACTTACTATTACACTATTGCTTTGCAAGCTATATTATAACTTAGCAAAGCTATAAAAACTCATTATCTTAGCTATAAATGCTAGCTTATTCGGATAAGGAGCAGTTTTAAGCTAATATAATAATAAAAGATATAAGAGGGTTATCTAGTATAAATCTAAAATGTAAAACTAAGCTAAATAAGGCTATAATGCTATTAAAAGAGAATGTAAAAAGGTTCTTAAAGCTTTATAGAAACTACAATTTTAGCTATATAATATTTATTTTATCCTAAAAATAGACGCAAATATGCTTGTTACTTAGCTAAATTAAGCAGCTACTAACCTTCTTAGAGCTTTAATTATATATTAGCTTATATAAATTAAGCTATTCGACTTTAAAGTATATTATATAAAGGGTAAAAAGCATATTATAGCTAATAGACTATCTTAGTGCCCTTATTATAAAGATAATTTAAAGGATAATCTAAATATTAATAAATTTATTACACTAGAACTTAATGCAATTAAAATTTAACTAGTTACTAAAAGCGCAAAAAACAATAAAGCATTGCAATATTAAATGCAATGTATGCTTTAATTAGCTAAAGCTTTGCTTAGCTAAAACTTGCAAGTTAAAGCTTTACTCTAAAAGCAAGCTTTATTTTTTAGGCTGCCTTTAAAAGGGGAATTCCCCCTCTTATAGTAGCTTTACATTTTAGGCACTTAAGCGAAAATCAAACCACATAACTAATAACTATAACACTATATATTACTTTATATTAATACTCCAAAATGCAACTAATAGTTTTATATCAATTAACTTGCTTAATAAGAGCTATTTAAAGCAATTTCAAGCAATTGCAAAGTATTTAACTATATTAGCCAAGCTTAAAGACATATTTAAGGGCAAATTTTGTAAACTAAAAAAGGAAATACTAAATTATAGCATATACAACAAGCAATTATAAAAGAACAAGTGCAAAATATACTTTTTGCATTTAGTTTTTAATAATTTAGCCCAAAGAATAAAGGTTATAAAGGAATTGCATAACAAAACTAGCTATTCGGGCCAAGAAACCACTTTTGCAAGGCTAGCAAACAAATATTATTAAGAGGGTTCTTATAATAATATTTTGCAAGTATTGCAATTCCTGCAAAGTATATTAATATAAGTACAAGTAACAATAAAAAAAAGCTTTATTTCTTACAAAAGCTGCTCCTCTTTTTTACTATATTAGCATAAATATTGTAAAGCTACTTAAATGCAAAGGCTATAATTGTTTAATAGTAGGTAGAGATAACTTCTTTAGATAGCTAAAAGCTAAACTTATAAAAAACCCTACTAGCAAGAAGGTTACAAAGTTTATTTAAATTAAAGTAATTTGCTAGTATAATTTATTTAGAAAACTTAAAGTTAATAGCAATGCTAAATTCAAAGGTTTTATAATTAAAAAGCTTTAAAAGCTAAAGATTTATAAGATTATAATCTTTATATATAATGCTAAAGCTAATAAAATAATAAAGCATAGGCATTAACCAATTATATTAGCTTTAATTGCTTTAAGTATAAGAAGAAAGAAATTATAAGTAAACCTGTTATCTTAAATGCTTTTTATAAATAAAACTATTATATATAGCCCTACAAGCTTTACTCCTTTTTATATAGTTTATAGCAAAGAAGTAATATTTCTAGTAAAAACTTGTTACTTTATATAAAAAACTTTTAAATAAAACAAAGTCTATAATCAATTAACTTTGCTATAGCTTTATATATAGCAAATTCAAATGTGTAATAAAGATATTAAAAAGTCTAAGTTATAAAAGACTCGATAACATGCTAAGGGCAAGGCTAACTTCGATGCTAAGCACTAAATTTGTAAGAAATTAATTAAAGCAGTTTATCAAAAGAGATTAATACTAATATTCTTATAAAAATAAAGTATTAAAGCTTGCTTCTAAGGAAGTCAAATTCCGGACTAATGTAAAATTAGAAGAAGAAGATATTATAAAGTTTTACACTAAAATTATTTAAGAAATCGAAAAAGACACTAGAATTATTATATAAGTCTTAAAGCTTCCTAAATTTAAGAAGGGGAAGTATATCTATTTTAATAATAATTAAAATAAAGCTAAGTTAGCAAGTAAGGATAAAAACTAAAAGTAAAGGCTATTATTAACTATAAATATATAGCTGCTAATGCTTAAACTTTAATTTACATATACCCCAAAACACAAAAATAACTTAAAAAGGACTATATTACTTAAAACTAGACTTTACTTAAGCTAAGACTTAATTAACAACTATAATTTGTAAATGCAATTAATTAGCAAAAACTAGTTTAAGCTACAAGTAATATTAAAAGCTATGCTAAAAGCATCAAATATAAGATAATAATAAAACTAGAAGACTAATAATAACAAAAAACACTAGATAAAGCCCTCTATTTAACTATAACTAAAAGGAATAACAATAACAATGAAATTATAACTATAACTAATTAAAGTATAAGCAAAGGAATTTAAGAGTTGTAAGTTATAGCTAAAGAAGGTAAAGAAACTTTATAACTAGTTAAAATAGGACTTTAGTAGTATTACTATATCTTAAGCTATTAAGATGCTAATAGTAGCTATAAGAGGAGGTGTTATTAAAGGAGGAGAAGTAATTATAAGATTTGTTTTAATGGAGAACCTAGCATTTCCTTCTTATTTTAGCTTTTAGTTGCTTTTTGCTTTTGCATTCAATTACTTAAGCTCCTTTTATTTATTTCCTTTGTTATATATACTTGATTTCCTTTATTATATATAAAGTTTCTTATATTATATATAAAGTTTCTTATATTTTTTTATTTACTTTTGACTTATATTTGCATTTTTTTACCAAAAACCTCTACTTACTCTACTTTTACTTGCTCGGGACAAGCAATAAATATAAGAGGGATAAAGCTAACTTATACTTGCTTTTTGCACTCCTTTTACCTTTAAGACCCTTAATTTGTTCCTTAATTTAGTCGAATTTTTAAAACTATATATATTTGCCCTAAATCCTTTATTTCTTAATATTATAATTGCTTTTTCTCTTTAAGCAAATATATTATAAAAGACTTTTTTTGCATATAATGTAAACTTACCTTTACTTTTATATAACAAAAGACTTATACTTTAAAGAAGAGACCTTCTCCTTGATTTTTCTTCTTATTTTATATATTTAAAAGCTTATAGCATTTAAAACTTTGCTTATAGTTGTAAACTAGTCAATTTTATAAAGTAGCAAACATTTACTTTTACTAAAACTTATATAACTTTACATTTATGCTTTATAACCTTACAGCTTACTTATATATTTTACACTTTACAAAAATATCAAATTCCTTATAAAATGCAAGAAAATAAAGCCAAAATCTCAAGCACAAAACAACCCCTTGCTAAAGAAGCTAAAAACAAAGAGCTTTTAGTTGTATGCTATACATTTGCACTTTATAAGCTTATAAAGCTGCAAATTACTAGTACTAAAGTTATAAATCTAGCATAAGCCTTAAATGTTATTAAAAACTTCTTAGATAAAGAGAAAGCTATTGCAATTATAATATTTAATATTATACTATTATAGAGTAAGGATAAAGTAAAGGATATAATTATAAGCTAAAAGGATATAATCTAAAATAAAAAAGCTCTAAAATTAGAAAGAAATGCCTTAGTAGCATATAATATTTAAAATAAGGCATTTATCAAAGCTGCAAAAGATGTAAAAAAAGCTAAAGCTATTTCTTATAAAGCTTTAGCTAGCTTTATCAAAACTATAAACTAGAAGAACTCTTTTTAAGCACAAGCTTTTAGCAAATTCATTTAATAAAAACACTTTTAGCATAGTAAAATTGTGTATAGCAACTCGAATATGCTATTTAAATCAAAAATCGAGTCACGTGAAGCTATTAAGTTACTTAATATAATAACTTTAAAGCATGCTTGCAAAGCCTTAATTTATGCTTAATTAGCACTTACTACTAGTAATACCAAAGCTACCTTAAATTATTTGAAGGGCCTAGCAAATAATTAATAGCTAAAAATTAATAAATTGCAAGCTATTAAGCTTAGCTAGCTAAGCTTTACCTTTAAAGAATCGGGAGTCTTAATTAAAAGAACTTACGCTAACAAACTATTTCTTGCCTTTATAAACAAGCTTATAAACTAGAAAGCAGTTGTAATTAATATACCAAAACCCTTTACACTTGCTATAAAAGGACCTGCTAAACAAGGACAAGAAAAGGCAATATATAAAGCTATTTAAGACCTAGCTATTAAACTTAATATAAAAGAGAGTAAAGTCAATTTTGATAAGTTTTTATATAAAGGAACTAATATTACTAATAATCTCTTAAACCCTAAAACAGTTGCAACCCTAGCATTAAAGCTAGCAAATAACATAAAAGCTAGTAATGCAAACTCCCTAGTAGCTAGCACTTCTATTAGTATATAAATCGAAGCTTTAGCTACAAAAGGAGCTAAAAGAGCTACTTTTAAATATAGTATTTACTTTAATTTTGGTTCTAATAATAAAGAATAGCCTTTACCCTCTAATAGAAGACTTAAAATAAAGGGTCCTAGCAAAAAGAAAGCTATATTTAAAGGAAAGAAGCTTATTTTTTGTATACTAGTTAAAATTAAAGAATATCTTTATGCAATAAGTAATTTATAAAAAGGGGATATAGCTTTATAATCAAACCTGGACTTTGATAGCTAATGCTTTGCTTTAGAGGCTATTGCATTAAAATAGCACTATAAACTTAAACTATATAAGATCCCTTGCTTAAAGCATTTTAAAGAACTTGTATACTTTCTTTTTATACAATTTATTTAAGACATAAATAGCATGCTAAAAAGGATATTACAAGTTTATAGTATTACTAAGGATAAAACTAGTTTCTAACTTGCTTAAGTTTATTTAAATATACAAAAGCTCTTTTTAAATATGCTTATAATTGCAAATTATATCAAATAACACCTTATCAAAAATCGATTTTAGCCTAAAAGACAAATAGTAAGCCTTATACTAACTTTACTAGTTAATTTGCTTATTAAAAGTATAAAAGTATTAAAATAGCATTTTTTATAAGTAAAAAAGGGTAAAATTTTAGATTTACTAATTAATAAAATCGAAATGTTGCACTTTTACATTTATTATAATGCAAAGAGACTAAATAGTATTATGCTAAATAGTTATTTCTCTCTTGCTATATAGCTGCTTTAAGCAAATCTTCTAGTCTAGCTACAATTTTATAAAATGCTGCCTAGCAACTTTGTCTTTCTAGTTGCATATCTTTAAATTATCTAATATTATAATAAGGACTTTATAGTATTGCAATTTTATAAAAGGAATATTAGAAAGTTTAAAACTATTACCTCTCTTTGCACTAAAACCCTCTTAGCTAGTAATAAGCGAGAAATCGGGTACTTAATCTTTAAAAACTTAAGTCCTTTTAATGCTTTTATAATATGCACTTTCTAAAACCGGAAATATATCAATTTGTTTATTTAAAGCAATAAAAGGAAAGCCTTTAATGATTTTATAAAAGATAAAAAGGACTAAATAGTGGGTATTATGCTAAAGGTATATAATATATATATTTATTATTTGGGGGTTTTTGTTACTTACCCCTTTTCTAGCAAAATAAAGCTCTTATAACCTCGAATTTCACTTTTAATTAGCTTGATTTTAGTCGAATCTAATAGTATAACTAATATAAGAATCTTATATAATATTATTAGAGTTTTATATAATACTTGGCATATTCTTATAAAGGGTTATTTTAAGGATACAAATAATAATAAGTCTTTTGCTAAAAGCATTTAGCTAAAAGGTGTAAAAGCTTTATATAATATAATCTAATGCTTAAAGCGCTTTAATTACTTAGTAATATATGCAAAAATAAAGAAATAGCTAGCATATAGCAATATGCAAGCTAATAAAGTAATGTATCTTGCTTAGTAAAGGGAAGCTATAAAGCAAGTTAAAATTGCATTTAAGTATTTGCAAGAAGATAAAATAGCTATATTTCCTAGGAACAAGTTATACTTTAAGTGCAAACAAGAAAGATTAGAGGTTCTTGCTAAAGATAACAATGAATACTTAGTAATATTAGATAGTAATAAGATAGAAAACAAGGGATAATTGCTTTTTGTTGCTTAGGGACAAGCAATAAATATAAGAGGGACAAGTGTAGCAGGGCGCTAAAGAGACTGCTGAATTCTGTCGATTTTGGAGGTTTTTAGAGGTTTTTTACTAGTGCTACACGTGACTGGAATGGAGGTATAATTGCTAGGTTTTTGTAGCTAGACATGCATTACTCCTAATTATTATATATATACACATATCACTTAATAATTGTTTATTTGTTGCTTGTTTTGCATATTGCTTTTGCCTTATAATTACACTTGGTTCTTGCATACTTTAATCCTTTCTTTTGTTATTGCTTTATATCTATATACACGTTTACTTGTTGCTTTGCTTAGTATCCGAGAGACGTTCTTGTAGGGCTTTTTCTTCTGGCTGAGGTTCGCCCCCCTACATTACTCATTGAGTATTGTGGTGGGGTCACGTGGCACCTATGCATGTGACCTAAGCGAAGGAACATAAGTATCGCGATTTAGGACACTTGTACACTTAGTTCTTTAGTCAACAAATGCATCATCATTTGCACTCCCTCTATTCATTTGGTTACATGCCTTGCTAACCCCCTTATATATTTGGTACGCGACGCAGGGACAATTAAAGGCTATAAAGTCGCCACAATCTCTTAATTTGTAGACAAGATGTATATATTATTGCTATTGCTATTATTATTTTTATTATTACTTGTCAAGTTAGCATTGCATCTTATATTATAGCTATAGCATTTTCTTTTACTTCAAGCTTGCGCGCAAGCAGTCTATTTAACATTTAATTTGGCATTTGATTTAATATTTAACTATATAAGTAATTATTAACCTTTAACTTAATTTTGTAAACCTCTTTTATATAATTGCCTTACAATAGCATTTTCCCTTCCTTTTTCTCTTATATAACAAGAGTATCTTATAAAGTTAAATATAAGTTAAATACCCCTTTTTAATATAAGACATATAAAAACTAGCAAAAAATTAAACTTAAAAGCTTAAATATAAGAAGAAAACTTAAAACTTGTAATAATAGCTTATAATATTAGACAAGCGAGAATTGCACAAAGTATAGCTAATAGTATTAGGTAAAGCTATTTTCGAAGGATTAAGCTAAGAATACAAAAATTGAGGATATATTTAAATATTTGGTTTAAATTAAATAAGAAGTGTATTTTTGAAGCTATAATTAGACAAAAGCTTAAATTATATAATTCAGGGCTTGCTTGTCAATTGTAGTTTATAAATGCAATTAATTAGCAGGTTTTAAGTTATATAATATAGCATATATATAAAGTTCTTGTTATTTTAGCTATCTTGTATGCTTGGGACAAGCACTTGTTTAAGAGGGATAAATGTAGTGGGGTCACATAGCACTTATGCATGTGACCTAAGCAAAGGAATATAAGTATTGCAATTCAGGACACTTATACACTTAGTTCTTTAGTCAACAAATGCATTATCATTTGTACTCCCTCCATTCATTTGGTTATATGCCTTGCCAGCCCCCTTACAGTATTGAGTAGAGTATAAGAGTGCTTCGGTTAGTTGAGTTGAGTAGAGTATAAGTATCTACTTAATGTCACGTGAAATCACTTAAACTTTAATATAAATTACGTAAATTTAGGTAATAAAGAGGTCAAATATACTCGGTAGTCTTTTAAAGCTTCTAGGAAAGATATACTAAGCTTAATATAGCAAAACATATACTTAATATAACTAGTAAGGACTTATTGTCACGAGCGCCAGCTTCAAGGCCTGGAAGGGAAGGCAAAAGTAGAAGGGTCTCAATTACGACTATACAAAGCTAAGGAAGGAAGTAGGAAACATGAAGCATTGTATGCTTAAATATCCTAGGTTCGCCAACCTAGCCTGATCGGGAATAGCGCTGCACGTGCCAGCGCAGGACCGTAACACTTATCTTATAAGCACTCGCATGTGTAATATTTATATTAGGTGACTTAGGGTATAAAGGGCTCCCCTTTTCTAGTATATATATAATCTCTCCCGAGTATCTAATTTTTAGCTATTTAGAGCGTGTTTCCCGTGTAATAGGACCTTATTTTATTAGCTTTCGACGCTCTAAAGTCACATTTATTTACGCACGTGACACACTACCTATACTACTTAAGTTACTTAAGTAGTTACTTAATAAGTATTGACTAGAGTATAAGTAGCGCTCTAATTGGTTAAGTAGAGTATGAGTAGGACCCACTACTCTACTCTAATCTACTCATTTGACACACTGGCTGAAGAAGATGATTTGAGATGAGATAACTTAATGAGTGGATGTTGCGGACTAATAATGCACTAACAAGAGCATAAACTTTAATTCTAGTATGTATATAGATCAATACAGAATTGTGAAACATGATTCTCGAGCTTGTACACGGGAGATTGAGTAAAATGAGTACTCCGAAGAAATGCCATATGACTCTTTTCCTAGGCATGCCCACTGCCAAGGCAGGACAGGGGGAATAAGAATTGAGATAAGAATGAGTTTCATTGCGGAACCACCAGTTTCTCAAAGCTTTTTGAACATTGAAGGTTCCTCCACTCGATTAACAGGAACGATTTGGGGGATTTTACTTCCATCTAAAATCACCCTAGATTACCTCTCATCTCCCCTCCAGACTTCGCCACAATAGCCCTGCTCAACTCCCTCTCTCTCCTTTCTATATCCTGCAGCCTCGTTTCTTTCTCAACCCTCAACGCCTCAATCTCGGCTCTCATACGCTGCAGTTCCGGATCATCATCATTCCCCGCCGCTGTCGGTACCGCCTTGCGCTTCACAGGCCCCGACGTCGTCGCCTGCACTATTGGCCCAGCCGGCGGATCATAATCATAATCTTCAAGCTCGCTAGGCACAGGGGAATGTAATTCATGACCCATTGAATATTTGGGCCGGTTATCAGAAGCGTCAAGTTCTTGGTTCTGGTGAAAGGGTGAGGGAAGCTCGTGCTTGTTTGCTGAGGTGGGGAATTCTGATATGAAGACGGGGTTTCCGTCTGCTTCTGCTGTGCTGGTTTCTGGGTGTTGGGTGTGGTGGGTAGCTTGCTGCTGCTTTCTGTGCCGTCGGATGAACAGGAAGAGGAAGAGTAGGCCGATGACGGTGAGGACTGCGG
>Ga0302221_10001555_pt1 | contig 14701 bp, 11 predicted proteins | sample II_Palsa_E2_1_FD_193517 | JGI IMG/M metagenome (GOLD analysis project Ga0302221, IMG submission 193517) | Peat permafrost microbial communities from Stordalen Mire near Abisko, Sweden - II_Palsa_E2_1 | ecosystem: Environmental > Terrestrial > Soil > Palsa > Peat permafrost | place: Sweden... | reverse complement strand
ATTAAAATAAATTTTTTTAAAAAAAAATATTATTATTAAATAAATATTAATTATAATAAAAAATTAAAAAAATATATATATTTTATAAATATATAATTATATTATATATTATATAATAAATTATATTAAAATTTAATTTTTATTAATTATAATAATATTAATAAATAATTTCTTTTAAATTTTATTTAAAATTTTATTATTTTTATTTTATTTATTAAATATTTTTTAATTTTTAATTTTTTTTAATTTTTAATTAAAATATTAAAAATTTTAATATTATTTCTTTAATATAATATACTTTAATTATTATTAAAATTAATTTCTTATTATTTTTAAATACTTAAAAATATATTTTATTAAAAATCTAATTATAATTAAATTTAATTTTATAAAAATAATAATAATAATTTTAAAAAAAAAATTTAATATAAAAAAATTTAATATAAAAAAATTTAATATAAAAAAAATTATTAAAATATATATTAAATATAATTATAATTTATATATTATTTATTAAAAAAAATTATAATAATTATATAAAAAATATATTTTTTAAATATATTTTTAATATATAATATTTTTTTAATATTATATTTATTTATATTTTATAATAAAAAATTATAATTATTATAAAAAAGTTAAATAAATTTAAAATAATTATTAAATTATAATTTAAATTTAAAGTTAAAAAAATTATTTAATTTATTTTAATAATAATTTATTTTTATTAAATATTTAATTAAAAATAATTTATTATAAAATATTAAATTATATTTTTAAAATTATATTTTTTTTAAAAAAATATTAATATTTTTTAAAAGATTTTATATATAATAAAATATAAAAGTTTTTAAAAACTTTAATAAAAATTTAAAAAATTTAATAATATTTATCTTATTAATATAATTAATAATAATATATAAAAAAAATTAATTAAAATTTTTATTTAATTAATATAAAATATAAATTTTTATTATTTTTATTATATTAATAAAATAAATATAAATAAAGACTTAATTATTAAAGTAAAAGCTTTATATTTACTTAATCGGGTTTAATTAAAGACTAAGCGAGAGGGGTCCGATTTAGCTAAAATCACGTGTAAGGGGGGGGGGGGGGTCCGATATAGCTAAAAGAGGAGTCCAATATAGTAAGTGCCACTTCCCCCTCAAGTTTCTTATTTCTTATTTCTTTCTATACCATATTACAACAACCCACCCTTTAGTATTGACAAGTCACTGAGTAAATACATATATACATTTGGCAAATATAAGCGAACTTTGACTCCCAACCACGAGATGTGTCTCTCTCCTGTACATGCGGTTTGGCCTTGAAATATTCAGCAGCGTTCCGCGTATATATCAAATGTATGTATCACTAGGACTAGTATGTAGAGGTCATACTGATGCGACTATAAGGGTTTCTTACCGAAACAGTTTCCTAAGGTCCATTAGTGGAAAACTCTAAGTCTGACATGACGACTCATTTAATCCATGCTTCTTCCTTTCAACATTTGAGATAGAAGAAAATCCATATTCAATTTCTTCGTCAACGCTAGTTACACAGGTGAAGAAGCCAAAAGCTGTTCTGTCCAAGCGAATGTTTTTGGGGTTGGATGATCGACAGGAAGTCACCCTTATGCTGCCACCTCATTACTCACATTTTCCTCCAAGTAATCATCGATTTAATAATCACGATGCCAATTGATGCAATCCGTACTCATTAAGTATTGGTCAAAATTTTCAGCCATGATCATATCCTCAATTGTGAGGGGAACTGAGCCATCAGCACTAGGTCCGAAGCTATCTGTCACATCATCGGATATGGTCGCTGAATCTGCCATGACGGTTGCAGTATGGGTCTCGTCTGACATCTGAGGTTGAATATCAGGGGCAGTGCTGTCATTGCTGTCCATTTTACTCAAGTCTTCCCCAATAGACGAACTTGAAGCTGACCCATGGCTTCCGTAGCCGGAGTCGAAGGAAGTTTGTTGACCATGACATTGGCGTCTGACATCGCCTTCTGGTATCTCTACGTTTGTTCCAAGAGAAGCCGATTGTATCGGAAGTTCAAAGAACGCTTGTAGAGGATGCGACGATCGATCCGGCGTGGCGCCCCCGGCATCTGAAGCTGGCACAAGAGATTCGGACTCCCGCGATCCTGATCGAAGAGCTCCATAGCTAGAGAAAAGGCGGTCTAGACAAGTTTGAATCATATATGGTAGTTCCTGCCTTAGTTCCTCCTCTATTGGCTGAGCTTTGTCGTTCACCGCCGTTTCTAAAACGATGCGAAATATTCTGGGAAGCTCTTGACGAGAGTATTCTTGGAAATCGGCCAGCTCTCGATTTTCTGGAGACACAAAATTTTCTTCTTGAATGGCCTCAAAGTCTAAGAGGTACGATGAGCAAGGTAGCATTTGGTTGAAATGAGGAAACTTACAAGGACTTGGGATTTCTTCTCCTACAAATAGAATCTGGTATATTTCTTTCCACCTATCATCTTCGGTTTGGTGACGAGAGGTCTTTTTCCGGCTACGCAAACGTTTTTCTATGTTTGCTGTGATGCCTTCTGCAGCTTCCGCAGACGACAGGTCACATCCTTCAATAGTTGTGAAATGTTCTTCCAGTGGTTCTTGGGCCGTGAAAAGTACTTTACATCGCGGGCACTGGAATATTCGATGATGTCTGTAGAGATGGCCCCTGCGATTTATTGTTAGTTCTTGATTTGCAGCTGGACAATATCGAGCTAACTAACTTGACTCGAGCTATAGTATTGTGAGACGTGAGGGCGCAAGTACGCCACTCAATGACGTTGTACTTCCGAGAATTGTGTTTTCGATAAGGGCAGGCAAAGTTTCCACGATTGCTGCTCACATCAAATCTATCGGGGCCATTTTTAGTCGGCCCAGATCTTCTTTGGATGTCATCGTCTGAGTCCGAGTCTTTCTCATCGTCCAACCTCCTCTTTGAACCCGGGAGAGAAAAGGTCGAAAAGTTCCCAGCAGCTGTCGGCACACAGCTCATCGCGGCGTTCGCTTCTGTCGATGGCGAGTTGCCATTATGGGTGATGATGTCCGTGTTCTGCAGTTGATCAAAAATGATCCAGAACTCTGCCATCAAACGATCGATGAGCTTCGATTTTCTCGATACAAGAACAGGCTCGAGTAACGCGTGACCTTCCACAATCCGTGGCTGGAAATGTTCTATAGCGGACCCTATGGATTCGCAGCTTTCTTCGGACTCATTATTTTCGTCATCTTCCCAGTCACTCTCAATGTCTGTGTTGAGTGTGGTTCCCACAGTCAGTAAAATGGCATTTGCGGATTCTGAGAAGCGCAAGTTGTCCTCACAATCCTCGTCCGCTTCCAAAGAAGGCCCAATCTTTGGAAAGGTAAACTCCTCCTCATTTTCGAGTACTCTGATTTGAGTTCCAACAAACGCAGATGGAGTTATTTGAATTTTTTGGGCTAGAAGGCATGAGTTCTTGATCATGCTGATTACTTCCAAGTTAAACCACCGGCCACCGAAATTGATGTCTTGGATTGTCAGGACATGCAGATCGTTGGTCTTGACTTCTCGACTTCGGCGTGCATAATCTGCGGGTTCCAGCGTGGTATACGGATGATGGATCCCGACTCCCATTTGGAAGGCTTCATAAAGCTGAAGTGGTATTGAAAATGTTTGCCCATTCGACTCCCTGGGTGGTTTTTTTGGTTTCTGGGGTGGTCCCTTTTGAGAGCTCTTTGATTGAGCGCTCTGTTGTGTGGTTGCAACGAAAGAAGATTGATCTGCTGAATCAGTAAAAGATGCAAACCCGACATATGCTACAGGGCATCCCTGGGTGGTCATCTGGTCGACAGAGTTCGGAAGTCCAGGAGGCGCATAAGATGGCAGCGAAAGGAGGCGTACGGGAGTTTGAGTCCCTCTAGCATTGGATTCTTGGATGAGAGGGTTGACCGCAGCTTCCATCGGGTGCTGAACGTTCAGATGGTCTGCAGCGTCTCTCTTGCAAGGCGTTTTTAGGTCGAAATCCTCCACGTATTCTTCGTTATATCGATAGTCGGAAAGGTGGAGAAATTCGTTATCGAGACTCTGTGCGAAATCCTCTGCATATTGAGGAGGATTCCCACCGATAGCGGGAGAAGAGTTATCAAAAAACTTTTCGGTTTGGTACCATTTTTCTGTATGAAAGCTATTAGTCTTTCGAAATAGAGACTCGGAACATATTTCAAGTGGGACTATGGGACTCGGCATCCTCCAAATATCAATAACTGAAAGCTTTAAAAGGATATGGGAACCAATGCTAGATCTCTTACCTGGGATAGTCAATCCAGTCATCGGATCCGTAGTTCCATTCGGTCCAAAAGTCAGGTCCGTAATAGGAAAGACGAAATCTTCCGACTCCATCGTCGAACAAGTATCTTGAGTTGCTAATCCTAGACTATCTAAGCTTCCAAAGCTGCCAAAATTCAGGTCCGACATATGTAAATCATCGGTCTCAGACCCTATATGTTCAGATGGAAATTCAGTCCATATGATTTCCTGGTCCCTACTGTGAAGTTCCGGCTGCCCACTATTCGACGTCTGCGAATCCCCGAACATTCCGTAGGCAGAATTCAATGAATTATACGGTAACGTATACGATATGTTAGGTAAATTAGGTAAACGTTCTGAAGGGGATGATGTAAGTGGTCTTAGTCGACGAGTTGAGTAACCAGGATTAGTGCGGTAAATGACCTTGGAATTCCTCCTCTTCCATGCCCGCTTCGTCGTAATAGGCCATTCCGGCGGGATTGGACCTCTATATGGTAGCGCATAGGGGTCTCTTTGACCCGAAGCTGTAGCGGTTGTGGCTATTGCTGCATCCTGGGACGAGATGTTGGTCATGCCAAGATACATGCCTGCTTGTTGAACCAGTTCCGTGGAAGGGTAGGCTTTCGGGTGAGAAAGGGAAGATTCCTGTTGCATTGCCGCTACGAACGGCGGGATCTCCTCGATTTGGTGGATCGTCTGCGCATGTTGTCGAAGATTATCGAGGCGAGAGAATCTGCGTGAGCAATGACATTGGAAGGGTCGTTCTGGGGTATGAATACGCTGAGTACCTGCCATATCTGCTGCCTGAACCACCTCCACGTCCCGTGGACGCTGATCTAGGACTACACTTTCCATAAGTGGTTGATTGTTCGAATGATAAGTGTTTTACATCGGTTATTTCCACTTGAAGCCGTGAAGAAGTGCTAGTGAAAGATGGAGGTAAAAAGTTGTGAAGTCGGTAAGGCTGGTGATGGCTGACGCCCGGCTTGTGAGTGCAGGGGTGGTTTCGCACATTCTGCGCATAACTCACAGCGTGCTGCTACTCGCTGAAAGCATTGTCTCGCACGTGATTAACTCAGGAGTAACAAATGTTGAGCTGGACCGTTGTGCTTTCGCAATAATGCAGAGCGATATTACGACGCTTGGGGTGTATAGCTGGAGATATTAGGGAGCAGAATGGACGGCATATCGACATAGAACTATATATGAGGCCTCTTGCCCAGGTTCGCGGCCTCAATGTCAGCAACCTCTGCTCATTCGAAAACCCAGCGTACATGAGATACAACCAATCTTTTACTCCCCTGCTGTAAGTGTCACTCCAAGGACGACACGACCTTTGAACCCCACAGCTGACCCAACAGCTCATAGAAACCTACGGTCAGAGACGTCCGAATGCCTGATCAAAGCTCCAAAACTGTGTGGGAGTATTCCCAGGACTCCAGTTATTTGACGATGTAAGTCATCCTAAAGATAAACCCCTTCCAAAACTCGTATGCTCGAAGCCGACAGACCACCAACTCCAGAAAAGCTCCAAAAGGGACCCCAAACAACTCAACAGCTATCTGTACGCAGGCTCGAGTGTGGGAGAGCGTATGTTGCGTGGGGATTTCCAGACCGAAGTGGATAATAGAACCAGGGCTGCAAAGGCCATTGGCGAGTTTGAAAGGAGGTTCGCGAGGTCTAGCTAAGGTATCAGGTCGAGAGCAGCACACCTCGTCCCCTTCGTTCCTCCTTCTCTCCTTAACTCTGTATTCTAGTTAAACCTTGAAATGAGATCTTGGAGCATTTTGTCCTCTTCTCTATTCCTGTCGTTAAAAACTTAGAAACTCTTCGACTTGCTTCTTATCCAGCACCTTCACGCCGGATACAAGATGCTACTCGAAGACTTCAATTTGTACCTACAAATCCCGCTCCCAATTTCTACTCGTGCAAAATGATTATACTGGTAGCAAGTGCTGTCAGACCACGAGCTAGCAGATCACCATTAACCAAGTCCCAAGTTACATTTCCCCAAGGAGTTGAATCAATTCCATGAACAGCGATTGGTAACTTCACTGTCACGTCCTGTTTCACATCCACATACGAAGCCGACGCAACAGCAACCATGACCTGACTTCCCGCCCTCCAATACGCAACATCCAACATCTCTAATCCCTCAACCACAATCTTCACAGGCTGCGCCCCCGTCAAGAAATTCTGCACAGGAGCCGCCGTGACCACTTTTGCGATTGCCCCATGAGCAGCATCCAAATCATCGGTACTTGGATAAATCCAACTCGTGATCCCCTTCGCTCCATGATTAAAAGATAGCAAAGCCATGACCCAGGTTTCCAAATCAGTAGGAAGTCGTTGCCAATACCCCTCGCCATCGAAAGCTTGCAACACCGACCATAACGGCTTTCGCCACTCCCCCAGCCATAGTTGGTAGGTGCTCAAATCATCGAGACGATTCGAGACGTCAATCAAACTCCCGACACAATTATCGCATCCGCAGTCTCCGTGCGTGAAATTGCAGTACGTATTGAAAGGAATCGAGTACGTGGCGTTAATTCCAATGGGGTACGTGTCTTGGAGAATGATATCCGCGCCTGCTGCATAATTTCCGTAGTAGAAATCCTGGCAGTTGAGCACCAGACTGACAGGATGATATTTGTCCATCGAAGTAATGAGGTTGCAGGCAAGAGTTGTAGAGTTCAGTGCATATTCCCACCCATCTGGTTCATCGCCCGTGTAATACATGAGAAAGGAATCGTAGTCCTTTACTAGGGGAATCTGGTATGCCACGGAGCTAAGATTCATAAAGGATCCGCGCATATCGTAGATGAATTTCAGCCCGATGTCGTCTAAATAGGCTAGGGTGGGAGCTAGAGGCCCATCTACAAATGAGGTCACAAGATGGACAACGTTAAATCCTTGATCGTAGTATGTCTGAACATTCGAACTGTTGACCTCGAAGTAGCCGCTATAGTCCCCATAAAATCCATAAGGAAGAACAGATCGAAATGTGTTCTTTGTCCCAGCACCTCGGAAGAGAAGGCCTCCATTCAAGTTATCGATTTTGGTGACACTGCCTGTGGATTTCTCGGGAAGATAGAAAACTTCAGTCTTTGCAGAGAATTTCTGAAGTCCATCCAGTGAGACGCCAGACAGAGTGATACTATATGGTTCCATCCGAGGACTCCCAAGCAGGTGAAGAGGAAAATCAAACAGATTGTCTGTTGAGTTTACTTGCACTTCGTTGATTACCAAGGGGAAAATGCTGCTCTGCACATAAATGGAGAAAAGAAGACGCTGGATTTTTGGAACACCATTGATCAAGGCTTGATACTTGGATCCGAAATACTTGGAAAGTGTTGCATCCACGATGAAGGATCCTGTTGTCTCACCGCCAAGATAAATGCTGTATCGAGGCTCTACCTGAACATAAAGCAGCTGGCTCGGAGATGCTGGTGGCGGGGTGCTTTCACCTGTAGGATCAAAACTTGGCGAGCTATAGAAATAAAGTTTAGAAGCCCCTTTGTTTATGCTTGGAATGAACTCCAGAAGTGAGATCGACAAACCCTGCTTCATAGGCTTTTCCGCACCATCGAGGAAGATCTGTGTGCGTTCCTGCTACTTGTGCCCAAATCCCATTTGCAAAGAGCACCGAGACTGTGAGAAATAAAGTCGATAGGAAAAACATCTTCGAGCTAGGTCCCTCTGGTCCTAAACCTGATTTCAAGCAGGATGGAGAAGATGTGCATTTAGGGACAAGAGGGAATCTTGGCAGATAAAATAAGAAGCTTCAACAATTAGACACCGCAGACCCCAATTTGTTGGCAACGTTCCATTTCGCCTAACACACTGGGGTGGGACATGACATTGCAGTCAGCTTGTTCTCTTTACGACCTTCCTTTCCGGGTATAAGCTGTGCTGATTATTCCTGGCCCGTATCACAAAGTGGTTTTACCCCACCCAAACCCTTATCCTTGGACTCTTTCCCCGCTCCTTAGATCTTTGCCTGCCGAAACTTCAGATAACCGGTGGATTTATGCAACCTTACCCCACTTTACCATTATAGGCTCATCCACAACGCCAGGACAAGTTTATTCGTTAATGTTCGGGAGGCTAGTGGGGCTAAGGTCTCGCTTAGCAAGCTCGATACCCCTATTCTTCAACGTCTCCTTCGCAACCTCATAGTAGCGATTATCCGCAATTAGTTCCACGATTATTATGGTATCGGGCCCGTTAAGTAAACAAATTATATCAATAGACTTATACTATCTCGTCGCCCTAATTTTCTTAGCGGCAGAAATAGCTAAAATACTCGACCAATCAATACACCTGCTACCTACAAAGTCTGCCAGATTGCCAGACGAGGGTTCTTCGGCCGATCCTTTCATTCTCTCTTCAATAAATATAACTTCATTTTGTGCGCTTCGGTTTCTCATCCACTAGTGTTACCATCTCTGGTTGTAAGAACAGTTAACTGCTCCTTAGCTAGCCATACTTAATGCTCGTAATCTCTGTCGCCCAGAAGCATGCTTCTCAGGGCTACTCCTACGCTCCTTTAGGGTTTCTTCTCTTGCAACCTATACTGGCTATTCATTTGACTATCTTTATCGTAACGGTTATTAATCATGCGATTTGTGTAAATTAGCTGGATTTAATGACTACCTCAATAATCTTCATTGCTATTCCGAGAAAGGGGGTAAGCGAGCAGTTCGCCTTATTAGCGTTTCTTGATATTATCAATAGCTCTTCGACAAGACATTTTGGGAGCACGGCCGTAAGTGGTTGCCTTCGAAAGAGAGCATAGTTCCAGCATATAGTCAAATAGTTGCTGCGAAATAATGTGAGTGGTATAAATCCAACACATCGCTTAAATCTAAAAAGGAATAAGATAGAGGAAAATAAACGCAGGGTTTATTTCAGTCGCGACTAGGTACAAAACGTAATCTTATTTGACACACGCCATCTAGGATTCAGGGTCAAAACTGTATTATCGTGTCTAACTAAAAAGGAGGAACGAAAGGTAATGAGTAATGCGAGTATATGCCCTCAGCGCGTGGTCGCTTACCCGGCCACGCCCCATAAGTCCGTGGATTACAGAGCATTTAAACAAGGTTTTCAGGCGTCGCAAAAACAAATTCAGTCGCTCTACATGGAAACAATCAATAACTACAAATATCTTTTCCCTCAATCTCGATGATATTAATAAGAAAGAAGCTGAATAATACTATCATTATCTAATTCAGATATTTATCATATTGCGCAAAAAGCTTCATCATTTCTTCAGTGGTTATTTGTTAGCGAAATGACTTGTACTGTACTACACAGACCATGAAGTAAGGGGGTTGTTTACATAAGCCGTGTGACCACACCACACACCTAACTTCTGGAAATGGATACAATAATATTTTGAGGTATGTATGCAAACTCAAGTTTGTTTATTTACAAGCCCTCACCATGATGCCTATTCTTCGGCAGTGGCCAATTCCCCAGCGCTGCCCTCGCCCATCACTCAAATACTATGCTCTACGGACACGGCCCCCATATTTCAGCCTCTCAGGCCCTCACCGTGCCGCCTCCTCTGGCACCCCACGACCCGGGAATCATGAGGGCAAGTGGTCAATCTACAATAGCGTGTTCATTAACAACGTCTACGTTCGAATCACCACCCTTGTCCTGCTAAGTGGAACCCTCCTCCACTATGGTGCACATCTTGAGACAGTCCCTGATGTCAACGGCCGGCGACGTTTAATGCTCATCTCAGAGGAGAATATGGAGAATCAATGTACAGTGACATACAAACTGCTCCGTGAGAAGATCAAAGACCATTTGGTGGGATTACAGGATGACCGAGTTAAGAGAGTGCATGTGGTGTTCGAGAGACTACTAGAAGGCAGTCAGTTGATAGGTATAGGGAGGCGATGGGAGATTATGGTTGTTGATAATGACTCTGCTATGCAGTTCTATCCGGAACCTATTGAACTACAATTTTCCCCAAATTACTGACAACAAATCTAGGTCACCTGCAAGATTTTGTCCAGATCATCCCGGGCAATAAACTAATTATAGGCACATTCATCGTCTCTTCTCTTTCCGACACTGAACTCGCGCATCTACTCTCGCACCATCTCGCGCACCTCATACTGCAGCATAAAAGAGAGTATGAAAGTAATCCCCGAATCATTACGCCTTTCTTAGCGACAATCTGTTTCCTTGATTGGAGGCTTTATTTTGCGCAATTTCCTGTCTTGTGAGTTTTGTTGGGGACTTATGGGGAGAGACAAAAGGACAAGCAAGAAGCTGAGGCAGAAAGAATGGCTGTGAAGATTACAGAGCAAGCGGGGTTTGGAGAGGTGATTGAGGGCCAGATGAGCAGTTGAGGTGTGTGAATGTAACCTCCTAATCATACTGAACGAGATTCTCTTGTGGAAGGAAAGTAGATTTTCTGAAGTTTTCTTGGAAGGAAGATTCCTCTTGGTTCTTCGTGAGGGAGCGGACGGCGTGTGTCGCCAAGTGAATTCCTGAGGAGAGATGTAGGAATCAACACATAAATAATTATAATTGGCAAATTGGAAGAATTTCATACACACAATGCGAACCTTACGAGAGTTAAGTTCCAGGCGGCCTTAATTATCTAAGAATACGCTGGTGAGTCAAAATTTCGGGTTCCCTTAAGGGTACCCTTTTTTCGCTCCACTGCCAACCCGCTGATCACTTGGCAGTATCTTCATCCTTATTGGCAAAATACCCCTTTAGTTATGGTAGCCACATGCGGTTACTTACAGGCGGCCATAACATTCGCGATAGCAAGCTGAAACAACAAATTGGGAAATAATGCAAAAAATTTAGCTTTATTTTCATCCGGGGCCTTTTCCCTACCAACGATCAAATTCACCATACCCTAAAGTCTGTACAAATCGTACACCCAATCCTAGCGCCGACTATGCTACACGCAAACCAGTCCAACCAGACACCGATCCAAACCACGATTTGAACACATTATACCCCAAGGAATATATACATCTTACAAGAAATGAACGTAAAAGCCAGGCAGCCGTTTCATCGTCTCCCATTATCCACAGAAGCCCCTTAAGTACTATTCAACAAAACATAGGAGAAGAGAAGAGCGCATGACCGCTACCACCTTGGAGCAGATCTCGCTTTTGATACACTACCGCTCTTCTCCCATCCCCCATTCCAGCTCTTCCCCTTCCCGGTCTCAAACCCACTGCGGAAGTTATTGCCACCAAAGACATCTGACACAAGGATTGGTTCCTCTACAAGATGCGGATGAGCATGGTACGGGAGGATGTTCCTCGCTTTCACAGCTCGTGGTTTCCTGGGTGGTGCGTCACCTTCCGTAAGCTTGCGTTGGTCCTTGATGATCTCACGAAGCTCCTTGTCGTTGGCCGTGATCTGGGCTTTGAGGAAGTTGATGTCGGAGTTTGATTGTAGGGTTTCCATGACGGGGATGCGGGGTGTGTAAGTAATGGATGCGAGGTTAGGGGGATCGTTGGGGATGATCGAGGGATCGAGAAGGGCGGTGGGATGAGAGAGGAGAGTTGTGATGTCGAGGGATTCACCGTGGGGGATTTTGGTGTGGTGGGAGGGGGTGATGCAGTCCATGTCTACTTCCTTGCGGAGAACGTGGTCAATGTCTACCGCTGAGAAGTAGGCGCATGCTTGCGGAAGGTCGTTGATGCCCATTTGTTGAGAGAACATCGCTCTGGTCCAGACATTGGAGACTTGGAGAGCCATGGCAGCCCTGTACTTGTCTTCTTCGCGGACCAGGTACCTGATCTCATCATGCACGGTAATAGCCAGACGGGCATCAATATTGAATCTTCGAATAAGGTAGTCCATCGAGATGATAACCAGATGAAGGTAATCAACTCCAGAGGATTGGATTGCCCAATTGATTCTTGAGGTCATGAAACCTCCTTGGTTGACGAAGCGACTCATCAGGGCTTCGGTAATACCGGCTCCAAGAACCGGTGTACGGGGCTTTTCCTGCTCAGCAAACTCTTCAAGCTTATTGAACACAAAGCTCTCCGTGCCACCCCGCCAGAAAGATCTCTTGTGAAGTGCCTTTCGGTTTGTCTTTGTGCCTTTGGTGGCCTTGTATAGATTAGATGCAACCTTGGTTGTCTCAGCCTCAGAGAGTCCCGGATTGAACTGTCTCAAGAGTGTCGAAGCAAACTTCAGCCCGGCGCCATAAATTCGTCCATAGTTGAAGACCTTCGCATCGTTTCTGGTAATACCCAGAATTGCAGCCGTTCGAGAGTGCAGATCCGTTCCAGCTGCTTTAGTACCCTCGAGAGTCATGAAACCAACGGCATTACCTCCGTGCAGCTTGAATTGCGCGTCGCCGACTAAACTGGCAATCCAAAGTTCCTCCGAATCCACATCTGCTCCTACAAAGCAATATCCTGGTGGCGCTTTCACCATTGACTTCAGCTCAGAACCCACTCGGTTCGCTTTGGCATTGCTCGCTGTGAGCCACGTGTTCTCAACAGCTCTTCGTGTGACCGTTCCCATGGGAATGACTTGAGGTAAAATGTAACCAGTCTCCAGGTTCTCTGCCACTTGTTCAGGACCTTTGGCTCCATCACTTTCGTAAACCACCATTTGAGACATGATCCTATCTCGTGCGCTGATCCAATACGAACAGGAAGCATTCATCTCGAGTGCTTCCTTCGCATAGGCAAATTCAGATGAAAGTATGCCTTTCTCAAAATATGGCATATAGCTCTTCGCCATCGGGTTGGCGCACCTCGCAGTGGGTCCGTCCTTGTGGGGCAATTTGAAGTAAATGCTACTTCTGTCGTCCCGCAATTCTAAATCTTTCTCATCAAACGCACATTGTTGCATCTGCTGGTTGCTATATTTGTGGGCATCAGCCACTGGTACTCTGAAAGTCCAGCCGTATTTATCGGACCAGACCAGGGGATATCCATCCCATGCTAGACGAAGTAAAAGTGGCGCAATGCGAGTTCGAACAGTCAGCCCAATTGGGCCGTCTTTCTTAATGAACAGATCTTTGTACCACATAGGCATTCCAGGCATTTTTTGCCGGGCAGCCGGCCTAGGTGGATCATTCTTCTTCTTCCCTTTGACCATTTTGACTTCTTGACCAGACCAGTCCAACTGTCGAAGCCATGGGTCATTGATATACTTCTCAGGATCTTGTTTGATTTCTAGGGCCTTGTTGGTCAAATCCACGAGTCTCTGCTGCACTGCGTCAGACAGCTTATGGTAAGTTGCTTCCGCATTTGCAATATATGACTCCCAAGACTTGTCCACAGGAAGAATGACGGAAGATAGGTGTCGGAGTGCGGCGAAGCTGACTGGATGAGGACAAGTCTCCAGGAAATTGGGGAAGACAATCTTGTACACTCGATGCGTAACATCGACATCGGCTGCACAGTAATCCAAAAGTTCATCAAGTTTGCCACGAATACCAGCACGATCCAGCTCTCCAAAAGCGTCTCGTTGAGCTTTGTCGATGGTGACGTCCAAGTGGAATTTTGCCACATCTCGCAACGAATTGACTGAGCTTCTTCCAACCCATAATTCCTCTTCTTCTTCCGTGAGAGCCTTGTTTCCAAGTAAGGTCGCCAATTCTGCATTGTCCGTCTCGCCTGCAATCTTGTCTCGGAGTTCTCGATTTTTCCTGTGCTTCATCCACGTTGGTCGTTGACGCGAGCACATCCCATTGACTGCAACATGCAGTGACATAGTATCCAGGAAGCTGTTCTTCGATTGCTTGATATCGTATTCCTCCACAATTCGAGCCCTATCGTATCCGATATTGTGTCCCACAATGATTCTTGGCTGATTTGGGTCACCAAGAGGAATGAGTTGTCGGTCATTCTCTGTTTCTCCAAGCAACCAAGGTGATAACCACGCATACCAATTCGTAGGACTAACAGCACATGCCATCACAGCAAATGAGCTCTCTTTCCACATTACTTCCGTATCAAAACATAGCATCTCCTCATTCGGCGCATCCACAGCCTCCGTTCTCCCGTCCGGATAGTATTTCGTCCATCCACTCCTGCGCGCCCATTTCCGCGGCCTTGGAGGAGCATTAGCTCTCGTAAATTGCTTGGCTTTCGAGAGATACGGCTCTGCGGCATCGACTCCAAGCTTGTAAAAATGCTCGTCGAGGGTAGCTCCCTGGAGCTCGGGTAGGTCGAAAGAAATCGGTTCGGAGTTGTCAGTGTTCTTTCCCAACAACTCATGTCGACGAAGGTGATCTTTAGAGAGCTCTACCAGTTCTTGTGGGGGAGGAGTGGTTTTATCTGGGAATATTTGAGAGTAGACATGGCTGGATAGTTGTTGGACCCCTATTTCATTGTACCTTGCTGTCGAGGGTGCTGAGGAACGTCAGAAAC
>Ga0302221_10001554_pt1 | contig 14701 bp, 1 predicted proteins | sample II_Palsa_E2_1_FD_193517 | JGI IMG/M metagenome (GOLD analysis project Ga0302221, IMG submission 193517) | Peat permafrost microbial communities from Stordalen Mire near Abisko, Sweden - II_Palsa_E2_1 | ecosystem: Environmental > Terrestrial > Soil > Palsa > Peat permafrost | place: Sweden... | reverse complement strand
TTATAATATAAATTATTTTAATATAAATATATTAATTAAAATATATAAGTATAAAATATTAAGAATATTATTTATTTTTAAACTTTATTTAAATATAATAATTAAATTTTTAATTTTTAAACTTTAATTTTTTTTTAATCAAAATATTATTATAAAATCTTTTTAAAATCTTTTTTTAAAAATATTTAATTTAAAATATTTAATTTTAAAAATATTTAATTATAAAAATATTTAAATTAAAATATTTAAATTAAAATATTTAATTATAAAAATACTTTATTTAATTATAAAAATATTTAATTTAAAATATTTAATTATAAAAATATTTAATTTAAAATATTTAATTATAAAAATATTTAATTTAAAATATTTAATTATAAAAATATTTAATTTAAAATATTTATCGATATATTTATTAAAATAGTTTATACTTTAAGCTTTAATAATATTAAATTAAAATATTTTAAGTTTTATTTTAGATATATTTTATTATTTTTAATTTTTTAAAGTTTAATAATTTTTTAATTATTAAATATTATTTATTAAAAAAATTTATATAAATTTATAATAATAAAAATTAATTTAATAATTATTTAAAATTTTATATTAAATATAAAAAATAATATAAGTATATAATAATTAATAATATATATAAATATTATAAATAATTAAATATAATATTATTATTTTTAATATAAACATATAATTAAAAGTTTTAATAACTTTAAAAAATATAAATATAAAGTAATAATAATTTTATAAAAATATTATAAATATAAATAATATTTACTTTAAAAAAAAAATTATATTTTAAAGTAAAAAACTTTATTATACTATTTTAAAGTAATTTTTTTAAAATTAAGTATTTATAAATATAAAGTCGATATTAGCAAATATTAATTCAATAATAAATAAAATAATAAATTAAATAAAGATTTATATATATAAAGATTAAATTTAAAATATATAAATAAAAATATATTAAATAATATTCTTTTAATATTATAATTAAAAAATTTATATTAACGTTATTTAATTTTAAGATTATTTATAAATAATTTAATATTAAAAATAAATAAAGAGTTTATTTAATTTTTTAAATAATAAAATAAATATATTTAAAAAATACTTTTATTTATATATATTATTATAAAAATATTAAAGATATTAAAAGTTATATAATTTATTAAATAAAAAATAAATTATAAAATTTAATAATTTTTTAATTAAATTATTATATATAAAGATTTAAAATTTAATAAAAATATTTTATTTTATTTTTTTATATTTTAATATAATTAAGTTTTTATAAATTAGTTTTTGAGTATATATATAAATAAAAATAAAATTAAAGATTATTTAAAAAAAAAACTTTTATAATAAAAAATCAAAAAGTATTTAAAGTTATAATAATATATATTAATTTAAAATAAATTTAATAAAAAGTATTATATAAAATATAAAATAATTATTAAAAAATTAAATAATTTTAAATTCCGATTTAAGTAAAGATAAAAAAAATAATATATATTATTATATTTTGTTTAATAAAAGATTCTTTAAAGTTTTTTTTTAAGTTATTAATTATTTATATTTAAATTATTATAAGTTTTAATATAAAAATATTATAAAAATATTAAAATATATAATAAAATATATATAATAAATTAATAATAAAATTTTTTTTTTAATTATTATTAAATATAATAATTATATTTATAATATTATTTATTAATAAGATATTAATAATTAAGTTATAAAGTAATAAATTAATTTAGTTAGTTTATATAATAATTAAAAACTTTTAATAATTTATTAATAAGTTTTTTATTTATATTAAAAGAGATTTTAAAAAATATAAATATAAATTTAATATATTTTATTAAATTTGTTTTATATTATTAAAGTATAAAAGTAATTTTTAAAAGTTAATAAAATTAATTAAATTAATATTATTAAGTTAATTAAAGTTATAAAAATTAAAGCTTTAATTAAATTTAATTAATTTATTATTTATATAAATAATTATATATAATAATTTTATTATTATATCGAATATATTTTATAATTATAAAAAGATAATATTAATTATTAAAATTAAGAAAAATATATAATATAATATTTATTAAATTTAAAAATATAAATTTAAAATTTTTATTTAAATATAATTATTTTAAATATATATATAAATATAATAATAAATATAAAAATAAATTAATAAAAAGATTTATTTAAAAGATTTAAATTAAGTTTATTATATAAATTCTTTTATATAAAAGTTTTTTTTTATATTTATAAAGCTATTTTAATTGATATATTATATTAGCTTTAAATTTTTTTTTTTTATAATTTAATTAATTAAATTAAAATTCTTATAGCTAATCTTTTTTTAAGTTAAAAGATTATAAAGAATAAAAAAAAATTAATCGATTTTATATTTTAAAGATATCGATAAAGATATTATATTATAATTAAGTCGAATTAATTAAATATAAAAGAAGTGAGTTTTTAAAGTCTTTGGATTTAAAAGAGTAAGAAGTTATCGAAAGCTTAATTTTTTATTTATATAAGAATTCTAATCCTTTATATATTTATTAGTTATAGATTTAAATTATTATAATCGATAATTAATTTTAAATTAAAACTATTAGTACGTATATAACACTTATTAATTATTATAAATCTTTATAAATTTATACTTATTATTATAAATTAATTAACTTAATTTTAAAGTAAACATTCTTTATTTTAAATATTTAAATTTAACTTAAATATTAAATTCTCCGATTCTTTAAACCGGACTAATAATAATTTAGTGATTTTTAATAACCGCAAATATTAAGCAAATTAAGTAAATTAATTTTTATATAATAATAGATTATATTAATTATTATTAATTTTAATTTCGTTTTAATTACATTAATAATAATTACATTATTTAATTTTAACTTAAAAATTTATTAAAATATCTTTTAAATTTTTAAATAAAAAATTAAGAACTTTAATTTAATAACTAACGTACTTATTTATAAAAGTAAGTCTAATAATTAAAATAAGATATTTAATATAATTATTAATTAAAATATAAATTTTTTAATATTTAAATATTAATGATTCTTAAATGATTAAATAATAAATTTTTATACTTTAAATATAATAATATTTTTATTAATAATATTTTTATTAATAATATTTTTATTAATAATATTTTTATTAATAATATTTTTATTAATAATATTTTTATTAATAATATTTTTATTAATAATATTTTTATTAATAATATTTAAATAATAATATATAATTATTTAAGTACAACAATCGGATATTTAAAGAATTATTAAATATTATTTAATTACTTTAGTTTTAAATTTTTTTTTTAATTATATTTATTATTTAATAAATAAAAAATATTTTTTTTTATATAGATTTTTATATTTATTATTATATTATTATTAATTAATAAAGTATTAAATACTTTATAATATATTTATATATTAATCGACTTTATTTTTTTATATAATATTATATATATAACGAATATATATTTTAATATATAAAATAAATTATTATATATATTAATAACTTTAAAAAGATATTCACGAAATATTAATTATTAAATATTAAAAATAAAGTTTATTTTAATTATTTAAAGTTTTATATAATAAGTTATTATATTAAATTTATTAAAAAGTATAAATTAATTATTAAGTTTAATATAATATATTTAAAATATAATTATATAATTTAATTAAAAGTTTATTATATTAATATTAATAAAATAAATAATTATTTTAATTAAATAAATTTATAAATAAAATATTCAAAATATTAATCAAATAATGATAAATAATTATTTATTTTTATATTTTGTTATAAAGTTATAAAAAGATATTAAAATCGAGATTTAAATAACTTTAATAATTAAAAATCTAATATTAATTATAAGAATAAAATATTAAAAACTATTATAATTAATTAAATATAATTTTTAATTTTATTATTTTAATTATAAAATAATAATAATTATTTATAAAACTAAATAAATAATTTAACTTTTAAAGAATTTTTAAAGTTTTAAATAAATAAAACTTTAAATATAAAACGACATTAATTAATTAAGTTTTATTAACTTAATTAGATTATAATTTTTAATATAAACTTATATAATATTTAATATTTAAAAATATAAAAATTATATTTATAAGTTTATTATAATTTTAAAAAATATTAAAGACATTAAAATATTATTTTAAGTTATAATTAAAAGATTATAGCTTAAGTTTAAAAATCTTTAACGTTTAATATATCTTTATCTTAAAATTAAAGTTTTAAGAATTATTTAAATATAACTTAAATATTATAATAAAAGAATAATTATAATATTTAAATATAATTAGTTTTTTATCTTTTAAAGAGGATAAATTAATTAAATACTTTAATTATATAAAGTAAAAGAATAATATTAATTTATTTTTAAAAATAAATAACTATATATCTTATATTAATAGATCCGAATTTAAGCTTAATAAAGCTTTATATTATAGCATTAAAACTAGTAAGAATAAAGAAAGCGATAAAGAAACTAGCACTTATAATTTAGATCCTTTTTTAAGAGAATTAAGCGCTAGGTATATTAATTGATTAGTCGAATTTAATCAAAATAATAAACGTGCTTTAAGAATACTTAAATCGATTATTTCGAATAATAATAACGATCGTTTTAAGGATAAAACTAGTATTAAAGATTTATATAATAATATTATTAGTACTTTTAATATTATTAGTTTAAAATTAATTAGTCGTTATTTTAATAAAATCGTCGATATTAATTATAATTCTTTTAATAATATAAACAAATATATTAATAATATTTAATTATCTTTAATTTATTTAAATAAATTAAGTTAATTTATTAATAAATTTATTATAGCTTGGATTATATTAAAAAGATTACTTAATTAATATAATAGTTATGTATCTCGTAAATATAAAGAATTAATTAAAGATATTAAAGAAATTAATATACTTAAGTTAATTAATGATTTAATATTAGAGGAAGGTCGATTTAATTCTAATATTAATTTAAAAACTAATAAGACTTCTTTTAATAATATATTATATTTTAAAGATATCGATAAAGATATTATATTTATAACTAAGTCGAATTAGTTAAATATAAAATAAGTGAGTTTTTAAAGTCCTTGGATTTAAAAGAGTAAGAAGTTATCGAAAGCTTGATTTTTTTATTTACGTAGGAATTTTAGTCCCTTATATATTCGTTAGTTATAGATTTAAATCGCTATAATCGATAATTGATTTTAAATCAAAACTACTAGTACGTACGTAACGCTTATTAATTATTATAAATCTTTATAAATCAATACTTATTATTATAAATTAATTAACTTGATTTTAAAATAAACACTCCTTATTTCAAATACTTAAATTTAGCTTAAATACTAAATTCTCCGATTCTTTAAACGGACTAATAATAATTTAGCGATTTTTAATAACCGCAAATATTAAGCGAATTAAGTGAATTAATTTTTATATAATAATAGATTATATTAATTATTATTAATTTTAATTCTGCCTTAATCATATTAACAATAATTAAGTTATTTAGTTTTAACTTAAAAAATCTATTAAAATATCTCTTAAGCTCTTAAATAAAAAGTTAAGAACTTTAATTTAATAATTGACGTACTTATTTATAAAAGTAGGTCTAATAATTAAAATAAAATATTTAATATAGTTATTAGTTAAAATATAAGTTTTTTAATATTTAAGTATTAATAGTTCTGAAATAATTAAATAATAAATTCTTATACTTTAAATATAATAATATCTTTATTAGTAGTATTTAAATAATAATATATAATTATTTAAATACGACACGCTCTTTTAATAAAGACGTTATTATTTAGAACTAAATTGATTTAAATCTTAAATAAATTAAAAAATTATTAAATTTTGATTTATTTAATAGTTTTATTAATCTATCCGTCTTTTAATTTCTGGAAGATATATAATTAAGGTCTATTATATCTTTAATTATTAAATCTTTTATATAATAATATTTTATTATTATATATTTAGTCTTTTTATAAAAAATTAGATTTTTAGCTAATAATAAAACTTTATTATTATTAATATAAATTAGAAACTTATTTTATTTATAATATTTTAATTCTTTTAATAAAGCTTTAATATAAATAATCTCTTTTATTATAGTATTAATAATTATATATTTAGCTTTTATAATACTTTAAGTTATAATCGATTATAATTTAGACTTTTAGTTAATTATATCTCCGGCATATAATATTAAATAATCATTAGTCGATTTAATAGTTTTAATATCGCTTGTATAGTCAGCATTATAATATTTATTTATAAAATAATTCTTATTTTTATAATAAGTTATACTATAGTCTTTAATGTTTTTTAAATATTTATATATTTTTTTAATAATAATAAAATAAGTATTATTAAAATTAAATATATAACGAACTAATTTAATAATTATATATATAATATTTACTTTAATATTAAATATTATATATAATAAAAAACTTATAAATATTTAATATAACTTAATTTATTCTTTATTAGCTTGTTTTTTATTAAATTTTAATTTAATATAAGAATTTATAAATATAGACTTTATTTTAATATTTTATAAATTATATTTATTAAGCACTTTATTAATATAAATAACTTGATTTAATTTAATAAATCTTTTATTAATATTAAAATTAATATTAATACTTAAATAGTTTTTAATAACTTTTAAATTTTTAATTTTAAAATCTTAATTTATTGATTTAATAAAGTTATTAAATATAATTTTATTAAAAGCTAAAATAACTAAATTGTCAATATATAAACAAATAATAACTTTAATATTATTATTTATAAATAAGTATACTTCATTATTTAAAGACTTAAATCTTAATTTTAAAAACTTAAGTTTTAAAATATAAAACTATATTCGAGTTAATTATTTTAATTTATATAATATTTTATTTAATAATAATATATAATCAAGATAATTAATGTTTATAAAATCTTTAAATTATTCTAAATATAATAAAATGTCGATATTTCTTTAAATAAAAACTAAAATTATATTTATTTTAAATATAATTAAATTATTAAATATAACTAATATAAATATTAATTTTTAAACTATTTATTTTATAACGCTAATATAAGTTTTAATATAATTAAATTTATATAATTATTTAAAGCTTTTAGCGACAAACTTTAATTTAAATATAAAACTTAAAATATCGATATCTTTAATTTTATATACTTATTAACTTTTTAATACTTTAATATTTTTAAATTTAAAAACTAATTCTTAAATATTATTATTATTTAAAATATTTAGCTTTAATTTTATAAATTTAATCTATTCTTCTTTATTTAAAGTATTTATAGCTTTTTTATAAAATTTAAGTTCGATTAAATCTTTAATTTTGATTTTAAAGTCTTTATTTTTAAAAATCGATTTATTGTTTTTATCGATTTTATTACCTTTTTAAAATTATAATTATTTTTTAAAAAAAAAACTATTAATATTAAAGTTTTTATTTTTATAATTATAAAAATTAACGTGACTAATATTTATATTCTTTTCAAAAATTAATTTTTTATTAATATTTAAATTAAATATTAATAAATTATTAAAATTATTATTTTTAACAATTTTGTTAAAATTTCTTAAATCTCTTAAATCATTTAAATTATTAAAATAGTAATTTTTACGATTTTTAAAATTAAAATCGATATTTGCTTCTTGATTTAATAAATTTAAATAAACTAAAAAAGTAATATTATAAATATTTGATTATATAATATTTATATTAAGTTTAAATAATTTATTATATTTAATATATCGATAATTAAAATTTAATTTATTTAAATCGTTATTATTTTGACTAATTATCTTTTTATTAACTATTCGATATATTTTAATTTATTTTGGTATTATAAATAAGTTTAACTTATTATTATTATTTATAAGTTCTTTATTATAAATTAATATATAATTATTATAATCGGGAAATTCGATTTCTAAAAATATATTATAGTCTTTTTCGAGCTTATAATTATTTTTATAATTTAATTCCTCTTTAATTATTATATCTTTAATAATAATAACTTTATTATCTTTTAGTATATAAATAATAAAATTATTAAAAGATTTAAATTTTATTAATATACTCTTTTTAGATTTATTATTAAAGTTTTTATTTTTTTTTAATTATTTTAAAAATTAAAATATAATATAAAGACTTTAATATCTTTATATAAAATAAATCAAGTTTTTGTTTAGTTATTAATTTATAAAGACTAATATTAATTATATTATTATAAATACGATTTTTAATATAAGCGATTCTTTAAATTAAAATCGATTATAATTTTAAAAGAATATTTTTATAAAAACAAATCGATATAATATATTTTAATAAATATAAATTAAAATATTCCGCTTTATTATTTTAAACTTATATATAAATAATACTATACTTTAATAATAATCCTTTAATATTATAAAAAGAGCTTAATTTAATCGATTTAAATTCTTTAATATTATTTAGTTACGCTCTTTTAATATTAACGTTAAATGAAGTTAATATTATATTATAATAATTTATTATAATATTATAAATATTAAATTTAAACTTAATAATATAAATCTATATATATTTATTAACGCGACAAGTTATAATAAATATATAATTCTCTTCTTTTAGTTTTTTAATTTTAAATAGACTTAAAATATCGCAGTTAATAAATTCAAGTATATTAATAAAGTTATTAGGTTTTCGGCTAATAATCTTTTCAAATTTAGTATAATAGTAGTTATTGCAATTATATAAAATTAAATCAAGTTTAAGAATTAATATTTTTATTAAGTTTTTAGTACTTTTAATAATATAATTTTTATTAATATATAAAAACTTCTAGTAATATAAATTTAATAAAGAATCGTTTTTATTATTTAAATTTAATATTAGATTTTTATTAATTATATTAAAACTATAATTAACAATATTATAAACTATAAGTTTTAATGTTTTATAATTTATAAAGACTTTATTTAAAAAATAAATATTTAAATATTATATAATATTAGTTATAAAATTATTATTATTATAACTTAATATTATTATATTTTATTTAAATAAAATTTCTTAATTTTTATTTATTAGTTCTTTTAAGTTTATTAAAGTTATTTTAATATTTAAAATATAATTAATGTTTTTAATAAATAAAGTCTTACTATTTATTATAATAAGAATATTTCTAATACTTTTAATAAATAATTTAATCTTATTAGCTATAATAATCGATTTATTATTAATTAGTTTATAATCTAATAAAATATTTTTATAAAGTATATAATACTTAAATACTTTTAAATCTAATATAAATATTTTATTATTATTATTTTTAAAATCGTTATTATAACTAAAAGCTTTAGCTTTTTTAATAACTTTATTTTTAAAAATATTTATAAACTCTAATTCTTCTTTAAAGTTTTTAGTATTAATATTTTTAATTATTTTTAAAGAAATATTATTAATATCGACTTTATTAATAGTATTAAAGTCGTTATTAATATTATTATTTTTTAATAAAGTATTTATAATTGCTTTAATAAATTATTTCTTTTTATAAATAACTTTAAGTTTTTTAATATTTTTATAATACTTTTTAAAGGTTTTAGTTTTATTATTCAAATTAGAATTAGAATAATTATTCTTTAATTTAAAATATTTAATAAAGTATTTATCTTTAATATATTTTTTTTTATAATATTTATAATAAAACTAATTATTATTAAAAGAGGTCTTATTAGCTTCTAAATTAATATTAGAATTAAATCGACTTTTTTTTAATATTAAATTATTAACTAATTTAAATATATTAATTTCTTTAATATTTTTAATTAATTTCTTATATTTATAAAATATATAACTATTATATTAATTAGATAATCCTTTTAATATAATTTAAACTATAATAGATTTATTAATAAATTAGTTTAATTTATTTAAATAAATTAAAAATAATTGAATATTATTAATATATTCGTTTATATTATTAAAAGAATTATAATTGGTATCGACGATTTTATTAAAATAATAACTAATTAATTCTAAACTAATAGTATTAAAAGTATTAATAATATTATTATATAAATCTTTAATATTAGTTTTATCTTTAAAATAGTTATTATTATTATTCGAAATAATCGATTTAAGTACTTTTAAAGTATGCTTATTATTTTGATTAAATTCGATTAGTCGGTTAGTATATTTAATGTTTAATTCTTTTAAAAAAGGATTTAAATTATAAATATTAATCTTTTTATTACTTTCTTTATTTTTAATAATTATAATATTATAATATAAAGCTTTATTAAACTTAGATTTAAATCCGTTAATATAAGATATATAGTTATTTATTTCTAAAAATAAATCGGCATTATTTTTTTATTTTATATAATTAAAGTATTTAATTAGCTTATTTTTTTTAAAAGATAAAAAACTAATTATATTTAAATATTATAATTATTCCTTTATTATAATATTTAAATTATATTTAAATAATTTTTAAAACTTTAATTTTAAAATAAAGATATATTAAACATTAAAAATTTTTAAGTTTAAGCTATAATCTTTTAGTTATAATTTAAAACGATATTTTAGTATTTTTAATATTTTTTAAAAATTATAATAAACTTAAAAATATAATTTTTATATTTTTTAAATATTAGACGTTATATAAGTTTATATTAAAAATTATAGTCTAATTAGATTAATAAAACCCGATTAATTAATATCGTTTTATATTTAAAGTTTTATTTATTTAAAACTTTAAAAATTTATTAAAAGTAAAAATTCTTTAAAAGTTAAATATTAATATTAGTTATAAATTTATTATTTAAATTATAATTTTTTAATATTAATAAAGAGCTTTTAGATAATTAATAAAATAAAAATTTCTTTAATTATTTTAAAAGTTTTATTATTAATAAAAGAAATTTATTTAAAAGTAAATAAAATAAAGTAATCTAATATTATTTATATCTTATTTTAAATTATAAAAGTTAAGCTTTTAAAATAATAAAAAATATTAATTTATAAAATATTTTTATTTTATAATTTAAGCTTTAATTTAAAGTTTTTAAATTATTTTTTAATTTAATAAATAATAATAAAAAACTAATAAATAACTTTAAAAATTTTTTATTTATTATATAATTTAAGTTAAAATTAAACCTTTTTATTAAATAAAAAAGCTATTAACAAAAATTAATAAGCTTTTAATTTATAAAATAAATTTAAAATAAAGTAATAATAAATTATAAGCTTTTAAATTAATTTTAAATTAAGTTTTATAAGTCTTTTATTTATTATTAATCGTTTCGTTTAAATTTTGTTTATTTAAATATTTTTTTAATTATTATAATAATAATAACTAGTTTTAAATCTTATAAACGATTTTTAAAACTAGTATTCGAAATCGTATATATAATAATAATATCGATTTATAAAAAATATAATAATTTATCTTTAAATAAATATATTATTTATATATAGTCGAATAATTTAAAATTATATTAAAAGTATATTTAAAATATATATTTATATAAATTATATATAATAATAATATATTTAAACTAATAGCTATATAGCTACTTTAAATAATTAAAATATACCGAAATATAATTAAATATAACTTAATATAAATTATTATAAATAATATAATATTTAAGATCGAAAGTTAAAGCTAGAATTCTTTATATAAAAAATTATTTATAATAAATTAAACTTAATTTATTAAGTTCGATATTATTATAATAATTAATTTATATATTACTTATTATAAATAGCGTAATTACTTGTTTTTATAAATATATAATTAAGAGGTTATAACTTATATATTTATTATAACTTTATTTTAAAGACTTAAATATAAGCTTATAATAACTTATATTTATTAATTAATAAATTAAAGATAAAAATACTTTTACTTTATTATAATAATAAATAAAAAGAAACGTTCGATAAATAATACTTTTTATTAAACTAAAAATATTATTATTATATTATATTTTAAAAATATCGATAAAGATATTATATTATAACTAAATCGAATTAGTTAAATATAAAAGAAATAAGTTTTTAAAGTCTTTAGATTTAAAAGAGTAAAAAATTATCGAAAGCTTGATTTTTTATTTATATAAAAATTTTAGTCTTTTATATATTCGTTAATTATAAATTTAAATCACTATAATTAATAATTAATTTTAAATCAAAATTATTAATATATATATAACGTTTATTAATTATTATAAATCTTTATAAATTAATATTTATTATTATAAATTAATTAAATTAATTTTAAAATAAATACTTTTTATTTTAAATATTTAAATTTAGCTTAAACATTAAATTCTCCGATTTTTTAAACTAAACTAATAATAATTTAGCGATTTTTAATAACTGCAAATATTAAATAAATTAAGTAAATTAATTTTTATATAATAATAAATTATATTAACTATTATTAATTTTAATTTTATTTTAATCGTATTAATAATAATTAAGTTATTTTAGTTTTAATTTAAAAAATCTATTAAAATATCTTTTAAGCTTTTAAATAAAAAGTTAAGAACTTTAATTTAATAACTGACGTATTTATTTATAAAAGTAAATTTAGTAATTAAAATAAGATATTTAATATAATTATTAATTAAAATATAAGTTTTTTAATATTTAAATATTAATAGTTTTTAAATAATTAAATAATAAATTCTTATACTTTAAATATAATAACATCTTTATTAATAATATTTAAATAATAATATATAATTATTTAAATGCGATAATTTAATTATTATTAAATTATTTTATATTTTTTTTAAAAAACTTAAAGATTTATATTTTAAAAACTAATATTATTATTAAAGAATAATAAAAAGTAATTTTAGTTTATACGATTATTTATATTAATATAATGATTTTATTAATTATATAATAAAAAATTAAACTTAATAATAAATTAGATTTTATTAAATATATTAATAAAGAATTTTAAAAATATAATTTTATATATTATATTCTTTATTTATAATATTATTTATTAAATACTATTTTATAAAGCTAAAAATAATTAAAAATAAATAAATAATATTTTATTAAATATTAATAATTAAATTTTAAAAAATAATTTTTAAAAAAAAAATATAAAAAAAATTAAATTTATTTAAAATAATTAAAATAAAACTATAAATAATTTATTTAATGATTTAAATTATATAAAAGTATAAAGTTATTTTTTTATAATAATTATATATATTAAACTAATATATTTATTTTATTTTATAAAAACTAAAAAATATTAAAAAATAAATAATGTGACGGCGGCGTACGCTACACGTCACCTGGCGACGACACACGTCGCACCTACTACGTCACCTGATACGACTGGCGTCGCAGGACTGCCGCAGCCACCTGCCGCACCACTTAAAGTTAAAGCTAAGGAGATGTCGGGATATAACTCACTTCTCTTTCCTCGACTTCTCTTCTTTCCTCCTTAGCTTTAAGTTTTAGTTAGACTTAGGAATCGAGATTTCTGTTCCTGACACTTACTCAGTTCTTGCTATTATAAATAAATATATTTATTTTTTAATATTCTTTATTTATATAAATTATATTAATATAATTATTTTAAAATTAAAATTATAATAAATAATAAAATAAAAAGCGGAATTATATATTAAGTTTCGATTAAATTAAATATTCTCGATTTAAATAATTTTAATTAAAATAATATTAATATAAATAAATTAAATTTAAATAATCACGACTTAAATAATTTTATTATTAATAATAATAATTTAAATAATTTTAGTTTAAAATATTTTAACGTAAATTAAATTAATGATTTTAATAATAAATTAAATATTTTAAATTTAAAGAATTAAAGTTTATAAAATAATAAATATTTTATTTTTATTAAAATAAAAAACTAATATTAATTAATTAATTAATAATAAAATTAAATATAAAATTAAAATAATAATATTCGATAAAATATAAAGTTTTAAAAATAAAAAAATATTTTTAATATAAGAATTATTATAAAGATTTAATTTTTTTTAAAAAAAAAATTATTTTAAATAATATTTTATAAATAATAAAAAATATTAAACTTTAATTTTTTAATATTATAAATTAATATTATATAAAAAATTATAATTTAAAGTTATTATTAAAAAGATTTTATAAATATTTTTTTTTTATATATTTAAATATAAATTAATAAATATTATATTAATAAAAAAAATTATTATTTAAATATAATATATAATTTAATTTAAAGATTAAATTAAAAATAATATATCGACGTTATTATAAAAAAAATTATTATATAAAATATTATTATAAAAGTATTTTAAAAAAGTATATAATAAATATTTTAAATAAATATTTTAAGTTTAAATATTTTAAGTTTAAATATTTTATTTATATAAGTTTTATATAAATTTAAATATAAAAGTATTATTATATTTATTAAATATATAAGTTTATAATAAATAATTTATAATTAATATATAATCAAAAATATTATTATAAATAAATTAATTTATAATATTATACTTTTATATAAA
>Ga0302221_10001550_pt1 | contig 14744 bp, 10 predicted proteins | sample II_Palsa_E2_1_FD_193517 | JGI IMG/M metagenome (GOLD analysis project Ga0302221, IMG submission 193517) | Peat permafrost microbial communities from Stordalen Mire near Abisko, Sweden - II_Palsa_E2_1 | ecosystem: Environmental > Terrestrial > Soil > Palsa > Peat permafrost | place: Sweden... | reverse complement strand
GTTTCCCCCGCCGCCCGGGCCCGCCTCGCGGCGGCGCTGCAGGGAGGCGATGCCGAGGCTGGCGCACGCCATCTCTTCTCCACGGAATATGCGCTGAATCTCGGGGCGATGGGCTCAAGCCGGGTTGGCGATATCATGGCCTCAATGGGCTCATTGGAAAAACATCCGTGGCTGATTCGGGGCCTGAATGCCGTCAGCCCGTTCCTCTACACCCCACACAGGACGTTCAACCAGATAGGCGACCTCTACTCCAACTGGCAGGACATTGCGGCCCACCGCCAACTGGATCAGCTCGATATCCGATGGAAGGCATTTCTTGACGAAGAGTCGCGCCCGGGAATAAGAAACATTTTCGGAAGGTGGCTCGAGCTTGAGATGATTCCCGCTTACGTAAAAGTGTCCGAAAATTATTGGCGGACCCAGGACCAGCGCGCGGCATTGCTCGCCCGCCTAGCCAAGACCTAGGCAATCCGGCGCCCCCGGACCGGGGCAGCACAGAGCCCCTCGCCCTCCCGGACGTACGATCCTCCGCTCCCGCACGTGGCGTTCTCGCGTCATGTCGACCGCCCCGGTGTTCAGCTCTTTCCTCGGCGCTACCTTGCCAGCCTTCTTCGCCCCAGGCTATGAGGCCCCCGAATGGCGCTTGCCCATCATTTAGTCGACAAGGATCTCAACCCCAAGCGGTTCAGGCTTTGCCGCCGGAGGGGCCTTATATTGGGCGACTTACTGGTCTTGATACGCATTGTTACAAGATAGGATCGCTGACTACGTAAAATAACGCGATCTGCACGTTTGGTGCTCTACGCGCGACGACTATCTATACGCGCCGCTTAAGCCTATCAGCGAGTCCAAGCCCGCACTTTTAATGGTAGCTCTTTTTAACTGCCTCAACCCGAAATGCGCGCGTGCATTCTTTCCCTCACCGAAGCCCGTTACGCGTGCGCAATGCGAGGCGATCGATTCCGGACTGAGATTCAATCGGCGTGGACAGCAGCACTTCACCAAACAAACGCATATCCTATGGCCAGAGTACCTAATATAGATCGTCGTCGGATTCGGACACATACTATACCGCCGGGCCAAGTCGTCAGGCGCCGCGGCTCTGCTCTGGAGATCACATCAAGGAACGACGGTTCCATCCGGGACATTCCGGCAATCGCACAGCACCTTCCTGGTACGACTCCTGGATCGGGCTGGATCACTTGGGCCGAATGGACCAACGCAACCGGAAGTCCGATCTCTACCTTTCGGACGCAATGGACCGTTCCGCCCCTACCGACAGCGAACGATTCCCAGTTGCTCTACCTTTTCAACGGGCTGATGCCGGCAACCCGGGACGAGATCCTTCAGCCGGTGCTCCAATGGGGAGTCTCTCCATCGGGAGGCGGCCCGACTTGGCAAGTGGCAAATTGGTTCATTTCCAAGACCGGTGAGGGCGTTAACTCAGCCTTCTTTGACGTAAATCCTGGCCAAACACTGACTGGAACGATGAAGCTCGAATGGATCGACAATTCTCAAGCGGGATCCCCCACCTTTGCCTACACTTCGGTCTTCGAGGAGTACCCGGATTCGCAGATCAACGTCACCTACACCACTGAACTCACGGTGGCTAGCCTCACACTGGAAGCGTACTTTCAAAAACAAGCGACGATCAGCGACTATCCGGCAGGCCAGACCACCTTCTCCGCGATCGAAATCGACTCCGCCGCGGGGGCCATGCCTTTTGCATGGGCCTTCACCAACGAGGTCACCGACTGCAATCAAAGCACGACGCCTTCGGGACCTAATGTCGTGATAAGCTACTAGGCCCCAATTTTATTGAGAGCACCTAACGCTAAATCGCGCTTCAATAATTAAAGCGCATTCATCCCATTAACCAATGATCTCATTGTTCCGGTTGGCGATCCGCGGCGTGACTGCGTTATACCTGTTTAGTCTATGCGCCTGTTCGACATTGCCCCATTTCAGCTCAGTGGCCGTCAAACCCTTGGGCCCGCACGTTTCCGACATCGTCGCCGAAATTCAAGGTGAAGCTGCTGCGGCCGTTAAAGCCAACGGACTCGCGGTCGGAGATGAATATGCCGTGAGCGTAAATCTCACGCTCGACGTGACCAACAACCAGGGCGTTAATCCTAACCTTAGTTACCTTGATCCGCTGAAGACCGCGAATACGACGTTTGCCTCTCCCTTTACGGCTCAATGGAGCGGGCAGCAGCATCGAAACTTTACCCTCGCGTTCACATTCCTCATGGACGCGACTGCCTCGGCCCCAACGGGCCCGCAAGCGTCGGGCCTATCAGGCAACCTCGGTATTTCGGAGGTGGTGGGGAGCGGTTTTCCGTATCTCACTGGAAAATCGGCTGCGGGGCAGGGATCTCCGTATTTCCTACCGGTATTTGGTGTCGATCCTAAACTGAATTCGGTGACAGACCCGCTGCCCGGGCAAGATGCCCTTGTGCCGAGCTTCGGTGCCACAATTGATTTCACAATAATCTATGGCGCGGGCGTCTCGCCCTTGTGGACGCTTATCCATTTTGCCGGGCCGGGTTCAACTAGCGGCACGCTGGCAAATTGGATGAGGACAAACAAGGATACGCTTATCATAGCGTTCGCGAAAGTGCCTGCAACGAATGGCGGGGAATCCCCGGCACAGCCAGAGCCGGAAAATTCCCCCAAGAAAACGAGGAACCGGCGCCTCGCCGCCAGGGCGGCAGAAGACTATGTAACACAGATGCTCCTCCAACGGCTAATTGTGCAGTAAGGTGGCGCGAAAGTATTGGCCAACACGTCAAAGAACCCGTCGATCGCGGTGTATGGATTCATCCACGGCGATATCAGGGCGTCGGCATTCTGCTAGTAGTGTGCCATGCGAAGGGGAAGCTGCGCGGGCGACAGAGGATTGACCGGGGAATCGGTAACAGCTATCTTCTGCTTCTTCAACTTCGACCGTCCTGTCGCGCCTTCTCCAGCGTGGCGCCAAGGCCGGTCGCACGATATTCAGTCCTCATGGACGCGCCGGGTCTAAGTCGTTCGGTCACTATCCAGGTCAAGACGAGAAGGACGAAAGGAACGAGTTGGCTCTTGAACGTGAAGGCTGAATCGTTTGCCGCCAGAAACCTCTTTTATGTTTTTGTGTGTCTCGGAGCTGAAAAGGAAAGAGCAGTGTTTCATGTGGTCCCCAGCAAGGTTGTTGCGGAATACGTTACGAAGAGTCATAGACATTGGCTCGCAAAGCCTAGCAAGGCAGGGAAACCGCACAAGGATTCCGAAGGAGGCACCAAATGTCGTAATAGTGACGAGCCATACGGAGTTTTCTCGGCTTGTCGGCCGGACGGAAGGTCTCCTCGTGAAGCAGGCACGCCTTTTCCCAGAAGGTCCGCTTGGCGGAGAGCACCCGAACACTAAAGGTAGCGTCTGCATCAAATTTTGGGAAATGCTCAAGGACATAAGGCTGGATGATGATCGATTCGTGCGGCCAGTCATCTGAACGAGCTCCCAGCTCAATTTTTACGACCGGACGCACGTAGCCGACGGTATCCGGTGGATAGACGGTCGGGTAGTGAAACAGCAGGCATTGGCCGTCGGGCATGTCGGGATCAATTTCCAGCCGCCAACCAGCGCCACCAATCGCCCCTTTCAGACTGTCGCCGAGAGCGGGTTGAAGTGTGCCCTGTACCCATTGGCGCGATGCTTCCATGAGTTTCGCCAAACGATCCCTGCGCTGTTTCTTGCTCGGCGCCTTATCCGGGGCAGCATCGCCCTCGAAGCCAATGGCCTCTTTGTCCACGATGATGTCGATGTCTTCGGAGAACCGCTGGATGAGCCGCCATGCCTTTGAGAGCGAAGTACCTCCCTTGAATGTGATGGAGTCACCGATGCCAGGAAGAGTAAAGAGCTCCCTCAGGGTCCAGCACACCCAAAAGTCTTTTTCAACGCTGACCGCCTGCAAGCCAAGCTGCGCTTCGACCTGCTGAAAGGCGAGTCGACGTTCGTCGGACGGGAGTTTCAGGAAGGTGTTCACGGATTGGGCACTTGATCCGCGAGTGGGCGCAGCAAGTCGGCAATCCAGGCGGGAGCGTGGCGAAGGTCCCGACGAAGGGCGGGACGATCCTCTTCGGTGATCTGCCGGAGGAGAATCGAACGAACTTTGTTGTCCACCTGATCTTCCCCGAGATAGCGAAGGGCCTGGATCAATGTGCCGCTCTTGCGGCCGGCGGCGGCAAGGTTCCGAGGCACCGTCCGCTTAAGGATAATCTCCTGTTTCCCGAGTTTCACCTTGCGGGAGGGCCCATCGGTAAGAAAGACGATCCGGGATGGCACCTGCTCGGAAAGGCCGAGTACGTTGGCGGCGTATGCTCCCGAAGGTTGGAGACGGATTGCATCGCGTCCCACCAACGCGCGTGCCACGGCATCGGCGGAAGGGGCGACCGTTCCTAGCACGGGATGTTTTACCGGGTAATCGTAGAGGCCCCGAGCCAGCAGTCGTATGACTCCCTCATGTCTAAGTCGGCGAAGGGTCGACTCAATGGCAGCGGTGCTACCCATCCCTTGGAAATGCCTATGAGTGAATACCCAGCCCCTCCTGTGGCCGTAAATTCTACTACGAAGTTGTGCATCAACGGATTGTGGCTTATTTGACGCTGTCATCTTGACGGGAAAATGAACCTCTTTTCCCGTCAATAAAAGAACACATTAATCTTGGCTCGCCAGAGTCCTCCGCTCATCGGGGCCTTATTCGTTAACCGACCCTCTCAGGAAATCGGCTACGGATCGATTAAAGATCGGCCAAGGCCTTCAGAGATGCAGCAGCTCATCGACGCCCAACTCCCTCGCAGGCCTTCGCGGGAAGTCGTCCAGAGGGACGCCGTCGCGCCGGCCAAGCTCAATCGTGTTGTTCCACTGGTCCTTGACCCATGAAACCACTTTCGGACGGGACACAGGGTCGCGCGCAGCCTCGCGCGCCGAGCAGCCGTCGAAGATTTCATCTTTGCCAGATTAACATGCAGGCCAGGTTTTGGGGTCGCTTAGGCCGATTTTCCCCGCCTAAGCTGACCTAAGGTGAGACTCTATTCCGGTACGGTCGCCGAATTTTCAGAGGACTCGGCGCACAACCGGATTGCCGACCGGCTACGGGTCGCCTTTCGCGAATGTTACCGGTATGAGCCCGGTCCCTCGGAGGTCGCTTCATGGCGGAACTCGCTGAGAGCGATGGCACAGGTTTTTGATCGAGCGCAATTGAAAGACAACGGCGTGCTACTCGAATACCAGCTTCCTGCAACTTCCCGCCGGTTGGACTGCATGGTCACGGGAAGAAGTGGCGATCGGTCCGCTCAAGCGATGATTGTCGAGTTGAAACAGTGGGAAGAATGCGAACCAACGGATGGTGAGCTCATCCTTACTCGGACCGGGGGTGCCAAACGCGATGTACTTCACCCGTCAGTCCAGGTAGGCGGATACCGGAATTACCTGGCAGACTCTCATATTGCTTTCCATATCGATCCAGATCCGGTTGGCCTCGGGGCATGCTCTTATCTCCATAACTATGTATTTCGGGAGGGCGACCCCCTCCTGGAGGCGAAATTTGAGCCATGGTTGAAGGAGTTCCCCATCTTTTCGGCGCACGATTCCGAAAAACTCATCGAAGACCTCCGGGTACGGGTCGGAGCCGGAGATGGGATGGGAATACTTGATCGGGTGGAGCGCAGCAAATACCGGCCGAGCCGAAAGCTGCTTGAGCACGTTTCGCGAATGGTTGAGGGGCGTCGCGAGTATGTTCTCCTCGACGATCAAATGATCGCTTTCGATCGGGTGCTCGCCGCAGCACGCTCTGGAAAGAGCAAACGAACAAAAAGCCTCGTCTTGGTGATTGGCGGCCCAGGGACGGGAAAATCGGTCATCGCGTTGAACTTGGTTGCGAGGCTCGCCGCCGAGGGGCTTTCTAGCCATTATGCCACTGGTTCCAAGGCCTTTACAGAGACGCTTCGGCAGATCGTGGGTAGGCGGGCGAGTCCGTTGTTCAATTACTTCAATAGCTACTCGGCGATGGAGCCAAGGGCGCTCGACGTCGTAATCTGCGATGAGGCGCATCGCTTGCGTAAGACGAGTTCGAATCGCTTTACCCCCGCGGCCTTGAGAACAGATAAGACCCAAATTCAGGAGCTGATTGACGTCTCCCAAACGGCGGTGTTTCTAATTGACGATCGGCAGGTAGTGAGGCCGGATGAAATAGGATCAGCTGACCTAATTCGGCAGACGGCTAAGGCGAATGGCGCCGAGCTGCACGAGATTAAATTGGAGGCGCAGTTTCGTTGTTCGGGTTCCGACGCGTTCATTCAATGGGTCGAAAATACACTCGAGTTAAACCGCACGCCCACCGTACTTTGGAATCTCAAGGATTCGTATGAATTTCGAATCGTGGAGTCGCCCGAGGCCCTCGAAGCGGCGATACGGGCACGTCTTATGGAGGGCTATAAGGCGAGGTTGACGGCCGGCTTCTGCTGGCCGTGGTCGAATGCAAATGACGACGGAACGCTGGTCGAGGACGTAACGATTGGCAGTTTTCGTCGCCCGTGGAACGCCAAACCCGAAGCCCGACGTTTGGCCAAGGGCATCCCGCGTGCGCCGCTTTGGGCATACAGCCCAGGAGGAGAGAACCAAGTAGGCTGCATCTACACCGCTCAAGGATTCGAATTCGACTATGTTGGCGTTATCATCGGCGCGGACCTGATTTATCGGCCAAGCGAAGGATGGATGGGAGACAAACGGAATTCCTACGATTCGATTGTGAAAAGGTCTGGCGACCGATTCGTCGAATTGGTCAAGAACACGTACCGTGTTCTCTTAACCAGAGGAATGAAAGGGTGCTATGTCTGCTTTTTGGACAAAGCGACCGAGGATTTTTTCAGAAGCCGAACAGAAGGCACATCCATCGACTATCCCGACGTGGTTGAGGAGCAGCAACGCCACGTAGCCGAGGACTGAATGAGCTCCTGGTGGGTGAACCATAAACAGACATTCCGCCACGAATTTCGTGGCGGCTATATCTGGTCTCCTAAGCGCCGAAAAGATGGCAGTAGGAATATTTTTTATGATTACATGCGGCTGGTAAGGCCGGGCGACACTGTTATTTCCTATGCAGACGGCCACGTGAAGGGGATCGGGCTTGCAAAATCGCATTGCTACACGTCGCCAAGACCAGATGAGTTCGGACACATAGGAGAGGTCTGGGACGCAATCGGATGGAGGGTCGATGTCGGCTTCCTTCCTGCCGTTCGAACCATCCGGCCCCGGGATATGCTCGGCGAAATCGGCCAATTGATCGGAATGAAACACTCGCCATTGGGCCCGGACGGAAACGGGCGACAGGCTGTCTATTTGGCGGCGATCTCGGATGCACTCGCCAGCTCAATTCGCCGAGCCGTCGGCATCGAGGCAGCGCCACTTCAAGCTGAGGAAGGTGGCAACAGCACTAATATAGAAATCGATCTACCCGGTGTCGAGGAATGGGAGCGCATCGAGCGTCAAAGGATCGAGAGCGCAGCAATTCCGGAAACCGACCGCCTTGCACTCATCAGGGCTCGGCTGGGTCAAGGTCGTTTTAAGGAAAACGTGAGCCGAATTGAGATCTGCTGCCGGCTGACCCGCGTTTCGAACCCCGTCCACCTCATCGCCAGTCACATCAAGCCGTGGCGGGAGTCCTCGAACGAGGAAAGGCTCGCGGCTGGCAATGGCCTCCTCCTCACCCCGTCCATTGATCACCTCTTTGACCGGGGATTCATCTCGTTCGAGGATACCGGTCAAACTCTCATCTCGCCCGTCGCCGATCCCGATTCACTTCGGCGCATGGGCGTCAACGTAGAAGCGCCGCCACGGGTCGGGGGCTTCAATTCCGATCAGCGCCATTTCCTTCAGCACCATCGCTCATCCATTTTCCTAGCCGCAGTGAGTGAATGATCGTCTGACGACAGCCTCGTAGTAGTCCAGCGCCCGGTTGAAGTCTCTTTGTACGGTCGGGTGAAACTCGACCGTCATGCGGAGCGACGGCGCACTCCGGCCCAAAAGGCCTCTTCGGTTAAAGGAAGTACTTCTCCGCTTTCAAGCTCGGCGTCACGGCGGATGGCTTCTGCCAGAATTTCTTCAGGTTCGGCCGGCGCAAGCGGAGCCGGCAGACTGCCAAGAATCTTGCCGGCCAAATGCAGCCGGTCCTTATCGGGAAGCCGAAGGGCAGCCGCTTCAATCTCTTGGAGGGTATTCATGGTTGGAAAATTGGTCGGCAAATCGGCCCTTGCAAGACGGGATCGGAACCCGCGCTCCACCAAACCTGGCGGCCCGTGCGCCGGCTGTCACCTTACAACTCGATCTCGTTCGAGTCGCCGGCAACAAATACAGGATAGCTTTTTACGTTGTCCGAATCTGGAGGGCCGAGGACTTTGCCGGTCGTCATAAGTCCAGCAATTCATCAACGCCCAACTCCCTAGCGAGCTTTCGCGGGAAGTCGTCCAAAAGGATGCCGTCACGCTTGCCGAGCTCAATCGTGTTGTTCCACTGGTCCTTGACCCACGAAACCACTTTCGGACGGGACACAGGGTCGCGCGCGGCCTCGCGCGCCGAGTGGCCGCCGAAGATCGGCAATTTGGCGTCAGCCAGCCCCTGATAGTGTCTCTCCATGGCTGCCCGGATCAATTGGGCCTTGGCTTCAGGAGGGATTTCGGGGTCGAGTTTACTCTGTCGCTTGGAAGGAAAATCTGCGAGGTCGACATCTCCTCCCACGCTCCCCTCTCGTTCAATCCGTTCGGCCATCTGCAACGCCAAATTGATCCGGCTGTCCCGCTCGAAACGAAGCTGGGGGCCGAAGATCTCGGCCAGTCGGGCCCGTGCGAAATCGCTCTTCAGCCTGCCCATCGTCTGCACCATGACTTCCGTCCGTCCCACCGAGATCCTTCCGAGGACGCCAACGCCTGCGGATTCATCATCGGAATGGCGAAAAGCCTCGGGCATCGATGCCTCAATCCGCTTGGACTCGCCGCGCCGAAGCCATACAAACGAGTCAGATTCAGGCAAATTGTCCTCAGAGGGTTCATCATCAGGCTCGAATTCGGGCAGACTCCTCAACGCCTCGAGAACCTGGTGTCGCGCACCGACGATGCTGAAATAAATGCGGCAAACCTCGATGTCCGAACCTCTCAGCATGTGCTGCATCTGCTCCCGTCCCAAGTCCCGCACCAGATCTACTGCATAGCCAAGATCCATGGCTAGCATCTCCTTCATCTGGCCGAGTGTGGGCTTTCGCTTTAGGGCCAATTCCTCCTTTGTAAACGCCCTCCATTCGCTCTCGAAAGCCTCTTTCAGATTGCGTGGTACCGTGACGGCCGACCCGACAAAGCGGACGAAATGGGGATAGGGTGTAACCCAGCTTAAGAGCAGTTCGAAGGGTCGAAATCGTCCGGCCGCCATCCGATCCACCATTAGGAACGGCTGTGCTCCTTTCCCTGCCCAAAGGTCTTTCACCAAAACGCTTTGGGCATCAACGACGCGCTGGATTTCAAGCAGGGTCGCAAATGACCGGCAACGATACCCGCTCATGACACGCTCGTCGTTGTTTAGCCCCAGCCATCCCGCCTTCTCCCATAGTTCACCCAAAGTCTGTCCCTCGTCGTCCCGGAACCCAGCCAGGAGCCAATGTACCGCTGCGGGGAAAGCCAAGTCCAAGTCAGGCTTATCCCCCATGTCGCCCTCCGGGCTGTGATCCTCGATCGTCTCGCGAAATTCCTCCTCACCAACGCAACTAACCACCCAAGCGATAGCCTTGGGCATCCATGTTCCGTCCAGCCGCAACCAGAAATCATATCCTGGAGGCGCGAATGGATTGAAGGCGCAGGTCGGAGGACATGCGATCGTACTGTTGCGCCCGGCACCGCAGTCGGCCGAACTGATCGGGGCTCCAAGAGCCGGACACGGGCGGTGGCCTTTGGGAATCTTCACGGACGAAAAAACATCTTTTGGAGGCTCAAATGCAAGTAGCTTTGACGTATGCGCTTGTCGCCATCCAAATTGCCGAGAACGCAGATCATCCCCGGGTGACCAATCGCGCCTGAATCGGGTCTTTTCCGAGGTCTCCAGCCCGCACCATACACCACCGACTAGAATGAATCCTGAAGCATCGAGACTTGCCCAGCGAGGCGCTGAGAAGTTGGCAGAATTCATTCTCACGCTGGCCGACGATGAGAACGGTATCGGAGAGTACGTGAGAGCATATATTGCTGCAGATGATCCTCCGGCGGCCGTGGAAGAGCTGAAGACGGAAATCGCGCTCATCAATGCCGGTGAGCGGGAATATGACTATCGGCACCGCCGCGGAAATCTCGTTGTCCAACGGGTGGCCCACGTTCTCGACGCTATCGAACTTGTCATTCTTCCGGCCAGTACACGCGCTGCATTCGACCTGCTCGTTGAGGTGATCGAAAGCGATGAGCAGATCGTAAATCAGAGCGGCGACGCCGATCTCCAACCCACGTTCGAGAGAGTCTGCGACATGCTGCTAGCTGCCGCACGTTCCCTGTATCCTCTTGAGACCAAACCCATTCTAGAACGTTTGGCTCTGGCCGATGATTACGGACTTCGTCAGCGACTCAAACAGGTGTAGAAAGCGGTGTAGAACAACTTTCTTCGTCGTCCCCTAAGTTGTTGGTGCCCGAGGCGAGACTCGAACTCGCATGCTGTTAAGGCACAGGCTTCTGAGACCTGCGTGTCTACCAATTCCACCACCCGGGCAATAATTCCGAAAAGGGAGAACAAAGAACCGTTTTCAAATGCCTGCTGCGTTGGCCACAGAGGGCGGACAACTTCGCCCGCGCCGAAATCAACGGCAAGCAGAAATACCCGCGCCCGGTGCTGGCCGCGCCAAAGCCGACCCATGCCGCGCTAAAAACTCGTCAATCGGCTCAACCTAAGCCATGCAGGATCAATGGGACACAGAATGCGGGTTGTGTCTGGAATCTGCGCTGCGCTAAGACATGGAACGATGTCCACGCCAGGCCGCCTTGCACTCGCCCTTCTCGCGCTAAGCGTTGCTGCAGCCGCAGCGGCGGCCGATGCGCTGCCCCCCGATCTCGAGGCCCTGCGGGTAAAGGCCGAAAAGGGCAACGCGGTCGCGCAGTACAACCTGGGGCTGGCGTATGCCGAGGGCCGGGTGATCCCGGCTGACCTCGCCGAGGCGTATGTCTGGCTGTCGCTCGCGTCGGAGAAGGGCAGCACCAGCAAGTACCTTGGGGTCCTTGTCGCGCGCATGACCGATGACCAGCTTGCCGAGGGCAAGAGGCGGCTCAGCCTGGTTCGTCCGCAGATCGGTTTGCCGGCAGCGACGGTCAGGATACTGCCGGCATCCCCATCGGCCACGGAGGGTCCCTCCCCCTTCAACGATCAGGCGCAAGCCGCGGCTTCCCCGGCGGCACCGTCGACGACGGGCACGCCCGAGCAGGGCGACCTCCAAGCCCAGGTCAAGGGACTCCAGAACAACCTTTCCCAGCAGTCGGCGCTCATCCAGCAGCAGTCCCAGCAGCTCGAGGAGCGCGGCCGGGCGTTGATTGAAGCCATGGCGTCGCTCAGGGACGCGAGAACCCTCCTGGACAACCAGGGCGCAGCCAAGGCAGCCGAGGTCGACAATGCCCGGCAGGCGCTTGACTCGGCGAACGCCGCCGCGGCGGCGGCTCGGAGGGAATCGGCTTCCCGGATCTCGGCACTCGAGAGCGAGGTGGCGAAGCGTGCCTCGGATGCGGACGCGCTTTCGGCACGGCTGGCCGCGGACGAGGCGGCACTCAAGGCCTCGGGAGATGCGGGAGCGAGGGCCCAGGCGTCCGCCGGCGAACTCGAGCGCGCCAAGGCCGATCTCGGCACGACACGGGCCCAGCTTGCGGATGCCCTCAAGAGCGCCGAGGCGGCGCGGGCGGATGCTGCCGACGCCAAGAACCGGTTGGAGGCCCAGGACGCAGCCAAGGATTCCGAGCTCGCCTCCGCGCGCCAGGCGCTTGACACCGCGAACGTCGCCGCCGCGAATGAAAAAAAGCGGGAGATCACCTGGTCCGCATCGCTCGAGAAGGAACTCGCGACCCAAACCTCGGAGTCGGAGGCGCTCACGGCAAAGCTGGCCACGGCCGAGGCGGCGCTCAAGGCCACGGGAGAGTCCGGAGACAAGTCCCAGGCCATCGCGGCCGAACTGGCGCAGGCCAGGAGCGACCTCGCCAGCGCCCAGACGCAGCTCGCCGAATCCACCCGGAATTCCGAGGCGGCCAAGGCGGAGTCGGCCGCCCGCATCGCGTCGATGGAACGGGATCTGGCGAAGGGCACGTCGGAGCAGGAAACCCTCTCCTCCAGGCTGGCCGCAGAGGAGGCGTCCCTGAAGGCCTCGGGCGACTCCGGCGCCAAGGCGCAGGCCCTGGCCGCGGAACTCGCCTCCACGCACAAGGCGCTCGAGGCCGCCAATGCCGCGGCCGAGGAGGCGGCGGGCAACGCGTCCTCCAGGGAGGCTGCCCTCGAGGTGGCCAAGCGGGATGACAATGCGGTTCGCGCCCAGCTCGCCCAGGCAGTCAAGGACGGGGACGCAGCCAATGCGGCGATCGCCGAGGACAAGGCCCGCTTTGAGGAACGGAATGCGGCGACCGCCGATGAGCTTGCAAAGACGAAGGGAGAACTCGGCGCGGCCGCCGTGGACCTCGAGCAGGCGCATTCGAACGCGAAGACGCTCGCCGCCAAACTTGAGGTGGAGGATGCGGCGATCAAGGCCACAGGCGACTCGGGAGCCAAGGCGCAGGCCCTCACGGCCGAGCTCGACTCGACACGAAAGGCGCTTGAGGCGGCGAACACGGCCGCCGAGAACGCCCGGAAGGAAACGGCCTCGCAGGGCGCCGCCCTTGAAAAGGCCAGGGGCGATGCCGGCTCGCTCCGCACCCAGCTGGCACAGGCCCAAAGGGACGCGGACGCGGCCAAGGCCGACGCCGCTTCCCGGGCAGCCTCGCTAGCATCGGATTTCGCGAAGCACTCCTCAGATATGGCGGCGATGTCCGCCAGGCTGGCGGCGAGCGAGGCTGCGCTGAAGGCGTCCGGCGACACCGGCGCCAAGGCGCAGGCCCTGGCCGCCGAGCTTGCCTCGACGAAGGAAACGCTCGAGGCCGAAAACGCCGCCGCCACGAAGGTGATGAAGGAGGCGTCGTCAAAATCCGCGGCGCTGGAGCAGGCCGAGGGCGAGCTCGACTCGGAACGCATCCAGCTTGCGCAGGCCCTGAGGGACAGGGAGGAGACCAGCGCGAGGCTCGCGAGGGAATCGGGCCGCGTGCAAACGCTTACCACCGCAAATGCGGAAGCGGAAAAAACCAGGAACGACCTGGCCGCCTCCAGGACCCAGCTGGCCCAGGCGCAGGCGAACGCCGACAAGCTTTCGGCCAGGGTGGCCGCGGACGAGGCGGCGCTCAAGGCCGCAGGGGACTCGGGAGGAAAGGCGCAGGCCCTCTCCGGCGAGCTTGCCTCCACGCGCAAGGAGCTGGAGGACGCCACCGCGGCCGCGGAGAATGCCCGCAAGGAAGCGGCCTCGAAATCGTCCGCCCTTGGGCAGGCGGACAGCGATCGCAGCGCGGTCCGCGCCCAGCTGGCCCAGGCGCTGAAGGATGAGGAAGCGGCCAAGGCGGAGTCGGCGTCCCGGATCGCCGCCCTCGAGGCGGACCTGGCGAAACGCTCCTCCGAGACCGAGTCGCTTTCCGCCAAGCTGGCCGCGGATGAAACGGCGCTGAGGACCTCCGGCGACTCAGGCGCAAAGTCCCAGGCGCTGGCCGCCGAGCTCGCCTCCGCGCAGCAGGCCCTCCTGGCCGCAAACACCTCCGCCGAGAATGCCCGGAAGGAAGAGACCTTCCAGGCCACCACCCTCGAGGAGACCAAGGGTGAACTCACCTCGGTTCGGGCCCAGCTTGCCCAGGCGCAGAAGAACGTGGACGCCGCCAAGGCGGAAACAGCGTCCCAGGTCGCCACCCTGGAGACGGTCCTTGCGAAGCGCTCGTCCGAGACAGCGGCGCTTTCCGCGAAGGTGTCGGCGGAGGAGGCTGCGATGAGGACCTCGGGCGATGCCGGCGCCAGGGCGCAGGCGCTCGCCGCCGAGGCCGCCCAGGCAAGGAGCGACCTGGCCGCGACCCGATCCGAGCTGGCGCAGGCGCTCAAGGGCGCCGACGCATCGAAAGCCGACGTGTCCTCGCAGGCCGCCGCCCTCGAGCAGTCCAAGGCCGATGCCGGGGCGACCCGCGCGAAACTCGCCCGGGCGCTGAAGGATGAGGAAACGGCCAAGGCGGAATCGGCTTCCCAGATCGCCTCGCTCCAATCGGATTTGGCCAAGCGCTCCTCGGAGACGACGGCCCTATCCGCAAGGCTCGCCTCGGACGAGGCGGCGCTGAAGACCACGGGCGACACCGGCGCCAGGGCCCAGGCCCTGGCGGCCGAACTTTCGCAAGCCAAGAGCGACCTTGCGGCGACCCGCGCCCAGCTGGCGCAGGAGGAGAAGGGCGCCGAGGCCGCAAAGGCGGACGGCTCCGCGCGCGCCGCAGCGCTCGAGCAGGCGAAGGGCGCCGAAGAGGCAATACGCGCCAAGCTTTCCCAGGCGCTCAAGGAGGAGGAGACGGCCAAGGCGGAATCAGCCTCCCAGATCGCCTCGCTCCAATCGGAACTGTCTAAGCGCTCCTCCGAGACCGCGGCGGTTTCCGCAAAGCTGG